>ENA-ORXI01003000-ORXI01003000.1-sediment-metagenome-genome-assembly--contig:-NODE-3000-length-11684-cov-9.894374_pt1 | contig 11684 bp, 15 predicted proteins | sample MGYA00237861_ERZ511468 | MGnify/ENA primary metagenome ERZ511468 (study PRJEB26299, sample SAMN06266213) | sediment metagenome | isolation source: Hudson Canyon methane seep mesocosm | place...
AAGACCAAAACACCTGACAACCCTTCCATTGCATAATCAGTTAAGCTGATTTGGTTTTGAAAGGTTTCAAAGCCTTCCTTCATATAATGAATACCCAAGAAAAGAAAACCCAAGCCAGCTAAAATATAGCCCACACCTTTTAGTGATTTAGTTTTTTGAAAGATTAGCACGACGCCAAACACCAGCATAGGCATAGCATAGGCAGAAATTTTCACTTTCAAGCCAAAACCTGCAATCAACCAGGCACCCGTTGTTGTGCCAACATTTGCCCCAAAAATGATCCCCATACCTTCTACTAAGCCAATCAAACCAGAACTTAAAAAGGAAATGGTAATCACTGATACAAGCGAGCTGGATTGCATTACCGTAGCAGCAGTAAAACCAAAACTCAGGCTTTTCCACATTTTATTGGTACTCTTGCGTAATAATTTCTCAAGAGTTCCACCGGTAAATGCAGCAAAGCCTTCTTGGAGGGCAAACATACCAAACAAAAAAATCGCTACGCCCGCCGATATTTCTTTGAAATCTGGACTAATCCAAAATCCATAGGCAAGAATGGCGAGTATCGTCGGTAAGAGTATTTTTCTAAGCATGTAGTCTATTATTATTTAATGTAATAAAGTTGTAATCTTTTTGTAAAACTATTGTAACAATAATAATTTATACAATACGCCTTTTGATCGACCTATCAGAGGTCATGCTTCCTGATCTAAATGGATAATTATTGGGAATGGGGTAACTGATCAACTATGGAGTCTTTATTAAGGAGGGGGGTTACCCGACTTATAACAAAATAAGTAACGTTCCGTTTCTTCTACGCTCTTTGTTCTTCTTATCTTTATTAAATTCTATGACTGTCGTCCGTATTTCATTTTTCAGCAACTTAGTAAACATCAGAACGCAGCTCTGGCTTTTTCAGCTCTTTCGTTGTTTCCTAATTTCCTCTACGGACTTTGAAAAAACGATATGCTTTTTTATCTCAGCTCCAGCTTTTTCACTGTTTTATGTTCACCGTGGCAGCTGGTCGTTATCCAAGTAAAACTGGCTTTACAGTGATCAATTTTTGCTCTTTCAATAATACATTTCTTTTCTGCTACTGCTTTCGCAGAAGACAAATAACGAACCAGCATAACCGGCGAGCCCGAAGGGCGATGTCTGGTTAATGTAATGCATTTGTTATGTATCAGTCTATCCGAAGTATTCCATGCGGCCCTGCTCTGAATTCAATAATCTTGATATTTCTGTATGCCCATTCTCTTCAGCCACATCTGCAGCAGTTTTCCCATTCTTATCCTTGTGTTCAATCATGCTTAATCTCTGAGGGCACATACCAGTGCCTGCAAGGCTAAAAATGAGGCTCTCCACCGCTTTAAGATCACCTGATCCCGCATAAAAGAACAGCTCAGTACGCCCCATATCATCGGTTTTAAAAGCCATCTATATCCTCACTTCAATATCTTTATATTTTGGCCAGTAAAATACATAACGCAAAAATCACCCGTCTCTATCGGGTGGATTTTGTAGTTATGCAAACTTAAGAAAAACATCGGGCTTCTTTTCCCTGTTCCATTTCTTCTTAGATACATGCCTATTCATTTTCGATGTTTCCAATAGTCTGGAAAACGATGAAGATGCATTATGGCAATGATATAAATTTCATCATTTTCTTCTGAGTATAAAACCCCGTAAGGAAATCGTTTTACCAATGAGCGTCTAATATCACCTTCAATAGTTGACCATGCCTTTGGAAAAGAAGTTGAACGTTGAATAGTATTATAGACCTCAATAGCAAAATCATAACCAAGCCCTAACTCTATTCCCTCATAATAATCAATTGCCTCATTAAACTCAGCTTCCGCCTCAGGATGAAATGAGAAACTCATCGTTCAAACTTATCCCAAATTTTTTTAAAAACCTGCTCTCCTGAAATTGATTCGATTTTTCCAGATCTCATTTCCATAAGCCTTTTTTGTGCAACTTCATTCCATTTTTTATCAATTTCAGATTCTGGCTGATTAAGACTCTGGAGCAAAGAATCAACTACCAACACCCGCTTTTCAATTGGGAGCGAAACAGCTTCATCTATCAGTTCTTTTGTATTCATTTCACCACCTATATTCCACGAACAATTAGTAATTATCAAATATGTAAACTGGCAGTTTACTCTCTCATTGCTCTTGGTTCATTATTTTTTAATCAGAAGGTAATCGTCGAGGTTTCCTCCTCTCCTCAAACAACTTTTTTCTTTCTTCTTTTATGTTGTGTTGAAAAACGCCGCTAGCCATCAATCTGCTTCTTATTGCATTCACCCCAAATCAATTCATAACAATTTTGAACAACGGAATCAATATCATCATAAGTTAGCTCTTCAATACCTTCGAATTGAGCATATAATCCCATGCCTTCGAAAATATTAGGATATTCAATTAAAGCAATTTCTTTAGTAGGTATCATATATTGATTGCTATTTTCATAATCTGAAAAAATAGTGACATTATTTCCATCATATAGATTCATATTTTTGATATCTATAAGAACGTCATCCCAGCCTTCTTCTCGTACAGACATCCCTGGCAAAAAAATCTCTTTCCCATTTTTTAGAGTTATCCGAATACCCCATGCATTAATAAATTCTTTTTCATACATGGTTTTTTTTGTGTCATTAACAAATTCAATATATTCACCTTGCAATGAATCTTGAAGAGAATTAACGACGATAGGAATATCCTTAATAAGCCGAGATTTATTTCGTATCAACCACTCAAAATCCATCGACAAATAATATTCGCTATTACCTTCACAATTACCATTTTTTGCCATCATAAATAAGACTGCATCTTTTGTAACATCAGCTTTAGTTAGAGGGGTCTCATGAAAATTATTCCCTGATAATAATGGATATTCATCTGAATCATCATTATGCAAAATTGTCCACTCGATACAGTCTGTATTAATGTAAAACATTTTATCGTTGAATGTTTCAACCCAGATAAAATCACTACCTCCATTAGTAATGGCTCGCAGTGTTTTCTCTCTAGAAGAATATGAGAGTTCAAAAATCATTGGGTGTTCAAAAATTGATAATTTGAGAATTAACAGGTAATGAGTGTCGCCTTTTTCCTCTTGTCTTTCGTGGACGAAATATGAAAAAGAGGGATGCCTATCATCGAAATAACCCGAATCAGAGTCATTCCCGTCAGACGAGTCAATTAACTTTGATACACTGCAATTAAAGTTTGTAGCGAGTGCCTGCAGATGAACTGTTGAGGGCTGCTTTTCACCTCGCTCCCATGAGCTATAACGAGCAGATGAAATACTGATTGATTCAGCCAATTGTTTTTGGGTTAAACCTAAAGACAACCTGAGACGTTTTAGCTCTTTATATGCAATAGACATTTTTAAACTTCCTTTCAGTTCTTTTCAAATAGATCACCATTAGGAAATTAAAATAACAACTACAGGTTGTTTTAGTTGTCTTTAGGTTGTTATTATGCAAACAGAAAGAAGTCTTCTTTTGAAAATTGTTACTACTGGTTTGCAGCTAATTATCAAAGAGGGTATGACCATTTAATTGCATGACAACATAACCATAAATAACCAGCGTATTTGCAATATGATAGGTTTATTTTATCCGTAACAAGCTATACACTAGATGCTCCTGTTCTCTTAATTAAATTCCGTGGCAATCGTCTGTGCTTCCATTTTCCACACTCAACTTTGCAAAAAAACTCAGCCCTGGCTCTTTCAGCTCTTTCGCTTTTCCCCTCGGACTTTGAAAAATAGACATCCTAGTTTTCCACGTCAACCCTTGATTTTTCACAGTTTTTTTCACCGAATCGAGCTTACTTTCTTCAAATAAAATTAGCTTCACAGTGGTCAACTTTGCTCTTTCAACCAATGAGTTATAATGCTCCCCAAAAACTAGACCAGTGATTAAGATAGAATCTTACCCTCAAAAACTGAGGAATAAGAATGCCGATAAGCAGAACAAAACACAGTACAGCTACTAAAGTAAAAGTGGCTTTAGAAGCCCTAAAAGGTGAAAAAACAACGGCTGAGATTACAGCAAAATATAGTATTCATGCCACACAAATAAATACGTGGAAAAAAGCGGCATTAGAGGTTTTACCTGAAGCGTTTTCAAGCAAGAGGAAACGACAAGAAAATGATCAACAGGCATTAATTGACGAGCTATACAAGCAGATAGGACAGCTAAAAGTAGAAAATGATTTTCTAAAAAAAAACTTTGACCATTCCACTTGAGATCAAGAAAATGTGGGTAGAGACCGAACATAAAGAACTCAGCGTCAGAAGACAATGTGGTTTGCTGGGTATCAACCGATCAAGCTTGTATTATCGTCCTGCTGGAGTCGATGATTTCACATTAAAGCTAATGCATGAGCTGGACAAGCAATATACAGAAACACCCTTTTACGGTGTTCTGAAAATGACGGAACATTTAAGGTCCTTGGGGCACTTGGTTAATCCCAAACGTGTGAGAAGATTACTCAGGAAAATGGGTTTAGATGCGGTTTACCCAAAGCCTAGATTAAGTCTCAAATCTGGGGATTACCCTCACCTGACAGTGATTTATACAAACTTGCGCGAGTAACACCTGCCTGCTTAGCAACTTCACTCATCCCTTTTGCTCTAGCAGCAATATTCAATGCATGAATTAGATCATCTGCATCACCTGTACTTGCCACCTCTTTCAAGAAACCGCGAATGTCCTCGTCAGTTCCCAAATGCTCTGCAATATCAAAAGTATTAATCATCATAATCTACACCCATTTCTTTAATAATTTAGTGACAGGGTTTACCACCAGTCACTAACAGAAAAGCTATTCCGCAAAGTGCGTGCTGTATAATAAAGCATACCCCCCAGCACTAATGAAAAACATCTGCCGTTACCAAAACCTAGTTCATTAAATAGCCTCTTCACCCTTGATGAGTGTCCAGTTCAAAATGCAGACAATCTTCTAATTACTGATCAGCAACACTCAAAGCACTTCGTAATACCAGTTCACTCATGCCTTTATATAGTATTAATATTTCAGCTGGTTCAGATCAGTTTTAAAGCAAATCAACACTGCAACTTACGCATGATGCTCCGAAACAGTTCTTTTAATTAAGGACTCAGCAGGAATACCTAATTGCTCATGAAGTCGCCATATCATATTAAGAGTTAATGCCCGCTTATGATTTAATATTTCATACACACGATTACTTTTACCAATCATTGGCTCTAAGTCTTTAACAGTCAATCCCTTCCTTTCCATTTCAAATCTAATCGCTTCAACTGGATCAGGCAAATCAAGTGAGTAATGTTTTCTTTCATAGGCTTCCACTAACGTGACTAATATATCTAACTTTTCACCCTCAGGTGAGTCAATTTCTGCCATCATCAACAGTTCAATTTCTGCTAATGCAACTCTATAATCATTTTCAGTTTTGACAGGTCTAATGTCCATAGTTTTCTCCAATATCAAATAGTCTGCGCATCAATCTTGTCATATTGAGCATGCGTACCAATAAAGCGTATGTAGATTATCTGGTATGCGTAATTAATCTGAACAATCAACCGATACTTATTACCTGCAATATTAAACACAACTCGCCCATCCTTTAATATACTGGCATTGCCAAAGTCTTGCTTTACATCTGCTGGCGATTTCCAACCAGCGTTCAGAACATACCTATACCATGCCAATGTAGGTTCAGTTGCTGCAACGTGAGCAGTATTCAGTTCCCAAAACGCCTTAAGCGTCGAAAGTGCTATAATTCTCATTGCACCAATAATAGTCCCATTTTGGGACTTATTCAACTAAAAATATAAACCCTCTTCCAATCTAATGGATATTGAAAAAATTGCTCAAGCAATTGAACTCGATGCAGGCGAATCACTACCCGATCTACGCCAAAGTCTACTTGAAATGCAAGCACACAAAGTTGGACGCATAACAACCCCTGAACAGTTACTAGTTGTCTCAGTGCGTGACCAGCTATCCTTAACTCAAACGGCCTTTGCCAAACTCATTAAAACACCTGTTGCTACATTACGTGATTGGGAACAAGGGCGGTTCAAACCTCAAGGCGGTGTTATTTGCCTGCTAAATATCCTTAAAAAGCACCCTGAAATTGCCGAGGAAAACTTTTAAATAAGTTTAAGCACCTTGCCTTTAAGCACCACTTTATACCTATGCTTTCTTTATGCAGCATACGCTGACTATTTAATGCAAAGCGACGAACAGACCTATCGACAATCTCTAATCCACAATCCAATGCCTGAACATCATACATTGGGTACTGCTTTTCAATATAGGGACTATTCAATCAAAAAAACCTGGTCTATTTACTCTAGGTAATGAACGCACGGGAGCATCTAGTGCTATTTAAAACACTTCCCTCTGCTTGGCATCCAATTCAAAATACAGAAGATCTGCTAAATTTTGATCAGCAATGCATAAAAAGTCACAGGTCAAACCTCCCTACCCACTTTGCTGTTCTTGAAATTCAATAGCACTTTAAGTGCGAAACAAAAACAGTACAAGAACCTTTTCCGCCCCCTTAATCAAAAAAATACCACTTATTTCATTACAAACTTTTCATTTCAATGCTAAATGCTTGAATTATTAGAAACTGACCTCACATGGTTAGTGTCGGCAATTTAAACCAATTCGAAAGTAAGGTTATTTGCTTAAACCAGCATCCAACAGGGGAGGAATACTTAGGTTTAAATTCGCCGAACCATCTTTTACTGTAACACCGTATCAATGATACAGTTGATACAGTGCTAAACAAAATAGGATTAAATGGAAAATAAACATCTTCCAACATATACATTACATAAAAAAGCAATACAGCAGATTAAAAACATTTGCACACACTACGGCCTAAAACGAGTTTCAATATACAATTCTCGCCTTATTGCTGAAGTGGATCATAAATTAGCACACCCAATGGAGGCAATAATCTCCATTGATTTACAAAAAAGCATAGGGCAATTCGTTCAGTTTGACATTCTCCTAAAAATGCTTAAGGATCGTACTAAAGGCATAGATAAGCTGCAAAGTACAGATTTTCAATTAAAAGATTACTCCACATTAAATGAAATATCACCCTCAACAGGAGAGCAGCTTTTTTACAAGCTAATTTCTGTAGAAGAGGGCTTAGAATTATTATTTTACGAACCTACATCCACAAAGAGTGAGCTAACACCGCCCTCTTTGCCATTATTTAAAGATGCTACTTGTCTTTTCAACACGCAGATACCCGAACAAAAGGTAGAAGATATTAACGCCACCAACCAAAGCTTCAAAAAAAAGCTATTCTGGGATCTTCTGATTGAGAAGACAGCATTGAATACCATTATTGCAAAACAACCGAATCAAGTCGAAGTTAGACATGTCACCATCAATAAAAAGATCACCCCATCTGATGCCACCCTTATCTTAAGGACGGCATCGATTGCAGCATCAAGAATGGGGCAAGAATTATCAGTAAAAGGCTTAAAAACCACCTGCGGCGAGTATTGGGTAATAAGCGAATACTTATACCAAGGATTGAAAGTTCAAGTTTTTGAGAAAGCAACGATGATTAAACACGTTCCTTACACAAGGAGCGATGAAGAGATCATGACGCACATTAAATCAAACACTAAAATAGGTAATTAAAATGACGACAGCAAAAGCAACACCAGACTCAGTACATTTAGCAGCTGAAAGTTTGTTACAAGACGGCCTGAGTATCGAAAGTATTAATGCTCGAAAAATTTGTGAAAAAACAGGAGGTTCATTCTCAACCATTAGCCCACTATTGGCTGAATGGAAAGAGCTTCGATGTAATGAACATAATCTTGAAATACCAATGCCAAGTTATCTCTCATCCAACCTAGATACCATGCTGACTAAAGTTTGGTATGTCGCAGTAAAGGAAGTGCGCGCACAATTTCAATCAGAAATCAACGAATGCAACAGTTTAAAAGATGATTTAGATCTGTGTTCTACGGAAATCGTTACATTAGAGAGTGAAATCACTCGCCTGTCCGAGCAAAATAAAGCCGAAACCACTCGCTTTCTTATCATCATCGACGCCCTTAAAGAGGTATTTTACTCCCATTCAGGCAAAGTCAACGATGCCATTAGCGAAGGCGAACAAGCAAAAATCATGACAGTGTTCAACACGTTTCATAAAGCACTTGATTCCAAACTGAAACTTTCTATTAGTGACCAGCAAGCAGTATTGAGTGACTACATAAATAATTTAGACATAGAAGTCAAAGAAACCTGCACTGCCACTGATGATATTACTATACAGACGGGATTGAAGGAATCCGCCGAGCAAATTGAACAGACCATCGCTGACGCGGATAACATTAACTAAACCACAGCAATAACAGTAGCAGGCAGAAACCATCTGCTTGCTACTAATACCGCAACATCTTTATCCCCCCATCCTGCCTACATCATCACAGCAATCCTAAACAACCTGCTTTACCAAATGGAATAGTTCACTTTTCAATGCTACTGAGCACTAAATTGACGGCATTTTTCTGGTTTTTGAGTCAACTTGAGCAGCATTCAGAAACAATAACTTCAGTAAATAGATATTTATTGATATAGAAACAAATATTTCTTTAAATGCTTACCTGCATGCCTCGTTTGAATGCTGAAAAATACGATCCATGCCTGATCAAAGCAGTGAAAAATATTTGATCTATTGCGCAAGTGAAGCTTGCGTATCAATCCTCAGCAAAAAATCGCTGTATATCTAAAATAAGCCCCAACAATCCAAGCACTTGTTGTTAGCAACTTAATTGTTGAGGCATTAATGCGTCCGGAGAAAGACCATGGAATACGAACCCTACGATGCTCAAAAAGAATTAATTCTATTAAAGAAGCAGTCAGTTGAAATGCAAGACCTTCTCAATAAGAATCGACGCCTTGGGCATGCTTACATCATTAAAAAACTAGACAACTGTTATAAAACAACAAAATTGACCGATAACCGTATTGACCAACAAAAACAAAGCTGCGATTCACCGTATTGCCCAATTTGTACTGAAGTACATAAAATCAGGCGTGAAATGGCAATCGCTAAGGGGGTTGTTAATAAAATTTTTGCCAGTCAACATTTGGGAAACGGCAAAACCTCAGTACCTACTTTGCGTATTGTGACACTAACAGGACCAAGAGTGCTTATCGGTCAAGTTGACGATGCACTTGCTCTCATAAAACAAAATTACAAGGCATTTTTAAACACTGAAATGAAAAAAGAGTCAGGTAAAATAGTCAGCATTCAGCAATCGTTACTGGGCAACTCCGCTTACTTTCACATTTCACTAAGCGACGATTACTTGGGAAACCCAACCATTGGTGTAGATCTGCATGCCATATGGTTGCTTAAACCTAGTTTTGCAACAAATAATTCAATTACCCGCAAAATGATTAAGAAATACTGGCGAGTTATCAATGCTGAACAGTATTCACTAGAAACCACTTGCGACACGATGCCAACAACCTACAATGAATTCAGAAAACAATGTAAAAATGGCTTAAAGCGATTTGATTTTGACGAAATCATTGCTAATCCGAAAAAATTTGTCGCCGTTATGCCCTATCTGCATAAGAAAAAGTTTAGCATTCATAATGGCGCCCTGAAACAATATCGCAAAGAGGTGCGTGACAATCATGACAAGCAGCGAATAAATGATCTAGTCGCTGCGTTAGATGCTGAAGAAAATGAGGATTAGAATACCAAGGATGCAATAAGCAAAAATGAGCCGCATAATTAACCGTTAAGTAGACAAACGCCGCCGTTTCCGCCGTTTATTCAAAATACTTAACGGTTTTTTTCGAGCACCACTGGTTCCAATAAATCACGTTGTCCCTATTGTGATTTACGCACAATGACTCGCTAATGCACTTCTCGAACTGAAGCCAGCGATTACTAATATACTCGATAGATTTTATTAAAAGATTTATTGTTCCTATTTAATTTATTTTATTAAAACACAACAGACTTCAATTAACGATACAAGCTATAGCACTTAATCACTACAGGGAGTTTCTATTGCTATATTCATAAACTTTTTGATTAGGGAACACACTACAGCACTTATCTTACTTAAATACTTACTTGAATTGTTAATAAATAATCTATTGTTATTAATCTTATCAAAATATTACCATGACTGGGATTGGTTTTAATTAGCGCATGCAGGCATTAATGCAATTGACTTATTGAGGTAATTAAATACTTCAATCTTAGATCACTCTTTACATACTTAGCTTACATCAATTACTATTGATGCGTATCTATGGAGGTTATTGACTTGAATTATTAGACTCGATGCACTCAAACTTAAATAGAATTTGTCACAAATTAAATTTTCTATCCTATATTTTTAATAATCAACGTAAACTATTGATATTTATATACAATTAAAATTATCGTTGAAAAAGTTATTACCATATTATTATATGTGTAACATTTCTGATTTTTAATTCATGCAATTTCTTTATATATTTAACTTTAAGTTATTGATTAAAATAAAGAAAAGCACATTAACTGCTACTTTCCCCTTACTCTACCTCCCGTTGCTAATAATCCTCTGGCAACAATACCGTCGTATAACTACGATCATGTTCGGTTATTATCCAAACAGTAACAGAAGCAAACTTATAAACCGACATAATCCGTAAATCACCCTGCTTTATTGCAAGCTGATTGGCTTTCCTGTCTTCACTGCTAACTTCACCGTCATCTCCACACTGGTGCCGATAAAGCAACTGAGTCAAATCAATACCGTTCAGTTTCTGCCGTTCCCCCTCAAGCAATGCTTCAACTCCAGCGGTCATAACTACCTGACCGAGTTTGAATAATTGTTCCATGATTACCTCCAATGTGATTAGTAATTCTCAATCCATTGCTCAACCACTATCAGCAAACCAATGATGATGAGCTTTAATGCGACTGATGCAATATTGTTAATAAGTTCGGAGAGAGCTACTTGTTTATTATAAGCTAAGTCCTTCTGTTTTAACTCTTCAAGATTTAGTTGAGTTTTAACTCTATAGAGTAATTCTTTTGGTTTGAATGGTTTGCTTATATAATCAAAACAGCCAGAATTATAGGCTTTTTCAATAGAAGTTTCATCATTAATTGCTGTTAAAAATATAATGGGAATATGTTTTGTTTTATCATTTTGTTTTATCACAGAACAGACTTCAAAGCCATCCATTTCGGGCATCATAATATCAAGTAATACTAAGTCTATTTTCTCTTCATCAATAATATCTAATGCATCTTTTCCCGATGATGCTTCAACAATATCATAACTAGATAAAAGTTCAACAAGAATATCTAAATTGGAGATAGTGTCATCAACTATAAGTATGGTCTTATTTTTCATCATATAATATCCTCAAAGCTTCTTTAAATTTTCTATTTTTAATAGATTTTTTTATATTAAAACACATTTTTTCATGTTCTAAAGATAATCTATACGAAGTAAATTTCTCTAAAACAGGTAAACACTCACTTGTTCTTCTTGTTCTTAGTACCTTTTCTAAACTAGAAAAAATTTCATCTAATTGTTGACTGTTAATTTCTTTTTTTTCAATAATCTTTGTTTGACTTTGAGTCATGAAAAACTCTAAATCCTTTATTACTTCATTTAAAGC
>ENA-ORXI01003002-ORXI01003002.1-sediment-metagenome-genome-assembly--contig:-NODE-3002-length-11680-cov-21.727657_pt1 | contig 11680 bp, 5 predicted proteins | sample MGYA00237861_ERZ511468 | MGnify/ENA primary metagenome ERZ511468 (study PRJEB26299, sample SAMN06266213) | sediment metagenome | isolation source: Hudson Canyon methane seep mesocosm | place...
GTTAACTGATGTCTTATTGAGACGACTCACGTTAAATAAAGTTCTCCCTGCTTCAGCAGCCGTGGCAGATTGTTTGCAGACTTTAATGACAGCATTCAGTTGGTGCTGGTCAAATAAATCAATGGGTTTGTTAATTAGCATGGAAATGTCAGAATTGGCCGCTGTTTTGTTTTCTTGTTGCCAGTTTATTTTAAGGCGTTCAATTTCTTCTTTGACGACTTGAACAGTAATGCGGCCGCCGTCAGCTAAAGTACTCATCCGAGTAATGCTGGCGTTAAGGTCGCGAAAGTTACAACGCCAAGTAGCTGCACCTGATTTTGCAAAATGGAGGTAGGTTTGTTTAGCGGAGGAGTTAAAGCTAACTAGGCGACCATATTTTTGGGCATTGTTATTCAGTTCATAATCTATATTCACTTCTAAATCTTCAAGGCGCTGTTTTAATGAAGGGAGTTGATAAGTCCATAAATTAATTCGGGAGAGTAAATCTTCACGAAACAAGCCTTTTTCTACTTGCTGAAACAGGTTTTTATTGGTTCCTGCAATTAACTGGAAGTCACTACTGGTTTCTTTATCCGAACCAAAAGGCATGAAACACTTATCTTCTATGGCGCGAAGTAACATGGCTTGTTCATCAACGCCGAGTTCGCCGATTTCATCTAAAAATAATAAACCATTATCTGCTTCCGCCAATAAACCTTTGCGATGATTTACTGCCCCCGTATAAGCCCCTTTAATATGACCAAATAAAGCAGACATAGCATTATCGCCACGTAGTGTTGCACAATTCACTTCAACAAGGGAGCCTGATAGTTGTCCACGCTGTTTTTTTAATTGATAAATACGTTTGGCAAGTAAAGACTTTCCAGCACCTGAAGGTCCTGTTAATAAAATGGGATCGACAGATCGTATAGATACGTGCTCAAGTTGTTCTATCAACTGATTAAATTGTGCGTTTTTTGTTTCGATGCCTCCCTTTAAATAGTGGGTGCCTTCTTTACGTTCAATATTATAACGAGAAGCAATTTGATCATATTTGGACAAATCAAGATCAATAATTTGATAATGCCCCGTGACTGTTTCACCTTTTTGCGGTGGTGCGGATTGTAATAATCGACCTGAAAGGTAATGGGCTTCTGTTAGCAGATACAAGCAGATTTGCGCAACATGCGTACCCGTTGTGATGTGGATTAAATACTGTTCTTTTTCGCGATTAAAATGATAGCTACGGGAAAAGTCGAGGAGGTCGGCATAAACGCTTTCAAAATCCCAGGGGTCTGTTAGATTGATATGATTGTGACTAACAAAAGTTTCAGGCGATACCTTCTGTATATCACGCGATAGCTCATCGGCTAATGTTTGATAGTGTGGTTGAAATAAAAGTTCTAAACGATCTATCACTAAGTCTTCATGTTGGCAGAGTGATAATGTGGGTCGCCAACGATCCCAGCGTTTTTTACCTTTACCTCTATCATCCAGTTGAGTGCCAAGTAGGCTAATAACGACTGTTTCCATGGTATCTATTTTGATATAAGTTATCTAACTAAATAGAATTAAACATATCATTATTCGAGATTAATTGTAATTTTTTTATGTAAGGTGCTGAAAAATAATGGATAATAAATATTTTCAGCTATTGGCACCACGATTGCAATAACACTAGGGAAACTTACAAAAGGAATGAAAATGAAAACTCAAAACTATGAAGTTACTCACGAAGCAGGTGGTGTCCCTATCAAGTCCTGGACTCGCGGTGTGTTATTTGAAGACAAGGCCAGACAACAATTAATTAATATCTCTAAGTTACCGTTTATCTATAAATGGATTGCTGCCATGCCTGATGTGCATTTAGGTAAAGGGGCAACCATTGGAAGTGTTGTTCCAACAATAGGTGCCATTATTCCAGCGGCTGTCGGTGTGGATATTGGTTGTGGAATGATGGCGGTTAAAACAGAGATTACTGCAAATCAATTACCTGATAATTTATTTGATGTGCGTCATGCGATTGAACGAGCGATTCCTCATGGTCGCTCTAACCGTTGTAGACGAGGTCAAAGAGATAAAGGCTCATGGGCTGAAATACCAGAAGATGTAGCAACAGGCTGGAAGCAATTGGACACTGCTTTTGATTATTTAACCGAGAAGCACCCTGTGTTAAAAAATACTAATAACCTACATCATTTAGGCACATTGGGAACAGGAAATCATTTTATTGAGGTCTGTCTTGATGAGAAAGATGCGGTCTGGGTGATGTTACATAGTGGTTCTCGTGGCGTAGGAAATCGTATAGGTACGCACTTTATTGAAATGGCAAAAAAGGAAATGCAACGCTGGCATATTCAATTGCCCGATCAGGATTTAGCGTATTTACCTGAAGGTTCAGAACATTATCAAGATTATATTGAGGCAGTGGAATGGGCACAGCATTTTGCACGTATCAATAGAGAAATTATGATGGATAAAACCTTAGAGGCTATATCACACGCTTTAAAGTTAAATTTTAAATCACGTGTCGAAGCGGTTAATTGTCATCATAATTATGTAAATAGAGAATGGCATTATGGACAGGAAGTGATGTTAACGCGTAAAGGCGCTGTTAGTGCAGGCCTTGGTGAAATGGGAATAATACCAGGGAGTATGGGCGCTAAATCATTTATTGTCAGAGGGCTAGGAAATGAAGAAAGTTTTTGTAGCTGTAGTCATGGGGCAGGGCGTGTCATGTCCAGAACGGCAGCTAAAAAACAGGTAACTTTAGATGAACATATTATCGCGACTAAAGGCGTTGAATGTCGAAAAGATAAGTCGGTGATTGATGAAACACCTGCTGCTTACAAGCCGATTGAACAGGTGATGAAAGCACAGGATGATTTGGTGGAAGTGATGTATACCTTAAAACAGGTTGTTTGTGTTAAAGGATGACAATATGAATATTATCGAAATTGATGGTAGCCAAGGTGAGGGCGGAGGACAAATCCTTAGAACTTCGCTTTCATTAGCGGCCTGTTATGGAAAAGCTATTCATATTCGTCATATAAGAAAAGGGCGAAAAAAGCCTGGACTGATGCGTCAGCATTTAGCCTGTGTAAATGCTATTAAGCAAGTATGCAATGCAAAAGTGAAAGGTGCATCTATAGGCTCGACAGAAATTGAATTTATCCCCGCTGAAATAAAGGCGGGTGATTTTCATTTTTCAGTGGGAAGTGCAGGAAGTAGTACCTTGGTATTTCAAACCGTATTACCTGCCTTATTATTAGCGGGTAAACCTTCAACTTTAGTACTGGAAGGAGGAACACATAACCCAATGGCGCCGAGCTTTGATTTTATTAAACAGGCTTTTTTACCTGTATTAGCACAAATGGGAGTTGAATCTTTAGTGTCTATTGAACGTTATGGATTTTATCCTCTGGGCGCAGGCAAGTGGAGTATAAAAATAACACCGCCAAAACACTATTCAAAAATAAAAATTGAACAAAGGGGTGAGCTGTTATCAGTACAAGGACATTGCATAGGATCCAGTATTCCAGGAAATGTTGTGGTGAGGGAGCGTAAACAATTATTAAAAAAACTTGGCTGGGCAGAAGAGACTATAACTACTGCCAAGGTTAACTCTTTAGGCTCAGGTAATATCGTGTCACTTAAAGTCAGTTATCCAAAAATAACAGAAGTGATAGAAAGTATTGGTGCTGTAGGTATTAGTTCTGAACAAGTGGCTAACAAAGCCGTCGAGCAATTACATCGTTATCAAACACTAGGTGCTCCAGTTGGGGAATATCTAGCAGATCAATTGCTTTTACCAATGGTGATAACAAAGGGCGGGTCTTTTGTAACGGGACCGCTATCTGAACATTGCAGAACTAATATTGCGGTGATTCAACAATTGACAGAGAGTGTGATTAAAACAGAAGAAACTGTTCCAAAAAGAAAATGGCGGATTAGTGTGAGTTAGTAGAAATAAGGTGACTTTAATTTATATTACTTTTTGGTGAAATCACATGCAGCTTGAGGGCGACCAAAATAATAACCTTGAAAATACTGGCAACCTTTTTGTTTTAATAATTCATGCTGTTCTTTGGTTTCAACACCTTCAGCTATTACTTTTAATTCCAAGTGCTTACACATGGAAAGAATGGTTTCTACAATAGTTAGGTCATCCTTTGTCTTGGTTATATCCATAGTGAAGCTTTGGTCTATTTTTAATTGATTTATAGGCAGTTTTTTTAAATATGAAAGCGATGAATAGCCCGTGCCAAAATCATCAATTGAAACCATGATGCCTAATGCTTTTAGTGCTTCCATTTTTTGAACGGTATCATGAATATCGTTAATAACAATACCCTCTGTCAATTCAATTACTAATTTATTTGCAGAAATATTATTGTCCTGTAACGCCTTTTTAACAATATCTACAAAGGTTTCTTGTTTAAACTGATTGGCACTGACATTAACGGCAATATGATTAATATTTAACTTAGCAGCTTCCCATAATTTGATTTGTCTACAAGACTCCTCTATTACCCAAGTACCAATAGCGCTAATTAGATTAATTTCTTCTGCAATGGGAATAAAATCATTCGGGGGAATCAGCCCTTTTTCTGGGTGTTTCCAGCGTATTAACGCTTCTGTGCCGATTATTTCTCCAAGTGCATTGACTTGAGGTTGGTAATAAAGCACAAACTGATGCTGTTCAATCGCTGTTCTTAATTCATTTTCCAGCTGAATCCGTCTGTCAGCAGCTTCTTGCATACAGGGCTTATAAAAATGAATGGTATTTCTACCACTTTCTTTTGATAGATACATGGCGGTATCAGCCTGTTGCAGAATATCATCAGCAGTATCTGAATTCTCAGGGAAAATTGTAATCCCTATGCTGCTTGAAAAAAAATGTTCACTTCCTTCTAGCACATAAGGTTGGTTAATAGCGTCTTTAACTTTTTTTGCGACTAGGTATGCTTTGTCAGCTATGTCAGTTCCGCTACCTACTTCACTGGCAAGAAGAATAACAAACTCATCGCCCCCCAGTCGACTTGCAGTATCCCCCTTACGCAAAACATTATTTAGTCTAAACGCAACTTGTATAAGGAGTTCATCACCTACCTGATGTCCCTTTGAATCATTTAATGCTTTAAATCGATCCAAATCTAAAAAAATTATAGCTCCAAATAGATTGTCTCTCTTAGCAACAATTAATTCTTGTTGAATCCTATCTAACAATAAGCGACGGTTGGGTAACTCTGTTAAAGGGTCATAAAAAGCCAGGTTTTGAATCTCTTGTTCTGCTTTTTTTCGGTCTGAAATGTTGGTGGAAATACCACAGGTTGCATAAACTTTATCAAGGTGGTCATAGAGAGGGAATTTAATAGATAGATAGGTGTGTAAACTATTATCATGTTTAACTGTTTCCTCAAATTCAATGTTTTTTCCTTGCTCTATAATCGCAAGGTCATTGGCCCTTAATTTTTTTGCAATATGTTCAGGGTGAACAGCACTATCGGTTTTGCCTTTTAATTGCTCATTATTAATATGAAATAACTTTTCAAATTGATGGTTAATAAATAGGTATTTACCATCCAAGTCTTTCATATAGACAACTGCTGAAGTATTGTTCAAAATAGCCTCAAACATTTGTTTGTTTTCTTGCAATGCAATTTCTGCACGTTTTCGCTCAGTGATATTTTGACAAATCCCTAAGATTCTTTTATTTTTTTTGTCGGTTATTAGTTTATATGTAGTTCTAAACCATTCTTTCTTATTATCGTTAATTTTGGCATGTTCAAAATCTGGTAGATCCTCCCCATTAAGTGTTCTGCTTAAAAACTGCTCTAAATCATCTCGTCTGTTGAGGGGAATAAAGTCTAGATAGGGTTGATTAATAATATCTGATTCTGGCTTGTTGAAACAAGTCATCCCCGTTTTATTCATAGACTGGATATTCCCTGATTCATCAATCTCATAAATACAAAAAGGGGTGTTGTCTATTAAGGCTTGGTAGCGCTGTTCACTGCGTTGTAATTGTTGATGTTCGAAACTGGCTTTCACCATATAACGTATGCGATGAATCAATATTTCCCAGTTGACTGGTTTAACTACAAAGTCAGTGGCACCTGATTGAAAAGCATGTTCGATTGTTTGGCTATCTTCAGCTCCAGTCATCATTAAAATAGGGGGTTCTTTCCCTCCTGGCAATTCACGGATTTTTTGACAGGTTTCAAAGCCATCCATACCAGCCATTCTAATATCAATTAAAACGATATCAGGGAGCCTACTTTGAAATAAAACTACCCCTTCTTCACCTGATAATGCACTTGCCACGCAAAATCCAGAAGGAATTAGATGACGTTCAGCCCATAACTGAATTGAGCTATCATCATCAATGACAAGTACACAAGGCTTAAGGGAGTCAGTATTATCCATATTTAATCCGTTAATTCATTGATATGATTTAGGTCTTTTGTTACCAGGGAAAATTCATGTTTCATTTGTTTAAATAGATTAACGGCTTCATTTGTATGATTTATGACGTCAGGCTGTTCCATCATTTTACATTGCTCTGTTAGTTTAAATGCACCGACGTTTGCACAAATTGATTTTAAATCATGAGCATACCCTTTTATTTCCTCAGGGTTGTTTTCAGAAATAGCCTGTTTAAGTAAATCCATTGTACTGTTTCCATTTTGCTGAAAAATGGTCGTGAGCTTTTTAATAAATTTTTGGTCTTCTTGATTATTGAGATCAAAATTCTTGCGTAAGAAAACCAGGTCAATGGCTTCTATATTGTGAGCATCGTCAAATGTTATAGTTTGGACATTATTAGAGGGTGGCACTTGTAAATCAGTATCTTTTTTAGAAATACACTCGGGGGCTAGCCATTTCTCTAATGCATTATATAAGTCTTGTCTGCAAAAAGGCTTAGTGATAACACTATCCATTCCTGCATTAAGGCATTTCTCATGATTTTCATTTAATGCATGAGCGGTCAATGCAATGATTGGCGTATGCAATTGATTATTTTTGTTTGATTCATATTGCCTAATTAACTGAGTGGCTTCGTAACCATCTAATTCTGGCATCTGACAATCCATAAAAACCAAATCATAGTGATTGGTTTTAAATTGATTAACCGCTGCCTGACCATTAGAAACAACATCAACGGAACAACCATAGTGCTCAAGAAAACGGGCAATTAACATTTGATTAGCCTGAAAATCTTCAACAACTAATATATTGGCAGAAAATCGATTGATATTGTTTGGTTTATACTCAGTTGTTAGTTGTATTTGATCGATCACTTTAAGAGGAACTGTAAACCAAAAGGTAGAGCCTTGGTCTGGCTCACTGATGAGACCAATTTCACCTCCCATTAACTCTACCAGCTGCTTAACAATACTTAGCCCTAGACCTGTACCACCATAATCACGGGTATTTGATACATCCGCTTGTGCAAAGGAATTAAAAATAATGGATTGATTATCTTTAGCAATCCCTATTCCGGTATCAATCACTTTAAAAAGAAATAAGGTATGAAGCTCATCCGTTTGAGTGCAGGAAAGTTGAAATGAAATTTTCCCATTTGCGGTAAATTTCAGAGCATTACTTAATAAGTTAATAATGACTTGTTTGATTCGCTTAAAATCACCACTGACAAACATGGGTATTTCACCAGAATAGAGCGTTTCTAGTGTAAGTCCTTTTCTTTTTATTTCATGAGAGAAAAGTGTAGTCACTTCATTTAATAGTTGCGCTGTTTCAAACTCAACTCTAGAAATCTCAAATTTTCCTGCTTCAATTTTTGAAACGTCGAGTATGTCATCGATGATTAAAAGCAGATGCTTGCCTGCTTTATTAATGGTCTCAATTGAGTCTGCATGTATCTTCTGTTCAGAGTCCTCCTCATCTAGTTCCATTAATTCAGAATAACCAATCACTGCATTTAAAGGCGTTCGTAACTCGTGGCTCATGTTCGATAGAAACAATGATTTTGCTTTATTAGCTGCCTCTGCTTTTTGGGCGAGATCCTTGGCTTGATTAGTAGCTATTTGTAATTCCTGAGTTCTATCGACGACTTGTTGTTCTAATGTTTCTTGTTGATGCCTGACTTCAGTTTGGGTTTTTTGTAATTCTTTTGCCATGTGGTTAAAAGATTTAGCTAAAAGCCCCATTTCATCTCTAGAATTTACATTGATTGCCCCCGAAAAATGACCTTGAGAAATTGATTCGGTGGCTTGTACCAATGCCTTTATAGGAGAAGTAATGCGTCGAGTTAACCATAAGGTGAGTAATATACCTATCAACACCATTGTTGCTAAAACGGATAACACTTCAAAAATAAAATGCTGTGACTGTTGATAAATGGCTTGCTGACTTAAACCAATTTGTAAAAAGCCAATCAAATCAGTTTTGTTGGTGTTGGTTTCGGGATTGACAATATCGATGTCTGCCTCTGCCTCTGCCTCTGCCTCTACATCATAGACGCTAGAATTACTTGCTGTTATATATACGGGGACAATAATATCTAGATAGTTTTGTTTATTATCGGGATCAATATAAGGGGTAAGGTGAGGAGTTCTAGGTAAGCCAAGTGTATTAGACTGACTTAATAGTGGTGTTCGTAGTCCATCTTGGTATAAATGTTGATAAAGAATATTAATCTCTTTATTATAAACAGCAACATAAGCGACATTTTGTGCTTTTTGGAGACCTTGTGTTACTTGCTTTAGAATTACCTCATTTTCTGTATAAACGCCATATTCAATATTTTCAGCCAACATTTGTGCCAATGCTTTTCCATGTTGTTTAAAGTCTTTTAATGCATCTTCTTGGTGGTGCCAGATAATAAAACCACCCGTACCGGAAGCGGTTAATAGAATTAAAAAAATGGAAAGCAGGTTGAATTTATTTGAAATTTTGAATAGCGACATTATTCAAATACCCTCTTAGCTTTAAGGAATAATGATTCAGATAAAGGTATCTTCATTCTTTCCATAATGGTTTTATTTATAACATAATGAACCTGTTCAGGAAATGCAACAGGGACCTGTTTAATTGACCTGCCGTTAATCAGGGAAGTCGCTTGGTCAGCGCATTGTTGACCAATATCAGCATAATCCCAACTTAAAGCATAGAGTGCGCCTGATTTCACCCAATTATCCGTTAAGCCAATCATGGGAATTCTATTTCTAAAAGAAGCTAAAAGAACGGCTTTGGCTGTTTTTGGAGACATGGCAACACGATCTGGAATGGCTAGCAACACTTGCACGTTCTTTTTTAATTGCTCTAATGCGTATGGTAACTGTTTAGCAGTATCAACGGGTATCGCAGTTATATTTAATCCCATTTTAGTAGCAATTTTTGTTGCATTATTAATGGTGCTTAAGTTTTCTTTTTGATTGTAAAGTATGGCAATTTGATTAAAATCAGGAAGAGTCTTTTTTAGCCACTTCAATTGTGTACTCAGAGGGTAGGCAAGAATAACCCCTGTGATATTTGATGCCTGTTGAAAAAAACTCGACTTTACAACCATGGTAGTGACAATAGGAATGCTGTTGGTTGAATGCATAGCCACTTTTGTGGAAGCAACGCCTAAGGCAAAAATTAGCTTAGGTTGAGTGGTTTTGATTTCTGAAGCAATAAACTCCAGCTTATTATCTATTTTTGACAAATAGTGAACTTTAAAATCAGCCGTATTTAATGTGGCTTTAAAGCTATTAATAACTTGCTGGTAGGCAGCTGCTTTAGAGTTTGCAATAATTAATATCTTTGCTGAATTACTGGCAAGCGCATTTGCTCCCCACGCTGATATGAGTAGCAGTAAAAAAACAAAACAAAGGGTTCGCAAGTTATGACTCATTTAAAAACTTAAGCCAGCTTTAATTCTGAATGTTAAGCCTTCTTGTTCAATACCATTTTGGGTGTGTTCTTCTGAACCTGGGTCAAAATATTTTTCATCAAATACGTTATAAACACTGGCAGAAAGGTCTAACCCTTCAACTAGTGTGTTTTTACTAAACAAAGTTAAGTTGGTAATAACATGATCTCCCACATTGCCACCACTGGGCGTTTTTCTGTTACTCATATATTGGGTTTCAATACCTGCAAAAAATGTATTCGACCATAGTGGGGCAATCAGATTAACCTTTACCATATGTTCAGGTGAGTTAGTTAGTCGGGTATTTGTTGTCTTGCTTTTGGTTTCTTGCCACGAATAACTAATACGCCCCTGGTAGCCACTTTCCCATTTTCCTTCAATTTGAACTTCAGTCCCATAGGAATTAACTTTTCCTGTGTTTTGATTTTGTAGCAGACCATCGTCTCGGGTGACTAAAGAAATAATATCGTCAATACTGGTATAGAAAAAATTTAATTCTGTTCGTAAATTTTGATCTAAATAGTGTTCAAAAACCAGCTCCAGAGTCTCTAGTTCTTCGGCTTGTAAATTTTCACTGGGAGCTGTTGTATAACTTGAATCATGGTAATCCAACTCATATGCATTAGGTGCTCTGAAAGCACGCCCATACAATAGTTTGATTGCTGTATTATCAAAAGGCGTATAAATCAAAGCACCTCGAGGATTAATCGTTTCGCCAGAGGTGCTATAGCTATCAAAACGAACACCCGCATTTAAAGTTAAAGCATCAGTAATGCTGTATTCATCCTGAAGAAAAACGGCCCATCGATAGGATGTCTCATCAGAATCAATATAGATATCGGTATCATAATTAGTTTGCAGTTGTTCAATGTTGTCTTGAAATTCAGCCCCTAAAGTAACACGATGATCTGTCCATAATGTTTTACTTAATTCAAGTTCAGCACGCCATGATTGACCTCTGCCTAAATCTTTATTAATTGTGACGGGGGGGTAGTCAAATGCATAATCTCCACTATAACGAAAATAGTTGTAAGAAAGACGAGATATTACATTGAGTTGATTATCAAAGGTATGATCATATTTTAAATCGACATATGCCGATCTATCAGTAGTGGATTCAGCAGGATGATTAAAAATAGTGCCATATGGCGCTGTTGGGACTTCTTTTTTGCTGTAAACATAAGCTGCTTGCAGGGTGAAGTCTTTAAACGAGATGTTTGTTAAAAGGTTTTTAGTTTGTGTCTCATCATTATTCTCATAAATCCCGTTATTAGTTGCTGGAGAGTCAAATTCTTTGGAATAAAAACGATCATCACCTTGGCTGTCGTAAAAACTTCCTGATAAGAAAATTTCCAGGCCATTTTGATACCGATTACCATAACTTAACCGGGTTTTATAACTGTCGTTACTGCCATACGAAGCAGTAACATTACTGCCTTCTAGATCACGCCCCCTTTTGGTAATAATATTAATGACACCAAAAAAAGCACTGGTTCCATATAATGAAGAACTGGGGCCACGTACGACTTCGAGTCGTTCAATATTATCAACATCGACAGGAAAAGCATAAAGGCTGTCATAAGCATCATAAACATTATCGTTATATCGATGTCCATCAATTAACAATAACATTTTGGTGTTGTAATCAGACGGTAGGCCAAAACCACGGCTGCCAATATAGCCATAATTTTTGTCATCGGTATTATAAAAGCCTTTTAGGCTAGAGATGATCTCACCAAAGGTTCGATAGCCATATTTTTGTATTTCATCCGCAGTCACAATACTGATGGAAGCAGGTGCTTTGCTGACCTTTTGCTCGTA
>ENA-ORXI01003005-ORXI01003005.1-sediment-metagenome-genome-assembly--contig:-NODE-3005-length-11675-cov-27.777720_pt1 | contig 11675 bp, 13 predicted proteins | sample MGYA00237861_ERZ511468 | MGnify/ENA primary metagenome ERZ511468 (study PRJEB26299, sample SAMN06266213) | sediment metagenome | isolation source: Hudson Canyon methane seep mesocosm | place...
TATAAAACAGAAACCTTTTGGGATGTACAAGCATTGGCAGACAAAGATAGCTTAACTATTTATGATGGTTTACTCAGCACTGAATGTAAAAAGCCGCTTTGATCCGAGTGGATCAATGGCTTTAGCCGCGAATTTCCTTGATCTCGCGCGGCTAAAAACCTACAGCATTTGATAGCTATTTTTCATCCCACAATACTGGAAATGCATTACGGACACGCTCAATATCCTCAGGACTCGCATTTTTACCTTGTAGGGTAACTAACAGGGAGTGAATATCCTGAGTATTGACTTTAAAAGTGCGTTTTGGGTTTGTATCAAGCGATTTAGACAGTTGCTTGATGGTTTTTTGCATTGGCAATGGCTTTGCTGCTGCGGGTTTGGCCGGTTGAGATAATTCTTGGTCAATAATCTCTTTTTCATGGCCTGCAGGCGCATCTAAAGCTTTACGCAATATTTGTTTTGCACGATTCCAGGATAGGCTGCCGCTGGCTAGTTTTTCACGCATTGAATCTGTTGCCATAGGTGCATAGCGGGTGATGTCTTCAATCCAGCTAACACTTTTATCGAAGAATTCAGCGATACGTACCTTGCTCCAATTGGCATTGTTAAGGTAGATGACGGTCTGGAAATAATCTGTTATTTTGGTATCAACACGGTCAGAGTTTAATTTAAGGTTGAGTGCTTTAATTTCATCAGCGTCGCCGGTGACAACACGTACATCTACACGATCAAAATAGCCGGGGTTAGACTGGCGAATGCCTTGTATCGCATTCATTCGGTGGAAACCACCTACCAGATAATATTCATTGTTATTGCGTTCCCATACGACCAGTGGTTCAAACAAGCCATTAGTAACAATGTCTTGTTCAAGATGGGCAACCTTGGCTTTATCCAGTTCTCTGTGGTTGGTAAGTGTGTGGTGAAATTCAATTTGATCGATGGGTAAATATTCGTACCGTTTTGTCGCTAGCATTATTCTATGGAGAAGTTTTAAAAAATTGTTATTTAGAGCGCGGTACTTTAGCCTGCAAAGTAAATAAGCTATATGTTGGCTAAAGTCCTTGCCTCGAAGTGATTTGTAAAATTAGGCTTGTTTTTTTGATGAATAAAACAGGCAGATATAGATAAAAAACTGTACGCCAAAAATAATATTTGCCATTAATAAATGTATGGGTTGCGCAATGGGTGGGACGCCTAATCTATCTAATGTAATGCCTGCAATAATCGCAGTGGCAATGACACCTACCAGTAAATAGGCGCAACGCAGTAATACATTGTCTTTGTCGACTGATTGGTAAATTTTCCAGCTTATCCAAAGGTTGGTGAATAGGATAATGGCAGAAAAAGAGCGATGAATATAAAAGATTATTGGGAAACTATCACGCCAGTATTCACGGTCTATATATTTATGTTCGTGAGCAATAAAGTCGACGGCTTCTCTAACTTGTGTTCCCATGGCAATTTGTATCAGTGTAAATCCCATAGCAAATTTAATCGCGGTGTATACGCTACTAGAAAGTTGACTGCTATCAATATCTACAAGATAGTCTCGTTGTGATTTTGCAATGGAAAAAATGAGCAGGGCTACAATAAATAGTGCCAGTAGCATATGCAAGGTAATCATAAAAGGTTTTAGATTACTTGCTACAACAGCAGAGCCTAGCCAGCCCTGGAAGCCGGTGATAAATAACACGGATAAACACAGGTAAAAGATGCTTTTATCTGACTTTAGGTAAATCCTGGATGCCCAGGCGGTTAATAAAATACAAAAGCCAATACTGACACCTACTAGTCGATTGGTATATTCAGTCCAGGTTTTAACAGGATTAAATTGAGTGTTTTTATAACCTCGCTCAGCATATATTTCCTGGTAGTTTTCTGGTAGCTGTGCTTCTGAGGTTGGTGGAACCCATTGGCCAAAACAAGTGGGCCAGTCAGGACAGCCCATCCCTGCACCAGAGGCTCTTACAATGCCCCCAACAAGTATAACTAGGTAAACGGCACAGATAGTTATCATACCTAAGCGTCTAAATCGGATGGCTGCCTGGTGGTCAATCATTATTTGGGTCTATAGTGCTGGCTATTGGATAGCATTGCGTTGCCTGAATGGGCAACGTTGTCACTGGGTAATGCTTTTTAAATCACATCATCAAGCGTTCGGTTCTACTGGCTAGTTTGCTTAACCCAGCATTGAGTGTGTTAATTCAATTTCTTCAGAAACACCTTCAATTTCAAGTATCTCAGCATCTGATGCTAAGCCTAATTTTGCAAAAGAAGGTACGGTGCTCCAGTCAACCCGGCAAGCAGGATGGTCTGTACCTGCAATACTTTGTAAAAAAGCAACTTGAACCAAGTCTACATAATCAGCCTTTTCCCCAGGATCTCTTTGGAAATCAACATATTCTGAGGCAACCCGTTTAAGCTCTTCAGGAAACTCCCAGGTATCCATAATAAGTTTACCAATGGCTGGATGGGCTTTCTCTAATAATTTATTTAATCGGCTGGGGCTATCTCTAAATTCAGGAATGTCTTCAACCAGCATTAAGATAGGTAGTTTTCCAATTTGGTGGATCAATCCTGCTAGCATGGCTTCATCAGGACTTAAATGAGGAACAAATGCAGCTAGGGCACGGCTAATCGCTGAAACATTTACACCTTGCTCCCAAGTTTCTCTAAAGTGTTTCTCTAGAAGGTCGGTGGTTGGTGTAAACATTTGTTGCATTACCAAGCTGGTAATTAGTGTTCTTATAGTTGAGCTACCGAGCCGAGTAACAGCCATTTGAATGGTGTTGACCTCAACGGCACCACGATAAAGTGGGCTATTAGCTACTTGCATCAGTCTGGCAGAAAGTGCCGCATCAGTAACGATCATGTCAGCTAATTCTTGTGCCGTTGCATCGCCTTTAGCTACGGCATCTCTTACCTTTAGTGCCACATCAGGTAAGGTAGGCAAAACTAAACGGTTTGCATCAAGTTCTGTTTGTACGTGAACAAGAAAGTCCTGAACAGATTTGAATTGCATTTTTTAAACCTTTATTGAAAATCTATAATGCTAATTTTATCCTGATTTGAGTTATTAAGTGTAAGATTTTTTAGCTCTGCATCAGAAGTGGGCATTACAATGAGCAATTTTTTGTGCTGGCCATTGGTTTGTATAGATAGAATTTGGCTGTTGGATGAGGTTGTTTCGTCAATCATCAGCTGAGTATCTGTATCTACATTAGTATTAATATCACATTCAGCAATAAATAGTGCTCTTTTGGCCTTACCTAAGTAATGGGTGCGAGCAATGATTTCCTGTCCTGTGTAGCAACCTTTGTTAAAACTAATTCCACCTAATTTATCGATATTTAACATTTGAGGGATGTAGACTTCTGATGAAGTCAATGTGAGCCAAGGGATACCCGCTGAAATATCTTGATAATCCCATTTTTGTGATGAGCAGGGGCTAATGTTGTGTTTGTCAGTTAATTGTGACCAGAAAGAAGTAGCCTGAGAGATTGTTGCAATAATTAAATAACGAGAAGTTAATGAGGGAAGTTTTATTGCCAGTTCAGGCTGCTGAGAAACGGCAAAGTCAGTTTCTGGCAAAGAAGTTAGCAGTGTCGGGGTGTTAGTGGTCAGCCCCATTAGACAATGCGTTTCACTCATGTCATTTATCTGCACATCTGAACGCAGAATATACATTCGAAGTTTTTGGGATACTTTTTCTATTAACTGATGAGGTAGCACTAACAAATATCCTTCTTCACTTTTTAAAATCAATAAGGTGGTAATTGCGCGGCCTTTTGCATTGCAAAAAACACTGAAGAAGCTGTTGTTATTTGTTAAGTCATTGATGTTGCATGCTAATTGGCCTTGTAAAAATTGACTAGAATCTTTGCCGCTAACTTTTAAAATAGCTAAGTTAGAGAGGGCGCAAATGGTTTCGGTTTCTTGATTTGACTCAGTTTGTATTGCGCTGTTTTTTTCTAAAAATTCGATCCAATCTGTATTCATGTTGTCAATAATAGGGAAATAGTCTGTAGCCATTATTTTACATGATTTGTCACACAGAATTCAGGGTCATTGTGCTATAGTTATATTTAATTTCCCATTTTAAAGTGAGCATAATGACACAGCATAAAAGACCGCTTTCGCCACATTTAATGATTTATAGATTACCGTTAACCGGTATTATTTCAATTACACACCGTATGACTGGGGTTGTGTTAGCAATGGGGTTGATTGCCTATGTGGCCAGTTTTTTTATTATATTATCTGGTAATGAGGCTTATTCAACGCTACAAAGTTTTTTAGACTACACAATAATACGCATTGCAGTTTGGTTTTTTATCTATGCTTTATTTTTTCACCTTTGTCATGGTATCCGACATTTAATTTGGGATGTGGGTGCAGGCTTTGACAAAGATGATATGGATAGAAATGCCATTATTGAATTGGTTTTATCTTTTGTTTTAACACTTACTTTTTATTAATTAAGACTATGGATTTTCAAACACCTTTAGCAAAAGTTCGGGGGCTAGGTTCTGCAAAAGCAGGAACGGGTCATTTTTGGATGCAAAGAATAACGGCCATTTCATTGATTCCATTGTCATTTTGGATGGTTAGCTTTACTGAGCAATTACTTAATGCGACACATGCTGAAATAATTAGTTGGATTGCCGGTCCGGTTGATACTGTATTAGCCATCACTTGGGTTATCGCTGCTTTTTATCACGCTGCATTAGGTTTGCAAGTCGTTATAGAAGATTATGTGCATACAGAATGGATGAAAATTTCGTCTATTTGGGCAATGAAATTAACGTTTCTTTTTTTCGCTTTAGCTGCAATTGTGGCTATCTTTCGAATCTCTGTATTAGGATAAAGCATGACAACGGATTATAAAATTATTGAACACGAGTACGATACGATTGTTGTCGGTGCTGGTGGTGCTGGTCTGCGAGCTACCTTTGGTATGGCAGAAAAAGGATTAAAAACAGCGTGTATTACTAAGGTCTTTCCAACACGGAGTCATACCGTTGCCGCACAAGGGGGAATTAGTGCAGCATTAGGTAATATGGGTGAAGATGATTGGCGCTGGCATATGTACGATACAGTCAAAGGTTCTGACTGGTTGGGTGATCAGGATGCCATTGAGTATATGTGTCGAGAAGCGATTCCGGCCATTATAGAATTGGAACATTATGGTGTGCCATTTTCACGAACTGAAGATGGAAAAATTTATCAGCGTGCTTTTGGTGGTATGACCACTAATTTTGGCGAGGGTACTGCACAAAGGACTTGTGCTGCTGCTGATGTAACAGGCCATGCTATTCTACATACCTTATATCAACAAGCCTTAAAGCATAATGCTGAATTTTTTGTTGAATACATTGCGCTTGATTTGATTATGGAAGATGGCGAGTGTAAAGGCGTGCTGGCCTGGTGCTTGGAAGACGGAACGCTACATTTATTTCGTGCACATTCGACCATATTAGCAACAGGGGGTTATGGGCGGACTTTCTTTTCTTGTACCTCAGCGCATACAGTAACAGGTGATGGTAATGCGATGGCATTACGTGCTGGATTAGCATTACAGGATATGGAGTTTATTCAATTCCATCCTACTGGTATTTATGGGGCAGGTTGTCTAATTACAGAAGGTGTTCGTGGAGAGGGTGGTTATTTGACTAACTCGGAAGGCGAACGGTTTATGGAACGTTATGCTCCGAATGCGAAAGACTTGGCTTCACGCGATGTGGTAAGCCGGGCTATTACCATGGAGATTCAGGAAGGTCGTGGCGTAGGGCCAGATAAAGATCATGCTTATTTGCATATTGAACATCTTGATCCTGAAATTACTAAAGAAAGATTGCCAGGTATTTCTGAAACAGCCAGAATCTTTGCTGATGTTGATGTGACCAAAGAACCCATTCCCATATTGCCGACAGTGCATTACAACATGGGGGGGATTCCAACCAACTACAAAGCAGAGGTAGTCACATTAAAAGATGGTAATCCAGATACGGTTGTACCTGGGTTGATGGCTATCGGAGAGTCGGCCTGTGTGTCGGTTCATGGTGCTAATCGTTTAGGTTCTAATTCATTACTGGATTTGATAGTTTTTGGACGTTCAGCGGCTAAACGCTGTGCTGAAATAATTAAACCAGATACACCGCATACACCACTAAAAGAAGGTGCTTGCGACAAAGCACTGGCACGATTTGATCGTATTCGATTTGCAAAAGGAACTGAGAAAACAGCAGATATACGCTTAAAAATGCAAAAAACCATGCAGACACATGCATCGGTTTATAGAACAGGAGAAATGTTAGATAAAGGGGTTGCTGAGATGGCTAAAGTCAGAACTTCTTTTGAAAATGTGAAAGTTGATGATTCATCATTAATCTGGAATACAGATTTGGTTGAAACCTTGGAGCTGGATAATTTATTAGACCAAGCCTATGTCACCATTACAGCGGCAGCTAATAGAAAAGAAAGTCGAGGCGGACATGCCAGGGAAGATTATCCTGATCGTGATGATAAAAACTGGATGAAGCATTCTGTCATGTGGTTGTCTGATGATAAAGTAAAAATTGATTATAGGCCTGTGCATATGTATACATTAACGGATGAAGTTGACGTTATTCCACCTAAAAAGAGGGTTTACTAATGGTTGAATTTGCGCTGCCTAAAAATTCTAAATTAATAAAAGGTAAAGAATTTCCAGCCGCTGAAAACGCAACAAATATAAAGCGTTTTGAAGTCTATCGCTGGGATCCTGATACAGACGAAAATCCACGTATTGATATTTATAATATTGATTTAGATAGCTGTGGCCCTATGGTGCTGGATGCTATTTTAAAGATTAAAAATGAGATTGATACCACATTAACCTTTAGACGTTCTTGTAGAGAAGGTGTTTGTGGTTCTTGTGCAATGAATGTGAATGGTAAAAACACCTTGGTTTGTACTAAAGCCATAAGCGATTATGAAGGAACGGTTAAGGTTTTTCCTTTGCCTCATCTGGATGTGGTAAAAGACTTAGTGGCTGATATGACTAACTTTTATGCGCAATATGCATCTATTAAGCCCTGGATAGAGACACAAACTCCACCGCCGGCAGATAGAGAAAGACTGCAAAGTAAAGAAGAACGTAAAAAGCTGGATGGCTTATACGAATGTGTTTTATGTGCTTGTTGTTCAACAAGTTGTCCTAGTTATTGGTGGAATAGTGACAAATATCTAGGGCCGGCTGTATTGTTACAAGCAGCTCGTTGGTTGGAAGATACTCGCGATGAAAATGCAGGGGAGCGTCTGGATGAACTGGAAGACCCGTATAAATTATATCGTTGTCATACCATTATGAGTTGTACAGATACTTGTCCAAAGGGATTGAACCCTGCTAAGGCTATCGCTGATATTAAGAAATTAATGGCGGTTCGGCAGGAAGGGTAATCCTGTGTAACGCAGACATATGCCCGCTGTAGGATGGCTGGCATATATGGGACGCAGGCTTTTAGCCTGCTGTCTTAAGTCTAAAAGTTAATAGCTATGCGTTTTTTGACGGTGTTTAGTCAGAAATGCAACGCAATCTTGGTTTGTTACTCCATCAAACCATCTAAATTCATCAATAAATATCAACAGAGAAGAATCTAAATGGAATCGGTCGCTAAACTTAAATGGCGCTGTCGGCGTGGGACAAAGGAGCTGGATTTCCTGTTAGAAAGCTATCTTGATGTGTATTACGCTCAAGCAGAGTTGGCTGAACAGGTATTATTTGTTGAGTTATTGGGTTTTCAGGATAATCAGTTAATTTGGTTCTTGTTAGGTGAAGAGTTGCCTGATGCTCAAGGGTTGCAGGCACTTGTCAAAAAAATACGAACTAACCCAAACCTTTAGTGTTAGACAGTCCAAAGTTTTAATCAAATACATTCTTTGTCTGCATGCTTTATCAGTCGGTGCTGTTTTTTTAAGTGCTTTGAGATTGAGTTATCAGCTAAGTATTGTTTTATTCCTGGTATTTAGTTTAATCTTTTATTTAAGACGGGAGCAGAGGTTTACGGGGTTTTCTATTCGCCATAGTCATGGGCGAGGTTGGGAAATGTCTGATCGAAACGACTCCTTTTATCCGATTAAAATACTTCCTGAAACGGTTTTGCATTCATATTTAATTGTTTTAAATATTAGAAAATCAACAAATAATCAAAAACAGACTATCCTAGTATGTAATGATGCAATGTCTAAAGAGTGTTATAGGAAGTTAATGGTTGAATTGAAAATAAATGGACTTAAAAGTGAAGGATTATGACTCAGTTGGAAAAAGTTAATATTCAAATAGCTAAACTTAAGAATCTTCCTCCCTTACCAGAAGTTAGTATGAAGATTATGACGGCTGTTAATAACTCGGATATTTCTGTAGACGAATTGGTTGATGTGATTTCTTTGTCTCCAGTTTTGACTGCTAGATTGCTGGGATTGGCTAATTCTTCTTATTTTGGCAGAAGTACGCCGGTCGATAATTTACGTACAGCGATCATTCAGGTCTTAGGGCTTAATCTTGTAAAAAGTTTAGCATTAAGTCTTGTATTGAATGTGGAGCTGGATACCTCACAGTGCAAGTTGTTTGATACCAGCTATTTTTGGTCGCACTCATTAATTACTGCAATTGTTGCTCAAAAACTGGCTGCACATTTCGATGATGAGCTACTAACACCTAATACAGTGTATACGTCTGGGTTGCTGTTAAATATAGGACTGATTGCGGCTGTTTATATTTTGCCGGAAGAAATTAACAAAATATTTGCTAGTACTGAACACACTGAGGGTAGTGTTTCGAAGGCAATGGTTTTGAGCTTGGGTTTTTCTCAATATGAACTGGGTGAAATACTATTAAACCGATGGAAATTGCCTGGAATTTACCCCAAGGTTCTAAGAGAATTTAGGAAATCTGAATTTACAGGCAAAGAACAAGTGCTTGTTAAGCTATTAGAGTTGAGTCATTTAATTGGCCTGTATATAGTTACTGATACTCATGAAGATTTCCCCAGTATTTTAGAGTTACATTCTGAGCTGCCTTTAACTGATAAATCGTTAAAATTAGTTATTGATGATATTGTCGCTAATAAAGACAGTATTAAAGATTTGGCGTTATTGGTTGGTGCGTAGGCTGTCTATGAGTAATGATCTTTTAAATAATAAAATGGAGTTGCAGGACATTATTATTGACTTGCTTAACTCTTTGTCAGCCGTAAAGGATTTGTCGGAGCTGGACTGTCAGGCCAATGATGAAAAAGAACTCATTAAAAATGCATTAAGAGTACTTATACAAAATCAGGATATGGAAAGATGTTCTTTTTTTCTATTAGATGAGTCAGGGTGTTTAGTGAATTTAGCTGGGCTGGGTATTAATGACCAGCTAGCTAGAAAAAATATAAAATATAAGCCATTACAGTTTAACGTTGGAGAAGGGGTTGTTGGAGCGGCTGCAGAAACAGGGCAGTTGCAGCATTGTCAAAATTGCTTAGAAGATAATCAGTTTTTTTTAAGTCGTAAAATGGATAAAGCGTTACTTCCGGGTTCAATAATTAGTGTGCCTGTTTTTGCGAATAATGAAGAACTCATTGGTGTGTTAAACACTTCTCACCCTGAGCCGTATCATTTTAATGATTGGCATATCAGAATGCTGGGTATATACAAAAATATGCTGGGGCAGTTGATTACTAATTATCGAATGTTTCATCAAATGGAATTGTTAATATCAAAGCGGACGGAAAAATTAAATCAAGCTTTAGCTGATGTTCAATCGTTGAAAGAGCATTTTGAAAGTATTTCAAGCATTGATCAGCTAACAGGACTGTATAACCGCAGGTATTTTTATGATCAAGTTGAAATAGCTTTAGCTAAGGCGAAGCGATACGGGGAGTCACTTTGCTTATTGATGTTAGATTTGGATCAATTTAAAGAAGTTAATGACAGTTATGGTCATAGCTATGGTGATACTGTTTTGAAAAAGACTTCTGAAACTTTAAAAAAACAAATTAGGGACAGCGATATTTTGGTGCGATATGGTGGTGAAGAATTTGTTATTATTTTTACCAATACTAATTGTAGTAATGGAAATGTCTTTGCTGAGCGAATTAGGGAAAGTGTTGAATCATTAGCATGGGATAAAAATGCTTTCGTACAAACGATAAGTGTCGGTTTGTATTGCTACAGCTCTGAATGTTGTGCTGTAGACGCCGATGTTGATGAGATGGCAATTGATAAATTGATCCATTATGCAGACACCGCACTTTATAAAGCTAAAGAGCAAGGTAGAAACCAAGTTGTTACCTTTTCTGAAGCTATGCTTGAAAAATAAATTACCCCGCTAAATTTCCTAGTATAATCACTCCTTTTTTGACCATTCTAGGTTAAAAATACCCGAACGACAGATTAAGAGAAGCATATCCTATGGCACTTCATTGTGGAATTGTTGGTTTACCGAATGTGGGGAAATCAACATTGTTTAATGCATTAACTAAAGCGACTATTGCAGCAGAAAACTACCCTTTCTGTACGATTGACCCCAATGTTGGCGTGGTGCCCGTGCCAGACCCAAGAATGGATAAGTTGGCAGCAATTGTTAATCCTGACAGGGTTCTACCTACAACGATAGAATTCGTTGATATTGCTGGTTTAGTCGCAGGTGCTTCAAAAGGTGAAGGGCTAGGAAATCAGTTTCTAGGAAATATTCGTGAAACGGATGCCATTGTACATGTCGTGCGTTGCTTCGAAGATGATAATGTTATTCATGTAGCTGGCACGATTGACCCTCTAGATGATATTGAAGTGATTAATACAGAGCTGGCCTTGGCAGACATGTCGACCGTCGAAAAAGCCTTATTACGAGCAACGAAAGCATCTAAGTCAGGCAATAAAGATGAATTGGCAAAGAAACTAGTGCTGGAAAAAGTCACCGCTCATTTGGATGAAGGGCAGCCAGTACGCTCATTAGCTTTAACTGAAGATGAAGTTAAGTTAATTAAAGAATATTGCCTAATTACAATTAAACCCACGCTATATATAGCCAATGTACAAGATGACGGGTTTGAAAATAACCCAATGCTGGACAAGGTAGCGGACTTAGCGGCAAAAGAAGGTGCAGACGTGGTATCTGTCTGTGCAGCAATAGAAGCAGAAATTGTCCAGCTGGATGATGATGAAAAATTAGAGTTTCTAGAAGATCTAGGGCTTGAAGAGCCAGGATTGGACAGAGTAGTAAGGGCTGCTTATAAGTTATTAGATTTATCAACCTATTTTACAGCCGGTGTTATGGAAGTTAGAGCCTGGACAATACCTGTTGGCGCGACTGCACCGCAAGCAGCCGGAGTTATTCATACAGACTTTGAAAAAGGATTTATCAGAGCAGAAGTGGTGGCTTATCAAGATTTTGTAGATAACCAAGGCGAGCAAGGTGCAAAAGATGCAGGTAAATGGCGTCTTGAAGGAAAAGATTATAATGTACAAGATGGAGATGTCGTACATTTTAGATTTAATGTTTGACAGAAAAATCCTTAATATATATAATTCCATTTCTTTACTAAGTCCTGTTCCACGCAGGCAGTTCAAATGTGGCGATATAGCTCAGTCCGGTTAGAGCGCGGGATTCATAACCCCGAGGTCCCAGGTTCGATCCCCGGTATCGCCAC
>ENA-ORXI01003010-ORXI01003010.1-sediment-metagenome-genome-assembly--contig:-NODE-3010-length-11657-cov-3.092487_pt1 | contig 11657 bp, 12 predicted proteins | sample MGYA00237861_ERZ511468 | MGnify/ENA primary metagenome ERZ511468 (study PRJEB26299, sample SAMN06266213) | sediment metagenome | isolation source: Hudson Canyon methane seep mesocosm | place...
ACGGGTGAAGAGGTTGTTAATTTTTGCGCGAATAATTATTTAGGCTTAGCGAATCACCCAGAACTTATTTCTGCCGCTAAAACAGGATTAGATGAACATGGTTTTGGTATGGCTTCTGTTCGTTTTATTTGTGGTACTCAAGATATTCATAAAGAATTAGAGCAAGGTATTAGCGCATTTTTAGGATTGGAAGATACCATATTATATTCTTCATGCTTCGACGCTAATGCCGGTTTATTTGAAACCTTGCTAGGTCCTGAAGATGCTATTATCAGCGATGCACTTAATCACGCATCAATTATTGATGGTGTTCGTTTATGTAAGGCCAAACGCTACCGTTATGTCAATAATGACATGGCAGCATTAGAGCAAAGCTTAATTGATGCAGATGCAGCCGGAGCGCGCTTTAAATTAATTGCCACCGATGGTGTCTTTTCAATGGATGGAGTTATTGCCAACCTTAAAGGGGTTTGCGATTTAGCCGATAAATATAATGCTATGGTAATGGTTGATGACTCACATGCCGTTGGCTTTGTTGGTGAACAAGGTCGTGGCAGTCATGAATATTGTGATGTTATGGGTCGAGTTGATATAATTACTGGTACGTTAGGTAAAGCTATGGGTGGTGCCTCAGGTGGTTTTACCTCAGCAAAAAAAGAAGTTATTGAGTGGTTACGTCAACGCTCACGTCCTTATTTATTCTCAAACTCTCTTGCTCCAGCGATTGTTAATGCTTCATTACAAGTATTGAAGTTATTAGCTGAGGGCGGTGAACTTCGTACAACATTAAAAGAAAATACGGCTTATTTCCGTAGCAAAATGGAAGCAGCTGGTTTTACTTGTGCTGGGGCTGATCATGCTATTGTGCCAGTTATGCTAGGTGACGCGAAAGTGGCGAGCGATATGGCAAATAAACTTCTTGCTGAAGGTATTTATGTAATTGGCTTTTCTTTCCCGGTAGTACCCAAAGGCCAAGCGCGTATTCGCACGCAAATTTCTGCGGCGCATACCAAAGAACAATTAGATAAAGCGATTGATGCTTTTACCCGTATTGGTAAAAAAATGGGTATTATCTAATGAAATCCTTAGTTAAATTAAAAGCAGAGCCGGGTATTTGGTTAACACGTACCGAAAAACCTAAATTAGGTCATAACGATCTATTAATCAAAATTAAAAAAACGGCTATTTGTGGCACAGATATTCATATTTATAATTGGGATGAGTGGTCACAAAATACAATTCCTGTGCCTATGGTAGTGGGTCATGAATACGCAGGTGAAGTGGTCGGCATAGGTCAAGAAGTGAAAGGTTTTTCTTTGGGTGATCGTGTTTCTGGTGAAGGACATATTACTTGTGGCCATTGTCGAAACTGTCGTGGCGGTCGTACACACTTATGTCGTTATACTGTTGGTGTTGGCGTTAACCGTGCAGGCGCTTTTGCCGAGTACCTCGTTATTCCTGCTTATAATGCTTTTAAATTACCGGATGAAATTTCTGATGATTTAGCTGCGATTTTTGACCCTTTTGGTAATGCCGTTCATACCGCTTTATCATTTGATTTAGTAGGTGAAGATGTTTTAATTACAGGCGCTGGTCCTATTGGTATTATGGCCGCAGCAGTAGCAAAGCATGTTGGTGCTCGTCATGTGGTTATTACTGATATTAATGAATACCGCCTTGATTTAGCTAGAAAAATGGGCGCAACTCGTGCTGTTGATGTTTCTAAAGAAAGTTTAACGGACGTTATGAGTGATTTAGGTATGACAGAAGGCTTTGATGTCGGTTTGGAAATGTCAGGGGTGCCAACCGCCTTTACGAGTATGTTAGACAATATGAATAATGGTGGTAAAGTCGCTATGCTAGGTATACCGGGTAAAGATATGGCCATTGATTGGAGCCAAATAATTTTCAAAGGGTTAACCATTAAAGGAATTTATGGCCGTGAAATGTTTGAAACTTGGTATAAAATGGCTAGCCTTATTCAATCAGGTTTAGATTTATCACCGATTATTACCCATCATTATAATATTGATGATTTTCAAAAAGGGTTTGATGTGATGCGTTCAGGGCAATCAGGTAAAGTTATTTTAAATTGGGAGCAATAGTGTCAGATAATCAAGAAAGCTTTAAACATATGCAAGTCATGGATTTGCATGAGGTGTTAAATAATAAAAGCCACGTTGTGGTTGATATTCGAGATGCAGTATCTTTTTCAAATGGTCGCATAATCAACGCCCTTCATTTAACCAATGAAAGTTTGGCTGACTTTTTACGGGATGCTGATCCGGATGCCCCTGTTGTGGTTTGTTGTTACCACGGACACTCTAGCCAACAAGCAGCACAATTTTTGGTTAGCCAAGATTTTACACAAGTATATTCTCTTGATGGTGGCTTTACTCAATGGCAGTTAGAATACCCAGATAAAATTTCTCGATAAGGGGTGAAGGCTAAACAAATGTCTGAACATGAAAACTTGCAACCGTTAGTACAGCTAGAACAACATAACCTTGCACTACTTTTTGCAAATTATCTATTAACTCTGGGTATTGAAGCTAAAGTTGTCACTGAGCCAGTGAATAAAGAAATAACCGAAATAAAGCACGGTCATACCGTTTATTGCCAACAAGACAAGATAGCTCAAGCACGACTTGAATTTGAGCGCTTTATTAAAAAACCATTTGATCAAAAATATCAACAGGCTGCATGGCAACATGGCGAAACCGTTACACTTAAGAGTAATGATTTAACTTTGTTAGCAAGCTTTAAAGAGAACTTTTTTGCTCATGCTGGCATAGTCACTTTAATAGTATTTGCACTTTGTTGGCTGGTTTTTTTTGCTAGTAACCTAGGGTGGGCACAGTCTCTTTTTAATCTTTTAAAGTTTTATCCTCGTTTATCTGTAGATGCTTTTGTTGCTGAGCCTTGGCGACTACTCGGCCCTGCTTTTTTCCACTTTTCTTGGTTGCATATTGTTTTTAATACCATGTGGTGGTGGCAGCTGGGAGGGGGCATTGAAAAAGCTTTAGGTAAAGGCACACTCGTTAACTTAATGTTAATTTCTGCTATTTTTTCTAATCTAGGGCAGTTTTTTGTTTCGGGTGCTAATTTTGGTGGATTGTCTGGCGTGGTTTATGCGTTAGTTGGTTTTGTTTGGTGGTATGGTTATTTAGCGCCCGAAAAAGGGTTATCCTTATCTAAACCTATTATTGGCTTCTTACTGTTTTGGTTGGTATTGGGCTTTGTTGACTTATTGCCTGTAAATGTCGCCAATACTGCGCATTTATTGGGCTTAATTTCAGGTTGTTTATTAGCGGTATTTAGCGTGAAGATCGCCAATAAACATGAATAAATGGTGCCGTTAATTATCTAGCCATTGAGTAAAAAGCAATTTTTTTATCAATGGTTGTCCTGTTTCTTTGCTTAGTAGCTTTTTGACTTTTTCTTCGCATTTTAGTTGTATTTCAGAGCGACCTTTAATTGATTTGATTTTTTCTTCAGGCTGTTTACCGATAATATCAATAATTGCATCGCGTAAAAGAGGAGAATGATGCTCAACTATGTCAATACTATTACTTGGAACCATTAATTCCACAGTTAAACGGACATAGCCCATTTTTTTCTTCACAGTGACGTAATTAGTAACTATATCAGGCTCAAAACCAAAATATGCATAATCCGCTGCTTTAGAGGTTAATGGCATTAACAAACAAGTTACAATTATTAGATATTTAAACATAATTTTACTTCTTGAATTAAAGTAATGAATATAAAAGTGACATAGAGTACCTATCATAACCTGAAATCAACTTTTTTCCTGAAATAAAGTGATTTTTTTTAGCGTTTTGCTTATAGAGTAAAATGAGATCCTATAAAAACAATGCTATCATCACCTCGGTTTTAATTTGGTTTTTAGTTTATGAATTTACAATCATTGTTCCCTGTTACCTTATCAAGTCATTGGCGTGATGCTCAAGGTTGTTTTTTGCCTGAAAATCTAAAAAATTGGCTACTTGACCCTAACTCACTTACCGCACGTTTAAAGTCTCATTGTCATCAATTTAGGGTTGAGTTGCTCGGCCAAAAAATTGAGATTTGCCAAGAAAGTGAGGCGGTAAGGTTAATTCCTGCTGGAGATGAAATATTAGTACGTGAAGTGCTGCTTTTTTGCGATGAAAAACCTCAAGTTTTCGCGCGGAGCTTATTACCTTTATCTAGTTTAACCGGAGCAGAAAAAACGTTAGCGAACTTAGGTACTCAGTCATTAGGGCAAGTACTTTTTAATAATCCCTCGCTTGAAAGGCAAACTATTGAAGTGGCAGAGTTTGATACAAATAGCGCTGTTGGCAAATTAGCTAAACAACTTCAACAGCCCCATCAATACTTATCATCCCCAGAAAATCTTTGGGGGCGACGTTCAATATTTGTTCTAGAAAATAAGCCTTTAATGGTGGCAGAGGTGTTTTTGCCCGGCGCTTTTGCGTATCAACAAGCTAAATATTCAAGGCATAATAATGCTTAATACTCTAAAGCAAAAATGGTTGGCGATTAAGTTAATTACTCGTATGGATAAGCCAATTGGCACTTATCTATTATTGTGGCCAACCTATTGGGCATTATGGATTGCCAGCGATGGTTGGCCTAATTTGCACTTGTTAATTGTGTTTAGTCTTGGTGTTTTTGTAATGCGCAGTGCCGGCTGTGTAATCAATGATATAGCTGATATTAAAGTTGACGGTAAGGTTGAACGCACTAAAAATAGGCCGTTAGTCTCTGGCTTGATAAGCAAAGAAGAAGCTATTAGCCTGTTTGGTGTACTTATTGGTATTGCTTTAGGGCTAGTCTTAACGTTGAGTTGGCCTACCATTTATTTATCAATTATTGCTTTATTACTTGCCGCTTCATATCCGTTTATGAAACGTTATACCCAGTTACCGCAAGTGGTACTTGGTGCAGCGTTTAGCTGGGGTATGATTATGGCTTTTTCAGAAGCGCAAGGAGAAATTCCGTTAGTTGCTTGGTTGTTATTTGCGGCTAATTTATTATGGACTGTTGCTTACGATACCATGTACGCCATGGTAGATAGGAATGATGATGTGAAAATAGGCGTGAAATCAACAGCCATTTTATTTGGAGAGCACGACAAGCGAATTGTCGGCTTTATGCAATTACTTGTGTTGGGTTTGTTGTTTACTGTTGGTGACATATTAGCTTTTGGTTGGCCTTATCAATTAAGCTTGGTGATTTCAGCGGGTTTATTTAGTTATCAGCAAATATTGATTAGCAACCGAGAACGTGGAAAGTGTTTTCATGCCTTTTTACATAATCATTGGGTAGGGATGGTGGTTTTTATCGGTATATTTGTAGAGTATTTATAGCTCAATACTAAAGTAGGGTTTACTTTTATAATCTAGGTTGTTATTAAATAGAAGTAATAATAATAATGATTACAATTAACTCGGAGAAAGGAATGAAAAAATCACTATGGTTAACACTAGTGCTTATATTATCGCTAGGAATTTCAGGATTAGTTAACGCAGCCGATGGCAAAAAAGTTCGTTGGAAACTGGCCGAAACATGGGGGCCTAATTTTCCTATTTTTGGTGATGCTACTAAGAATATGGCTAAAATGGTCAAGGAAATGTCAAACGGTCGTTTTATCATTCGTATTGATTCTTCTAATAAGCATAAATCACCTTTAGGCATTTTCGATTTTGTCAAAAGTGGACAATATCAAATGGGGCATTCAGGCTCTTATTATTGGAAAGGTAAAAACTTTAATACGTTATTTTTCACTACAATACCTTTTGGTATGACAACACCTGAACAGTATGCGTGGTTTTACCATGGCGGCGGCATGGAGTTAATGAAAAAAGTTTATGATCAATATGGTATTTTATCTTTCCCTGGCGGTAATACTGGTAACCAAATGGGTGGTTGGTTTAAAAAAGAAATCAACAGTGTTGATGACTTAAAAGGCCTGAAAATGCGCATCCCTGGTTTTGCGGGCGAAGTATTAGCAAAACTAGGTGCTAAACCAACGAATATTCCTCCAGGTGAACTTTATACTGCATTAGAACGTAATACTATTGACGCGTTAGAGTGGGTTGGCCCATCATTAGATTTACGCATGGGTTTTCATAAAATAGCGCCATATTACTACACGGGCTGGCATGAGCCAGGGGCTGAATTGCAGTTTATGGTCAACGAAAAAGCCTACAATAAGCTACCAAAAGACTTGCAGGCAATTCTTAACGTAGCAATGAAAACAGCGGCTTATGATATGTATGTACAGTCTTACCACGAAAGCGCACAAAACTTAGCGACAATTGTACAAGATTATCCTAATGTTAAAATGCGATCTTTTCCTGAGCCAGTAATGAATGCAATAAAATCAACTAATGCTTCGTTATTGAAAGAATTTGCTGCTAAAGACCCTATGACTGCAGAAATTCTAAAGTCGTTAACTGAATACCAAGGGAAAGCCCGTGCATGGACAAACTTATCAGATCGCGCTTATTTAGACACCAGCGATAAAAAATAATTGCAGGTGAACTAATCGTTTATCTAGTAAAAGCAGGCTCTTATACATTAAAGTATGAGAATCTGCTTTTTTTTTATATCTGATTGAATATTGGACTTGACTCAAAAATGAATTTTTCTCTAAAAATAATAGGCAAGATTATTGATGTACTAGGTGATTTTTGTAGCATATTAATGTTATTAATGATTGCCAATGTTTTTTATGACGTCATCATGCGTTACTTTTTTAATGACGTTAGCATAGGTATGCAAGAGCTAGAGTGGCACTTATTTGCTGCTATGTTTATGTTTGGTATCGCCTATACATTAAAAGAAGATGCTCATGTTCGAGTTGATATTTTTTACGACAAAATGTCTGCACGTAAGCAATCAATGATTAATATTTTTGGCGCTTTATTTTTTGCCTTGCCTATTACTACGGTTATTCTCTATTACAGCATAGATTACACCTTTGAAGCTTATCAAATGGGTGAAGGTAGTGCTGATCCTGGCGGTTTACCGCACCGTTGGATTGTGCGTTCAGTCATTCCTACTTCTTCAGTTTTTCTTATACTCGCTATTATTCATGTGGTATTGAGTAATATTCAAACACTGACTGCACCACCTAAGCCCTCTCGCACTGCTAGTAAAGAGGAAGAACACTAATGACAGGTTTAATTCTTTTTGCCATCGCTCTGGTTTGTTTATTTTTAGGTTATTCCGTCGCTTTTACCTTTGCCGGCGTTTCTCTACTCGTTGGTGTTTTTGTTTTAGGTGCTGACTTATTTGCCTTTATGCCCTATCGCATTATGAGCATTATGGAAAATACCATCTTAATGGCTGTACCTATGTTTATCTTCATGGGCATAGTGTTACAAAAAACAGGCTTGGCTGAGCGTCTATTAGAATCTTCAGCTAAACTTTTTGGCGGCATTGCTGGCGGTGTAGCTGTTTCAACCATTATTGTTGGTGCATTGTTAGCAGCCTCTACTGGTGTGGTTGGTGCAAGCGTGGTCGCTATGGGGGTAATTTCATTGCCTGTTATGCTGAAAAACAATTATCACCAACCAACGGCAGCTGGAGTTATTTGTGCATCTGGTACTTTAGGGCAAATAATTCCTCCTTCTATCATTTTAATTATTTTGGGTGATGTCATGGGGGTTCCTGTTGGCGATTTATTCCGCGCGGCGGTGATACCAGGAATGATGCTAGTTGGTTTTTATACCCTCTATATTTTAATATTAGGAAAAGTTAAACCAGAATTTGTGCCGCCTATAGTAGTCACTGAGAGCAAGCGTGAGTTATTACTGCAAGCGTTAAAAGATATTGTGCCACCCATGGTGCTAATTCTTGTTGTACTGGGTTCAATATTTGCGGGTATCGCCACACCTACCGAATCTTCAGCTATAGGTGCTGTTGGTGCGATCATTCTATCTATTTTTTATGGTAGTTTTTCTTTTGCTAAGATGCATGAAATCTCAAAAGAAACAGTAAAGGTTACATCAATGGTTTTTGCTGTTCTTATTGGCGCAACGGCATTTGCTATGGTCTTTAGTTATTCTGGTAGTGAGTATCTAATTGAAGATTTCTTTATGGAATTACCTGGGGGCAAATGGACTTTTATTGCTTTAGCTATGTTAGCGATTTTAATCTTAGGCTTTTTTATTGATTTTATTGAAATTGCCTTTTTAGTGGTGCCTATTTTAATGCCCGTAGCGATAGCGTTAGATATTAACCTAGTTTGGTTCGCCATATTAATCTCAATGAATTTACAGACTTCGTTTTTAACCCCTCCATTTGGTTTTAGCTTGTTTTACTTAAAAGGGGTTGCACCAAAATGGTTAAAAACCACTACCATTTATAAAGGAGTTATTCCTTTTATTTTAATACAAATAGCGGTATTGCTATTAGTTTTGCTTTTCCCTGAGCAGTTGATCTTCTCTTGATTTTGCTAAGGGTAAATTTGGTTGACGATAGTGCTCCATTCTAATTTTGGCAAAGTCTCCATTGCGAACGGCCTTTTCAATAACGGCGGTAAACTGAGGCTTTAGTTTTATAAGTTCTGATTTAGCTGAGATCACAAGATACTCATCAACCCGATTATCTGGTTGAAAACTTGTTGTAGATATTAGATTTTCAACACCCATTTCAGCCAGCTTTAGTAACGCACTTTCTTGATTGTGAATAAATAAATCAATACGGCGGTGCAATAACATTTCAATACTTTGTTGTATGTGGATTGCCGGGCTTTTCTTAAGAGATAGGTCGTTATCAAAACGATGAAAATAAATATTCCCCCGAATTATACCAATCGTTTTATTGTGTAGATCACTGTAATTTTTTATTTCATCTTTATTGTCAGTTAAAGAGAAAAATGATGATGATTGGCTATTATAAGGAGGGTAAATATATACTAAATCTTGCTCTCTATCTTCGCTATAATTAACGCCTACCATAATATCTAAGTTACCCTGTTTAAGTTCAAATAATCGGCGAGCAAATGGCATTATGGTTATTTTGAGATCAAGGGATAATTGTTCTGCAATATATTTTATGTATTTAGCTTGTAAGCCGTTGACGAAGTCTTTACTCACGGATGCTCGAATAACTGGCTTACTTTCATAAGCGATTACATTGTTGCTAAATAATAGAAAAAACACGAAAAAGATTAACCCTTTATTCATCTAATATTATCCAGTTAAGTTGTGATTTATTAGTGCGATACATCTAAAAGTTTAGGCTATCAAAGTTGAGTTTACAAATGTGACTGATAATGGCCACATTTGTATAATTTACGAAGTTACTCCTTAAAGAGCTCTAAATGATAACTCTCCATTAAAAGTGCTATTGCTTTTTCATCAAGCTAATGGCATTTGCGGTCATACCTTTAACACCTGTTAAAATGGTAGGTATTGCATCGGGAGCAAATTTTCCAGAATGAAGAGAAGGTAGTACCTTATTATTCTCTTTGGCATCTTTGTATTTTTCTGGATTTACTGCGCCTAGCCATAATAATGTGCTTGGTATCTTTTCTTTAGTTCGACCAAAACGAGAAAAATCTTCACCTGCCATAACAGGATCAACAGATACAATATTATCATTTCCTAACACTTGTTTAAGGTTATTAACCACTTGTTGGGTAAATTCAGGTTGGTTATAAACAGAAGGTGTATATTCTTCTTTAACAACTACCTCAGGCAATAGTTCATCTGGTATGCCAGCTGTTTTCGCTATTCCATGGCTTATTTGCTCAATACGTTTTAGTAAAAAATCTCGTGACTGATCAGAATATGAACGCACTGTTAACTGTAGTTTAACTTCGTTGCCAATTATGTTGTGTTTTGTACCGCCATGGATGGAACCCACGGTTATTACCGCAGATTCAAGTGGTGATATTTCACGACTAATAATTGTTTGCAGCTTTAATATTATTTCAGCTGCCATCACCACAGGGTCTTTGGTGTTGTGTGGGTAGGCACCATGACCGCCAATGCCTTTAATTAGCACGTCAACGGAGTCAACATTAGCCATCGCATAACCTTTTACATAACCAACCTTGCCCGCAGCTAAATCAGCGGAAACATGCATGGCGATGTTGTAATCTGGCAAAGGAAATTTTTCAAATAAACCTTCAGCTAACATCAATTTAGCACCATAGCCAACTTCTTCACCTGGCTGAGCAATCAACATTAAAGTACCTTGCCATTGATCTTTATTCTTAACCATCTGTTTTGCGGTACCAAGTAATACCGTCATATGCATATCATGACCACAAGCATGCATTACCGGTACAGATTTACCTGATTCATTTTTCATTGTGGCAGTACTTGCATAAGCTAGCCCTGTTTTTTCTAATACGGGTAAAGCATCAGTATCAGCTCTGAGCATGACAGTGGGGCCGTCGCCATTTTTTAGTATTGCGACCAAGCCTGTTTTAGCAAGACCTTCAGTGACTTCATAACCGTATTTTTTTAATTCTTTTGCCAAAAATTTAGCTGTTTTAAATTCAAATTTTGAAAGTTCAGGTGTTTGATGTAAATGGTGGTAAATTTTTTCTAAGTGTGGAATATCATTTTGAACTGACTGCTGCAGTTCATCGGCACTTACACTAAATGACAACTGTGTAGCTAAATAAAGAAGGATGAATGAATATATTTTCAAAATACGGCTCCTATTTTTTTGTTGAATTATAATAGACGCTATTAATCAAAAAAGCCTCAATAATTAATTGAGGCCTTAATTTTGTCTTGTTAATAGCAACTATTTATCTTTCGGAAGATATTTATAGCCTGTAATCATTGAAGAAATTAAAGCTGTTCTCTCTCTTCTTTCAGCTATGATGACACCTAAAATGTGCAAAGGGATTAGGAAAATAAGACAGTAAAATGAATATACATGGGCTGTGATAAATGGTTTTCGAATATCGCGCATTTCTTTATAGGCAACGTCATCCACATTAACTTTTGAATAGGGCTTAATTACTTCGACATTTTGTTTGTCTGTTGCAATACTCATGGCAAAGTATTTTCCAAAAGGCGGGTAATAAATATCTGTACCGGCTATAACTAGTCCTGAAATCATTTGAATAAGCATTAAAGATAATAATGCGAATACCATCAATTTTCCTGCGGGATTATGCCCTTTGTACGCAGACTTTTTATGCTGTTTAAATTCAACTAATTCCTGTTTAAAGCCTTTGTTAAAGGGTAACACTTTGCTCCATCGCTCGTGTGCTTTGCCTATAAAACCAATAATTAATCTGAAAAGTAAGTTGATTGCAAATACATAACCTACGATTACATGTATTGTTTTTAATAGAATTTTTCCATCAGTGCTAACACCAAACAATTTAGCATTTAAAATAATTAAACCAATACAAATGAGTAGTGTAATAGCTATTACATTTATCCAATGAAATAACCTTATATTACGGCTCCATACAAAAACTGGTTCTCGTTTGATACTCATATTAACCTCTCTTTTTTGTCATATTTAACGGAATTGGAATAATATTAAAAGTGATCACTTTCTATCACAGGTGTTAACCAATACCTTAACTTTGCAGGCTGGCAAACTGAGTTAAGGCTATCTTTAAGGATACTAATCTCCTTTGAAGCGATAAGTACTTCAAATTGATA
>ENA-ORXI01003011-ORXI01003011.1-sediment-metagenome-genome-assembly--contig:-NODE-3011-length-11652-cov-3.615983_pt1 | contig 11652 bp, 14 predicted proteins | sample MGYA00237861_ERZ511468 | MGnify/ENA primary metagenome ERZ511468 (study PRJEB26299, sample SAMN06266213) | sediment metagenome | isolation source: Hudson Canyon methane seep mesocosm | place...
TTATAAATACTAGTAGAGGAGTTAGAATACTTGGAGGGGGAATTTTATCTTCGTATGAAGAAACCCTGACCTCCCTTCAACGCAATCATCCACCTCATGTTGAATTTAAAACTATAGATGCTTTAAGAACACCTTTTAGAATAGATATTGTACAACCTCAATATTTCGTGATTAATAGTTATGAATCACTTTACCATGTTATGAATAATGATTTATTATACAAAATCGAGCAAGCAAGAAAAGAAGGGGACTATGAACCTTTATTTAAATATGATAAGGAGAGTAATAATGCAAGATATAATTGAGAATAAAAAAATAACAGAAAATGAAGCTCTAAAACTTCTGCTTACTTTACATGCAGATTGGCAATTAAGTTTAGATGGAGCAAAAATTTTCAGAGAATTTAAATTTAAAGGTTATTATAAAACAATTGCATTTGTAAATGTAATTGCTTATATAGCTCAAGAGGAACAACATCATCCTGATTTAGAAGTGAATTTTGGGAGGGTTTTAGTTACGTTTACAACACATGACATTGAAGGTCTATCTCTAAATGACTTTAGAAGTGCAAAAAGAGTTGATAATATTTAAGGGGTATATTTCCCAAAGAGAAATGACTCTTTGAAAAATAAAATAAGAGGATTTAAATAATACCCTTGACCAGAAACGTATTATGTGACAAAACTATTAAATACATCACAGTATTTAACCTAAAACCCATGACTCAAAAGTCAATCATAATTTACACTTTAAAAATAAAATCTAAATTATTAACATAAGTATATCTTAATAAAACATAATAATAAGCACCATTACTAACTAAATAAGTAAAATATTAAAATCATAAAAAATTATTATGATATAATTTAAAAAATCTACTAAAGTATACTAATATGAGTTATGGACAATGAATTACGAATTTGAAGAAGATGAAGAACCAACATGGTTGGTTAAACAAAGAGAAGATGCAAAAATTGCAGAACTGGCATATGAAAAAAAAGAAAAACTTGTTTACAAAAAAGGAATGCAAGTTGGGAACTTCTTATTTGTTCAATACAATAAGTTTAAAAATAGAGCAACATTTGAGTGTCAAGAGTGCGGGCGGAAATTCACTTATAATATTTATGCTATAAAAAATAAAAAACGTTGTAAGTGGTATAAGTTTCATGATAAAAAGTTTAATAAAAAAACGTAGAAAATATGTTTATTTTTTAAACCACACTAATTCGACATTATTTCATATTATAATCTTTTCATACATAAGTTAACAGCAACTAACTTGTGAATACTAATGAAAGTTGGGTAACTTTCATTTCCTCCTTTTAGAGACTCATATTTTATAAAAGGGCATTCTTCTCCACGGCCCTTTTTATTAATTGATATAATTGAATATTTTATTTAGGTTTGGCACAAAACTTGTAGAGTACTTTAAAAGGAGGTCTTTTAGTTTAACTTTTTTATTTTAAAGGTTTATATCTAAATTGCATTTTACTCTTCTAATTTTTCTATCATTTTTTTAACTTTTAAATCATAGGCCAACGACTTGGCACTGTTCCCTAGTAAGTCTTCATGGTTTTTTTCAGCTCCCATGTTTAATAGATAATCCACAAGGCTTATTTTGTTATATAAAACAGCATATATTAAAGGTGTGGCTTGTAAGTCATCTCTGTAATTGATATCTAATCCACATCTGTTTAACACTTTTAATAACTGTAGGTTATTTTTACAAACGGCGTAATGCATTACATATAAGTTCTCTTGGCTTTTCACAAGTAAATCAATCCCCAAAAACAATAATATTTCAACTGCCTTATCGTTTTGTGTATAGATTGCCCAGAAAAGCGCATTTCTGCCTTTATTGTCTCTTATATTAATATTACCACCAAGAATAATGTACTCTTGAATTTTATGATTAAGGTTTGAAGTTATAACTTCAAATAAAACATTCCAGCCAGTGTTATTTTGGTAGTTGATGTCAGCACCATTGGCTAGAAGTTTTTTAAATGTATGCTCATTATTAATATGTGACATAAGTAACTTTGATAAATCAAATTGATGATGTATTAAGTTGTTGTTACTCATTTTAACTCCTTTATATAGATGTATAAAATTGTATCATAAGAAGCTTAAATAGTATTGATAATTGTTATCAATAAATTAGCATTCCTCAATTTTATAATTCATATAGTTTTGGAGTTATATTATTATGTATCTTTTTGTTTCTTTTTTACTTGGCCTTAATATATTGGTTTCATACGTTTAATATTTTTAGATTGATAATTTTTGATAATTTGATTTATCATTTCTATATTTGGTGCATTTTCAAATAATTCCTCTGACTCACACAAGGGATACGAAACATCATCTAGCCAATTTAAAATAGGTCTAATGGTTTGATTTTTAAGCACAAACATCTCTTCAATTTTTATGCACAATAATTTAACTTTGGTACAAGAATCAGAAGTAAAACAACAATTGTATTCACCATATCCTATCCGTATCTCTGCATTAATTTTGTCTTTCATACAGACAACCCAGTCACAAGTTAGACCATTATCTTGGTATTTCATAGTATCTTTAAGGCAAAAAGTAAATATGTTTTCGTAGTTTTTATTAAAATTATCTACTAAGACATCTGTAATGTTTTTTAATCCTATTGTCTTAGCTGGGAATGAAATATTTTGAGTTTTTAGATTCATCTGTAAAGAAGATGAATCTGTAAATACTTCTTTCATTAAAGAGGGTTTATTTTTATCTTTTGCACAGATATATTTCACCAGTAAATCTTCATACTGTTTGTTAATTGCTTTTATCAAAGTATTATCTCCTATAATTAAACCCAATTATAATAATAAGAAGTGTGTTATGAGTGAGTTTTTATTTTATCTATAAATTTTCATTTTTTTTCTTTAAAAGCCATTGTTTTGGAGTCATAAAATACCATCTTTTAAAAGCTCTGAAAAAAGAGCTTAACTCGCTATATCCCAAAGACACCGCGATTGTAGCAATATCTACATCTTTTAAAAGATAATATGCGCACAGTTTTTTTCTGACCTCTTCTAATATTTTACTAAAAGAAGTATTTTCTTTTTTTAAATACTTCTGTAATACTCTTGGATGAAGTTTTGCTTTATTGGCAATACTCTCTAAGGAGATATCTAATTCACTTGTTGATACTAAAATTAAACCAGATATTTTCACCTGTAAGCTCTCACCAACAAGTCTTAATTGTAGAGTTTCTTCTGCTTCTTTTTCAAAGGATCTTACTAAAGTATCATTTGATGAAAGTGTAGATATCTTTTGGATATCCTTACTAAAATACATGGCATTCTCATCCGCATTATAAATAACTTTTATTCCAATTATATTTTCATGTTCGTTAAAATAAAGGGGTTTATCCTGCATAAATGTGATGTATTCAGGTTTAATTTTTTCACTTGTAATATTATTAATTAAATGAACTATCGCGAATAAATGAATTTGCGCTTTATACTTTTCTAGGTTTGAAAGACCCTGCTCTTCGTCATTTGCATAAATTCCAATTTTATAACCATCATCAATTTTTATGAAAACGGGTTTAATACTTTTTCCTATTAAAAGGTAATATTTACACAGTTTATCTAAAGCCTCGCAAATATTTTTTGAATGAAGCATTAAGTATCCCAATACTCCAATATTTTTTGGAGTTGCTAAGGATGAAAGTTTAAAGAGTACATTATTATCTTTGGTTTGTTTAACAACTTCATCAATTAATTCAGTGACATAAGAGACATGAATAGTAGACTGTGTTGTTTTTAAAGTTGATATACATAGTTGTTTTTTTTCTAAAAAAGTATGTGTATCAAAGTTATACTCTTTGTTGAAAAAACCTGCAATTGCAAGAAAAAGGGTGGAAGGTAGTTCTTTTTTTTTGCCTAACAATTTAAATCCTTTATTCGTATAATGACATAAAAAATATTTTTTTAGATTGTACAATATTTAAAATTAAATCACCTGGAGCATCATGGAACATTACGAGATGATAAAAGCGCTACACCTTATCTCAATATTTATTTGGATAAGTATGTTGGTATATCTACCAAAACTCATTTCATTCCGACTAGTAGCGTTAAAATCTGGGAATATTTCCTTAATTGAAAAAATAAAAAAAGAAGAAAAAACTATATATAGATATGTGGCTTCTCCTGCGTTTGTATTAGCTGTTGGGTTAGGAATTAGTTTGGTAATGCTAAATAAGGACTTACTTTCAACTGGTTTTTGGATTTATATAAAATTTTTCTTTATCTCAATTCTTGCAATCATTCATCATTGGTGTAAAATCTATATGTTAGAGCTTGACAAAAATAAAACGGATATTAATGAAAAAGTTTTTGACTATTTAAGCTCTACTACGTTACTTCTTATATCAGTCATTATTTTAGTGACTCTGGTAAAAATGATATGAGTCTTGCAAATACTACACTAAATAGATTTCGAATAATCTCCTATATTGAGGGTTTGTCATATCTTGTTTTGATTTTTTTGGCTATGCCGCTTAAGTATCTTAATGAGAATCAAATCTTAATGAAAAATGTTGGAATGGCACATGGGATACTATTTATCTTGTTCATCATTTTTTTGTTTAACTATGTGAAAAAACATAACATTACAAAGGCAGTCACCTTTGATCTGTTTGTCTATTCTCTTACTCCTTACGGCTTTTTATTGATTGAAAAAAGAATTAAAATGTTAGGTGAAGCTAAGTGATTTAATTTTACTCCTTCTTTTGATCTAAGAAATTTTGGTGGAAAATATAGTTTTTTTGTACCAAGGTTTCCATTATTTAAATAAATAAATAGAAATTATTTCTTCTAATTTTAGTTATAAAAGGAATTCAAATGATAAACACGAATATGTCTGCTTATTTGCAAAATGGAGGAATCCAAAAATCAAATCTTGGGCAAGCTCAAACTTCTAAAAATCAAAATATAGAAAAAGAAAATAATGCAGATGGTGTAAATGTGGTAATCTCACCACAATCAAAAGCAATGCTAAAAATTGATGATTTGCAAAAACAACTTGATGATATTTTTGGAGTTAAAAAGGAACTAAACTCGGATGAATTAAAACGAGAAAAAGAACTAAAAACACAAATCAGTAATTTAAAAACAAATGTTGAACTTCCCTATTCAAAAGAGGATATGAAAACTATCCAAGAAATTGACAAACAAATAAAAGAGATCTTAAAAAAAGAGTATCATAGTTATCAAGATGATGATAAGTTATTTAAGTTAAGTAAACAAATACATAATATAAGTAATAAATATGAATCACCTTCTTTATCACAAAGTAATACTGAAAAAGTAGCAGAACTTGTTGCTGAACTTCGCACTTTACAAGGATACAAAAATCCAGATTTCCCAGAGTTAATTGATGCAGAAAAGATATATACTCAAATGGATATGGTGAAAATTGGACTGGAGATTATTGAACTTGATAAAAATTCAGATACGTATGCTGCAGATTTTCAAACACTACAAGATAAACTCTCCACTTCAATGCAATCAATAGATAAACTTGATACTTCTAAAGTTGAGTATGAACAAGAAGAAACAAGAGAAAATGCAAAAAATTCAATAAAAAATAGCTTAGCAAATATAAGAGCAATGCAAAATAGTTTTTTTAATGGAACCTTATCTTCCATGAGTGCTAGTGGAGGACAACCTTATGGACAAAATATAGATAATAGTGGTGCAACAAATGACAATAAATGGCTGGACTTTTTACAAAGCACAAGAAAAGACCTTTTTACTGGATTGCAAGACCAAGATTACACTAAAAATAATGAAAGTGACTTGGCAAGTTTAGTTAGCAGAGCTAGGGTTTTACATTCATAAAAATCGTTGTAACAGGATATAAAATATAGTGGCTATTTTAGCTCCTGCTTATCACTATTGTTTATATATTCTATCGTGTTTGATTATTTGACAAATACTAGTATTAAGTGATAGGATACCCAAAATTAAAAAAGAGGGATTTATGAATAATAAAAATATACCTTTCCAAAGTATTGATTGGACTAATATAGGAAAAATACAACATCAAGGTGAAACAGGAACAGCAACTTGGCAAACTTTACAGTTTGAAGGACTACGAATTAGATTGGTGGAGTATTCAAAAGATTATTTTGCAGATCATTGGTGTGAAAAAGGCCATATTGTTCATTGTTTAGAGGGTGAAGTGATAAATGAATTAAAAGATGGTACTAAGTCAACATTAAAAAAAGGTATGTCTTATGTAGTTTCAGATGACTTAAGTTCACATCGGTCCATTACAAAAGAGGGTGTAAAACTATTAATAATTGATGGAGATTTTTTAAAGCTAAAATCATAAAAATTAGGGTAGCATTTTTATAAAGGATAGTTGATTTTTTTGATAAAGTAAGAATACATTTAAAACGATAAGGGATATAAAATGAAACTTTCTAATATTTTGGTTGTATCAATACTACTTGGAATGATGACTTCTTTGAATGCAGGATGGAATCCTTTTGATGAAGATTCTAAAAAAGACGAAAAAAAACAAGCTCAAAATGATGCTAAAACAACCATTAGTAAGTTTAAAAAGAAAAATGCAAAGTTAAAAGTTTTTTTTAATAAAGCTTATGGATATGCAGTTTTTCCAACTGTTGGAAAAGCAGGTATTGGAATAGGTGGTGCATATGGAAGTGGTGTGGTATATAAAAAAAGAAGTGTAGTTGGATATTCATCTTTAACTCAAGTAACTTTTGGTTTTCAATTAGGAGGCCAAGCGTATAGTGAAATTATATTTTTTAAAGATAAAAAAGCTCTAAATAAATTTACCAAAGGAAAATTTGAACTAGGTGCACAAGCTTCTGCTGTTGCAATTACAACAGGTGCCTCATTTGATGCTGATTATAGTAATGGCGTTGCAATATTTACTATGGCAAAAGGAGGACTTATGTATGAAGCGACGGTGGGTGGTCAAAAGTTTAGCTACGAGAAGAAATAAAAGTTCTATGATGTCTTATTTTTACAATTAAATCATTTTACATTTATATATACTTGAATAAAAAAGGATATATAATGACAAATAAAACGGTGATAATAATGGCTCATCCTGATTTGGATGATTCAGTTTTAAATATAACAATTAAAAAAGAGTTAGAGACAAATGAAAATATTGTGTATAAAGATTTAATGTCTTTATACGGGGATTTTAATATTGATGTTAAAAAAGAACAAGAAGATTTAAAAGATGCAAAAAAAATAGTATTTCAGTTTCCTATGTACTGGTATTCAAGTCCTGCATTATTAAAACACTATGTAGATGAAGTTTTTTCTTATGATTTTGCATATAAAGTAGATGAAAAAGGATTTCAAGCTTTAGCGTTAAGGCATAAAGAATTTCAACTTATTGTTACAATGGGTTCACGAGAGGAGTCTTTCAGTGGAGAGGGGAGATTAAGTGTTAAAGAGTGCTTAAACTCTCACTCCTATACTGCAAAAATGTTGGGCATGAAAGAACTCAAACCTTGTTTTTTTTATGGTGCTATTTTTGACTTTTATACGGAAAATGATTTTCGTAAAATGAAGCAAATATTAAAAGAAAATATATTGTAAGTGTTTTCATTCTAATATATTAAAAGGGAAAGATGAATTATTATAATAGTGATTTAGCTGATATTGGTTTTGCTACTATTGAGCCTTGTAAAGAATTAGAACCATATATTTATAATTATTGGGTGATTAGAAAAAAAAACTTAACAAATAAAATTTCAAATAAAATATTAAGTGACGGAAACTCAGGAATAGTGATTAACTTTTCTTCTGCTTTCCTTACTTCAATCAACAAAAAAGAGTTTTTATGTGAAAAAACCTTTACGTATTGTGGTCCAACTAAATACCCGTTGTTTATGAATTTTGAAAATAGTATTGATGCTATTGGAATACGTTTTAAAGCAGGTGGTGCATATAAGTTTTTTGGTAAAGATATCTCTTTATATAAAGATATTGTGGTTGAGTTGCATAATTCGAATGCATTAAAGATTGATATTTTAGGTGAAAAACTTATTAATACAGCAAATGTAGAAAGTAAAATTTTTCACATAGAGGAATTTTTACTAAATAAAATAAAACACTCAAAAAAAGAAAATTCAGCTTGGCTTTTTGATTTTGTTAAAACAATCAAAAATAATAAAGGGGATGTTAATATAGAACAAATGTGCGATGATTTCAAGATAAATCCTCGCCATTGCGCCCGCAAATTTAAAGAAGAAGTAGGTCTAGGTGCTAAACTTTATGCAAGACTAATTAGGGTTGTGAATACCAAAGACACGCTAAGTTCATTAAAAGTAGATTCTTTAACTGCGGTTGCTTATGATAATGGTTTTTTTGATCAAGCCCATTTTACAAATGAGTTTAAGTCTTTTATGTGTGAAACTCCTAAAGATTATTTTTCTAAAAAACAAAATATGGCAAAAGGGCTAAACTACAAAAAATATAAAAAGTAATTGTCTTTTTTTTCCAATTAAAAAATATTTGTATATTGTAATATTCATAAATTTTTTAAAGGAAATAAAATGAATACAATCAAAGTGGATGAAAAGTTTATTATAACTCTTTTTGTACGTTTAGCTATAGGAATAGCATTTATCTCTGCTGTTGCAGATAGGTTTGGAATGTGGGGAAATGCTGGTGATACAAATGTTGCATGGGGGAACTTTAAACTCTTTGTGGATTATGTTGCTTACTTAAATCCTATTTTGTCCTCAACACTTGCTACTTTAGTTTCATGGGTAGTTACTTTTCTTGAAGTAATACTTGGTGTATTGTTGCTTTTTGGAATCAGATTAAAAATTGTCAGTCTTGTAAGTGCTATTTTACTATTGACATTTGCATTAAGTATGACATTTATCATGGGAATTAAAGTACCTTTTGATTATTCGGTATTTAGTGGTAGTGCGGCGGCTTTTTTACTTTACTTATTTATAAAAGAAAGTGAGTAGTATTTAGTTTATAAGTATCGCGGATTATAAAGAGATAACTTAAGTTTTATTGTCTCTTTATCCTCTTATATAATATTTAAAAAAACTAGAACTATTTTAATATTTTTCTTTAATTACAACTTTAATATAATAAGCACGTTACTATAACAATATTCTAGGAGATATATGAACTGGTTGGCACATCTTTTTTTATCACAGCAGCAAATAGACTTCCAAATGGGAAATATTTTAGCTGATCCTTTAAAAGGAAGATTATGGAACGATGCAAGTATCAACATGCAAAAAGGAATGGAAGTTCATAAAATAATAGATTCTTATTCTGACTCTCATCCACTAGTACAAAAGAGTAAAAGTACATTACGAAAAAATGGTTTGTTAAGAGCGGTTATTGTGGATTTGACATATGACTATTTTTTGACAAAAAATTGGGACAGATATAGTAATATTAGTTTAGAAAAATTTACAAACGAATTTTATGAAAAAGTAAAAAAAAGATCAAGATTTTTACCTTTAAAAGCACAATCTTTTATGAATAATTTAGTACAAGCAGATGTGTTAAATAAATATCAAAATTTACACAAACTTCAAATTGGATTTGAGCGTTTAGATATGAGATTATCAAAAAGACTTTTGAAAAGAGAAACTGCATCTGGATACTTTAATGAAGTATATAAAAATATAGATGATTTAGAAAATGATTTTCTGAGTTTTTTTCCTGAATTATGCAGTCATACAAAAAAGAATTTGGAGCATTCCACTTTAAGTCATTGGAAACTTTAATCAAGCATTACAAGAGAAAAGATTCCCTTGAATACTGTTAGATAACGTTATATTTTAGATTAAAAACTTTCCCACTCATCTGTTGCAGAATCTTGACTTTCATAAGAGGTTTTATTTACAGTGTTTACTTGTACTTTATTACAGTTTTTATTCATTTCATTTCCAATACAAACTTCTGTTGAATGACTTTTCTTTTGTGTTAAAGTAGAATTTGAAGTTTCTTTTCTTTCATTTGCAGTTACTGTTTCTTTGCCTAAAAATTCTTTAGAATCAACATTTAGAACAATTTCATTTGATATTTCAGAAGTGTGATTTGCAATATCGTATGTTTGAGTTGCAGCACTTGCAATTTTTTGAGTTTGTTGGTCTTGGTTTGTAACAGCATCATTGATTTGTTCAATTCCAGCTTGTTGTTCTTTTGAGGCAGATTCTACTTGAACAATTAAGTTAATGGTTTTTTTGATGTTGTCATTTAAAGTATTATATCCTTCAATCATGTCATTGGATATTTCTTTCCCTTTATTGGTTTTCTCATTGGCATTTTCAACCAGATTTTTAATCTCTTTTGCAGCTTCTGCTGATCTTGAGGCTAAGTTTCGTACTTCTTGTGCGACAACTGCAAACCCTTTTCCCGCTTCACCCGCAGTTGCAGCCTCAACGGCTGCATTAAGGGATAGAATATTGGTTTGAAATGCAATTTGATCAATAATACTAATGGCATCTGTAATGGAGTTTACTTGTTCATTAATTTCATCCATTGATTGAGTCGTTTGTTTTGCTAGCTCATTTCCTTTATCAACAGAGTTTACAACTTTTTGTGCAAATTGTGCCATGTTAGATACATTTTCAGTGTTACTTATAATAGTACTTGTGATTTCTTCTAACGCTGCTGCTGTTTGCTCTAGTGAAACTGCTGCATTATTTGAAGCATCATTAAGTGTAGTCACATTATTTAAAAGTGTTTGAGAGGAGTTATTTAATGTCATTCCCACTTTTTTATTTTCGACTAACATATTAGTAATAGATTCCCCTAGTGAATTAACCCCTTGAGATAGTCTTAACAAGTGATTTTTCACATTAGAGTCTTGCACTTTATGTGTATAGTTGTATTTAGTATACTCTTCTAAAATAAATAAAATATTATTAATATTCTCTTCCATATGACTTCCCATGGAGTCAAGTACTTTTTTAAGCTCCATTAATGCCGGGTTTGCTACTGTTTTTGAAATTCTTTGTGATAAATCACCTTGCTCAAATTCAGACAATACATTGATAGTCTCATCTATAAACTTTCTATCTTCTTCTATGCCTGTTTGTGTTTTTAAAATATTCTCATTTACGATACTTGTCATTGTTCCAAGCTCGTCTTTTGAAGTATTTTCTAGTATATTAATTGTATCTTTCTCTCTGTTTAAGTATTGGAAAAAATCCAATAATCCATTTTGGAAATTTGTTAAAGGGTTAAGAATTATTTTTTTTGTAACTTGTAGGGAAATTAAAATAATAAGTATTAAGGTAATGGTATATGCAATGAATATATCTATCATCAAACTTATGATTTTATCAATTGTTTCTTCTTGCATTTTAAGGATATTATTTTCGATTTCATCAACATATATGCCACTTCCCACAATCCAATCCCAAGCTTCAAACTTCATTACATAAGAAAGTTTTGGGGCTGGTACATCACTTCCTGGTTTAGACCATTCATAAGCAACAATCCCTCCTGCTGGTTTTTCATTTGCTACTTTTGACATTTCTATAAATAAAGCTTTTCCACTTGGGTCTGTAGTTGAACTTAAATCTTTTCCATTGAGTTCAGGTTTAATAGGATGCATAATCATTTTTGCATTGGAATCATTAAT
>ENA-ORXI01003015-ORXI01003015.1-sediment-metagenome-genome-assembly--contig:-NODE-3015-length-11644-cov-83.128555_pt1 | contig 11644 bp, 10 predicted proteins | sample MGYA00237861_ERZ511468 | MGnify/ENA primary metagenome ERZ511468 (study PRJEB26299, sample SAMN06266213) | sediment metagenome | isolation source: Hudson Canyon methane seep mesocosm | place...
TCGCCTTAAATCTTGCACTGTGCGTTTTTCGTTTTGTACTCATAATAATACCCCCTATCATTAACCTATATTTTGAGTTAAATTGCTCCTTAAGTATTGGTCTAAATATTGGGGACCACTATAGAAAGGTAATATTTTTACAGTCTTTTTTGTGATGATCATAAGGAAATCGAACACTTTATTCGACTTCCCTGTGATTATGAGTCATTGGTGACAGGACCTAATCTGGTCAACCTTGAACTACGAAAGTAAGAATTATTGGTGAGGGAGCCTGGCTCTACCTACATATTTAAAGCAGCTATTAGTTGTTGTTTTTCCAAGCTGCATATTTTTTTTAAGTCATCACCTGCAAACTCTAAGGCAAGTTTGATTACATAAGCATCGTCAATAATGCCAGTCAACATTATCATGATAATGTCTTAAAATCACCTCCTTACACATACGTATTGAGAGCATTAAAAATAAATAAATTACGAGATTGTGTTGTCTTTATACAATTGCTTGAAGCCCCTATTTTACTGACTTTTTAGTTTTACTTGTTTTTTGTAAATTATTGATTGTTAATGTGCAAAAAATGTGTGTAAGTATATGGTTAAAGTGTCGTTCTCTGTGTAAATGTGAGTAGTGCAATATGGCGTATATAGTTCCATCAGATGTAAAAAAGTTAGAGTTTACTCAAGGTAATGCTCACGAGTTGGAGACACTTGCTTTTTTACAGAAAAATTTATCCAATGAATATACTGTTTTTCACGGCGTGCATTGGTCTCGAGAATATCAGTCATGGACGCATTTTGGTGAAATTGATTTTGTCATATTACATAAGCATGGGGGTGTTCTTTTTATTGAACAGAAAAATGGTGCTTTAGATGAATCTAAAGGGGCATTAGTAAAGCATTATGGCGAAAGTAGTAAAGATGTCGCAGACCAAATACATCGTTCCATTGACAAAGTTAGGGAAAAATATCAATGGACTAATGGTAAGAAACATCGACTCGTAGTGGACTACCTTATCTATTGCCCTGATTATCAAATAAAAATGATAAATGCGGTAGGTATTAGTGCTGAGCGTATTGTCGATGCAACAAAAAGACACCAATTAGCAGAGGTAATTCACTCACTCTGTACAGCGAGTAATCAAGATGCCATGAATTATTCGCAAATTGAAAATTTCTTTCGACAAACTTTTGAGCTAGTTCCTGATATACACGCACATAAAGAAAAATTAAATAAAAGTTTTATTAGACAAAGTGGCTCATTAGTTTCCGTTCTAGCCAATTTGGAAATGAAGCCTTTTAGACTTCGTATTGTAGCGACAGCTGGTTCAGGGAAAAGCTTATTAGTACATAGCTTCATGGAAAAAGAAGCGCACAAGGGAAAGCGTATATTGTTTTTGTGTTTTAATCGGCTATTAGCCGAAAAGAGACAAATTTTATGGCAAGGTAAAAATGATGATAACTCATTGATTAAAACCTTCTACGGTTTTTGCAGTGAGTTCCTGTTAAGCAAAGGAGTTACCCTAGACTATACAAAAATGTTTGAACAGCCAGAAATATTTTGGCCTGATGTTTTAGAGAAAGTCATGGCAATGGATATCGAAGATAGCTGGTTATTTGATACGCTTATCATCGATGAAGGTCAGGATTTTCAAGAAGATTGGTATGAAATTGCCAAGCTATTTTTAAAAGAAAATGCATCAATACTGTGGCTAGAAGATAACGAGCAAAAGCTCATTCCAACTAAAGACATCAAGTTAGATAACTTTGTTACCTATCGTAGCAACATAAACTATCGAACCCCTGAAAGTATCGCTCGCTATATATTGAATGAGTTACCGACTCAATTTGAAATAGGTAATCCACTTCCAGGCTTGGGAGTTGATGAGCATGAGTACCATGATGAACAGGAGCAACTTAAAAAAGTAGCTAATATTGTACAAAACCTTACTAGACTTGGTTTTAAGCAAGAAGATATTTATATAGTCTCTTGTAAAGGAGCTAAAAAATCTATTTTCAGTCAGCACACTAAAATTGGAAATTATAAGCTTAGTCATTTTACCGGTAAGTATGATGAGCTCGGGCAGCAAATAATGACAGAAGGTTTGTTGCGTTTTGATAGCATCTACCGATTTAAGGGGCTAGAATCCCCCGCTATTATTTTAGTGGATATAGACTTCGATAAAGAACTGACAACGCAACAGCAGCATCTTTTATTCTGTGGAATGACGAGAGCAACTGTGAAGTTAGATTTGCTAAAGAAGATCACAAAAATCACTTAAAGTTATGAAATAATTTTTCAAAACAACAGCGAGTAAGTTATCAAATTTATGGCTTACTCGTTGTTGCGATAGATCGATGATATATTAACTATTTTTTTTCCAAGTAGCATATTTCTTCAAATCATCCCCTACAAAATCTAAGGCAAGACTGATTACATAAGCATCATCAATATAGCCAATAACGGGGATAACATCTGGAATAACATCAATAGGAGATATAAAATAAATAACTGCGCCAGTTACTGCTGCAACAGTATTCCAGGGCACCTCTGTATATTCTCCCTTTGAGTAATCAATTACCAAAGCAATCATTAATTTTAAATCTTCCCATATTTTAGCCATTTTTCCTGGAGGGTTATCACCTAGTGCATCTAATTTGGCTTGTCCTTTTTTTGATGCGTACTCAACGTCAGTATCGTCGACAGTTTTAATGTCTTCCTCAAATTGTCGGCGCGCCTGTTCTACTTGCTCTTTACTTAAATGCATAATATTTAGTCCTTTTATTGCTTCACTTTTTTCAAAATTTAGGAAGGGAGGTCTCAAGTTTTACTCGGTAGTTTTTAATTATAAAAACACTGATCTTGTGAGTTATAAATTGATTAGAGCCTCCCCTTGCTTGTAGGTAGATAACACTGTTTTTGCCCACTCGGTATAAATAGTAACAAGGTAAGGCGATAGTTCGAAGGCATCAAGGATGAAGTTGATAATTTCTTCTTGTTCTGGGGGGTACTGGTTATTTGCATAGACAATTGCCATTACTTCTAAAAGGAGAATTTTTCGAGAGATACTATCTTTAAATACAGGAAGTAAATTACCAACCTCTTCAATAAAATTTCTTTCTTCAGCCTTCCTGTTAAAAAAATCATTGTCCTCTGAGGTCTCTTGACTAGATGACTTATTGGTATCCCACTTAAACATAAGGCTACTAATTGTATTGATCATTAGTGGTGTACTCAATACAGGAGTTATGGCTGGGCTATCCCCTAAAACAGCTCCACCTTTTAAATTCTCCAGCTCGCCTCTTAAATTCATTTCTTGAGCGTACTGATCCAAAATTTGTTGTTCATTTGATTCAAGATCCCCATCAGAGATAGCAACTAGATGGGCGATTTTTAAAAAAGCGATTTTTTCTTCTAGGGTTAATTTTCCGAGAAACATGATGGATTCCTAATCTTAGTTAATGTGGATGCTGTCTAATTTATGAGCAAGTTGTTGTATTTTTAGTAGGTCTTTTTCTAGCGTGCTACTGTCATTATTGAGTTGCTCTAGAATTTTATCTTGTTCAAGAATAATTGAATTGAAAGTGTTTTCAACTAGCGTTGTTACAGAGGTATTGATCGTATCTTTAATTTCGTTAGAAATATCATTTATCATTTGGTGAAGTTGCAATCGAGCATTCTTTTTGTGTTCATTATTTTTATCCTCTTTTTTTCCCGCGTGAAATGCCTGAAAAATTGTAACGATAATTGTTACTACTGGTCCTAGTTTATTTGCCCATTTTTCAAAAGTTTTTGTCCATATACCCTTGAATGCAATCTTATTAGATCTTAGTAGTTTTAAACCCTCTGTAATTCCTGATTTAACAGAATTCTCATTTTTTAGTGCATCAAACCCCAGGGATGTGATTTTATCTAGGGTGTCATTATGTTTTAAATCACTGGGTATATCAGCGGAACTAGAAATATCTGAGTGGATTTTCTGTTGGACTTGTTCGGCTTGTTGAACAAACCATTCATTGAAGTCATGCTCAATAGTTAAAATATATGTTTCCAGAATATTATTAGCTTGCTCTGCTGACTGAATATCAGACAAGTTATCAAATAATGATGATTTTCTATCGGTAATCAACATTCTTAATTGCGCTGAAGAGCTACTAATAAGAGTGTCCCTTTGAATCTCTAAATTGTGTATGGTTCTTGCAAGAGACTGTTGGTCATCTGCAAGAGATGATTTGTTTTTTAAGGTATCTTGTATTGGGTGTACTAGAGTTTTTTGTAGGTAATTTTTTATTGCTTCAACGAAGTGATTTTCATCATCATAGAATTTCACCCATTCTGAGAAATTGGATATAAATGCAGTGTAGCCAGAGTAATCTAAAAGTAAAGTCTCGTTGTCTATTTGGCCTCTATAAGCGGTTTTTAAATTGACAGGTAAAACAGAAATTTGCTGTTGTAATTGAGACTCGGTAACGCCATGATTTGTTGCTTCAGTCAAAAGAATTTTATTAATCTGGCTAACAAGTAGGGATACGCTTCCCTCACCTGAAGAAGCAGGGTCAAGGCCGTTATAATTGAGAATAATAAACACTCGTTTTTTATCGAGCAAACAGTCGAAAATTCGATTATAAATATCTTTAGCATCTTGGTCATCTTGGCGTATGATAAACACGATTAAGTCATTTTTTCTAAGCGCCTCAAGAGTGACCTCTTCATGTTCAATGGGAGCATTAACGCCAGGCGAGTCAAGTAGCTTATAGCCATTCCAATCATAAGAGTCAATGTGATCAGTTGTGGGGATTTCTCCGATGGGTGCAGTATCTTGGCCAAGTAATACGTTAACAAATGTGCTTTTACCTGCGTTGTAGGACCCATAAAGCTGAATTGATAATGTACGTTCTTGAAGTTTGGTTTCTGACGAATTAATGGCATCAGCAAATTTATCAGGTACGTAGGTGGTTAGTAATGGTTTTACTTCATCTATTATTTGTTGAAACTTGGTGAATACTGAACTCATTTATTTGTCCCTTTATACTGTTCTATTTCGACAATAGATTGCTGGATAATATTTTCTAGTGGGGTAAAGTTCTCCAATAATGATTCAATATGTTGTTGAATTAAGTTAGGGATAGTGGATTTAAGTTTGCTATTTAGTTCGGCTTCTATCTTGTTGCTATTAAGACCAATAACCTCAGTTATTGTTTCAGTCTCTATAAAATACTCTCCCGCATAATCTCCAGCAGCGCCACCAAAAACCCCACCTAGAATCCCTCCAACTACAGCACCAACGGGGCCGCCTAAGGCAGCTCCAGCTACAGCTCCCCCCCAAGCTCCACCAGCTCCGACAACACCAGAGGTTACAGCTTTCTTTGATGAACCTGTTTGATGTTCATAGCTCATGGTTTCATCTTCGTAATTAGATTCTATGTTTATATCGAGTGCTCTGGGGAAGTGCGTTGCCTTAAGCAAGGCCTTGAATGCACTCGCAAAAGTTAGTTGCAACTGAGTACTTGTTTCTTCAGTAATGAGTTTATTGATAGCATTAGTAATATTTTTAATATTTCTGTTTTTTTCATTAGAAAACACTATGCTAGGAATTTGCTGTGAAACAACACTAAGAACCATGCTACTGATATACTCAGACTGACCTAAAATATAATCTTTCTGTGATTTTAGCTCGTTTTCTAGGTTCTTAAAGGGCTCTATAACAAGCAGTAATTCATTGTTAATCTCATTAATGTGATTGTTTACTTGGGTAGTAACATTGGTTTTTTTGCTTTCAATAGCTAAGTCATAAATTTGATTTAGTCCTGTAAATAAGTCAAGAACCCCCGCTATTTTTAAACTATCTTTATTTTTATTAGCATAGTGAGTTGATAGAGATATTGGCGAGTGTAATCTATCAAGTGCGCTATCGATATTAAACTCTAGAAGTTTTTCTTTTGCTCGCTTATAAACATCCTCTTGTTGTAGCTTCTGATTTTCTGGTGATTTCATACTGAGGCTTTTTTTAATACTAGGAGAGCCACCTACAACTTCTATTTCTTCAATGGTTGTGTCGCTTTTAGTAATTATGGGAAATAAAACTTTTCCTTTATTGATTTCTGACTTTAGCTCATCAAGTTCTTGAGTTTGTCCAGGTGAATTTGAACCACTCAGCCATAAAATTAAATCAGCGCTATCCGTATATTTTTTTGTCAGGTTCCCATTGATCTCTGTTACTGAATGAAGTCCAGGAGTATCTAGTAAAACAATTTTACCCAGTTCTACTCCTTGTATCCGTGCTGTTGTCTCTGTACTCCCAACTTTGAAGGTATCTTCCGTATACAGCTTCTTACCTTCTTCAAAATAGAAGTATTTAGTAGGTTCAGCGGAAAGCGTTTCTTGAAATAGGGAGACTAAGTAATTAGAAAAACTACTCTTTCCTGCGTTAACTTTACCAAATACTAGAATAATTAAACGCTCGCTATATTCGCTTTGTAGTTGCAGCCTTTGGTTGAGCGATTTAGTTTTACTAGATATAGAATTAATGGTTTTTTCTATACCTGAAACAACCTGGTCAATTTCAGATGATAATGGGTCTAATGATGTTTGATTACGCTGTAATTGACTAAGACCTTTATTTAAATTTTTTATTAAGGCACCTTGTGACAGAATGGCCTTTTTTTTTCGTTCTGCTCCAGAATGGATAACAGAGTCAAAATTACTAACAGTTTTAAAAAAAATTTCTATGGGCGTTGGAGTTGTGTTCATTGCATAGAGTCTCTTAACCTTTGAATTTCTATTGTGGCGCTATCAACTAAACGGATGGTAGATTTTGGGATAGCAATTTCGAGTAGAAGTTTGTCTAAGTCATCAAATTTCTGTGTATTTATAATTCTATTCATCTCTGTTTTTATTTGATGAACTGAGGTCTGTTTATTAACTCTAGCGGTGAGTGAAGAGTAGTTTTTTGGGTAGTATTTTTTTAAAAAAATAGAGGATAATTCTTTGCTCTTCCGTAGTTTTTCTTTCGTTACGTACTCTGCTTTTTGTTGTTGTTTTTCTGCTGCTAAACGCCTCGCACTTTGTGCGGCAGCTTCATTTTCTTGTTCAATTCTTCGATCTTCCCGGCGCTGAGCTTTGCGTTCCTCTCTTTCACGTTCTTCTGAATCATCAGACGCAGCATAAGCGGTAACAGCTGCAACGGCTAATCCACCTAAAATCCATGGTAATGGCATGATTTTCTCCGAGTTAAATAGTATTTAAAAGGTGTTTTGTGGCTTGCTCAAAATCTTTAGTTATCGATTTTTTTCTTTTATTTAATTGATTGAGGTCTCTACTTAAATTATTTTTTTGGTGATAAAGCTGTTGGGCTAGTTTTTCGCAGAGCAATTGGATTTCTTCTTTTCTGATAGAATTTCTTTTTTTGCTAGCTTTCTCTATGTCAGGAACTAGTGCATCAAACCCACTTTTTTCCTTCCATATATCAAGTGATTCAGATATATATTTTAGGTATCGAGCAGGTGAGATAGGAAATATTTTAATATTTAAGTAAGCAACTTGACTCTCAATTAACTCAATTATTTGAGCTACATTGTCTTCATTTTGATCGATTTTTGTAAGGAGTAAACGAATTTTACCTTTGCCAGTAGAGTTAGAATATTGTTGAATAAAATCTAGTTCTTTCTTGTCCAATTCACCTGCAACGGAGTCATGTATTAGTAGCACTAGGTCCGCTTCTTTTATTGTTGCAATAGCTTTTTTATCATCTTCTTTATCTGCGTCCAACCCAGGAGTATCCACCCAAATAATATCATTCTGTATGTCGGCATATGACTGTATTTGAGTGGTAACTCGGGTATCTCCTGTTTTAAATAAATTTTGTTTTAACCAAGCATTTAAAAAGGTACTTTTCCCGTGGTTATACTTACCAAAAATAACGATTTTCAGTGGAGATAATGCATTACTGCTAATTTCTTTGAGTCTATGTAATTGAGCGTGGTCAAGTTCTGTTGATGTTTCAAAAAAACGGGTTGTTTTGTGAGTTATTACGATTGACATTAATGTATTCCTACTGATTCTAAAATAAAATGGTAGCAAAGGACGTTATTTCTGGTTAAATTTATTCTTCTAAGGCATTAAACATATCTATTGCTTATTTTTCTGATAGTAAATTATTGAGATTTTTTTGTAGTACATTACACTCTTTTAAATTGAGCTCATAGAATTCTTGTTTGCTATAGCTTGTGACAAAATTATTTTTATACATAACATCGATATTACAGATTTTAGGTCGGTCGTCATACACTGAGCAGAGTAGCTCTCCCTCGTTAAAAAATCTACAAGTACCATCACCTCTATCTAGGTCTTTATATAGCACATTTAAGTGTAAGTTTTGGCAGCATATACCACATTTAGTACAGGGAAAAAGTGTATCGATATTTGAATCCGACATATGTATTATTTAAGTTTTGTCACGATATTTGTTAACATCGTGATTGAGTTTGCTAATTGTAGTTGAGAAAACTCTTAAATACCTATTTATTTTAATGTATCACGAGGCTGAAGTATTTATGCAACACAAGACTTAGTTCGCTTTCGATAAAAATTAGGGACAGCTTTTAGTTCTTGGTAAGTGAAGGGCAGTTTGTCAATGCTGAATGAGTTGGGGCGCTATTGATTCGTCATATGGCGCATTGCTTTTTGTGATAGTGAGTTCCAAAATCTTTAGGGAACCACACACACAGTGGTGCTAGCTCTTTTAAGAGCTTGCAAAGAAGTATTTAAACTACTACTCTATAATTTAAAACTTAAGCTGCCTTACTTTACTGTTAGATTTAATGAAAAAAAACTTAGCAACAATCCTAATTTCTACAATATTCCTAACCTACTTTTCATTCCCAGTATTTGCGGAAAGCTATCGAATAGCAGCAGGGCCTAAAAATAGTAGTTATGAACATTTTGGCAAACAATTAACTCAACAAATATCTAAATCAGATAATAAAAAGAAATCTTATTTGATTGAAAGTTCAGGCTCTATAGAAAATATTTCTTTACTAAGGAACGGGATTGCTGACTTAGCCATACTACAACAGAATATTGCAGCAGAAGCTTATTTTTCAGAGCAATCACCCTACAAGGGGTTTGAAGTCTTAGGTCCAGTTTACCCTGAAATACTACAAATTATTGCTTTTGGAAAAGAATATAAAAAAAATAAGTTACTTTCTATTTCAGAGATAAGCGCCTTACTTAAATTAAAAAATATAGAGAAAGTATATGTTGATGGGCAAGGGACGGCAAGTCATCTAGCCATTGTAAGATTACTCGCTTTGCATGGTGTGGGTGAATCCATACCCCCTTATTCCTTTATACCTGACAATCATATAAAAGAATGCAAAACAATCTGCTTAGCCATCATTGTCGATAGATTTCTAAGTATTTTTGATGTATATCCAGTAAAGGAAGCAAGCTATGTTCAGGTAACGATACAAGAATATCTTGACCTAGCTAATAGAATGCAGGGATTTGATCTTTTTCAAATATCTCAAGAAGAGAAGCCCCCTTTCTTAGCATTAGGTACTTGGGCTATTGTTGTCGCAGGACACACATTAGATAATTCAAAGCATGACACTTTGAAAATTTTTATTGAAAATTATATATTTCATACTCAAAAAAGTACCTCCCAAAGTGTGTCTGTCGATGTTTCAGTGGTAGAAATACTCCCTGACCAAAGTATCAAAAAAATACCTAGTGTTGATTATATTAAAACAGCCGTCTTTAGTAGTTTACCCATGTTGGGAGAGCTAGGAAAAAGCGTACAAAGTGGGCTAACCATACAGTCTATTATTTTATATTTACTATTCTTTAGCGTAGTATATTTCTTGAGCCAAAAGATGTTTACTTTTGGCTATCAGCAGATTTGGCGTAGGTATAAGCATTTTATTTTTAGTGCTATTTTTCTAGTTTTTATTTTTGCCTTATTCGGGAAGCTAATACATACAGCAGAAATATCACTCGCAACTGAGACAGGAATAGTATCGGCGCTATCGACATATAACCTAATTGATATGTATGAATGGATTACTATTTTTGCTTTCACTGGTTACAATGGAGTAGTGTTTCCTGTTTCAGTACTAGGACAACTAATATCTACTTTTTCTCATTTTATTGGAATTGGGACAGCTCTTTTTTCAGTATTAGCAGAAATAATTTTTATGAAAAAACAGAAAAAAAGAGAAGCGGGAGAATACGCTATGAAATTAAGTAATCATATTGTAATTTGTGGCGGAAATGACCAGTTACATAACCTCATTAATAATCTAGAGATTGCATACAAGGAATATAAGGTAAAACTACCAAAAATAGTTGTTATTTACCCACATTTTCAGGAGTTATTAGGCAAAAGTATTTCCTTGAAAAATGCACATGAGATTGGAAATATTGAATATATTAAAGGTGCGGTAAGAGAAGAGTCAACACTAGAAGCAGCGTGTATATCTGAAGCCAAAATGATATACCTTCTATCTGAGGATAAGACCGTTGCTAGCGATGAAAAAACATTACTAAGAGCTCTTTCTATCTCTAGGTTCTGTCGTACAAAACATAAAGCCACGTCAAATGATGATATTGATTCAGCTTATATGATTGCTGAAATTAGTAATTCTGATTTTCATGATGCATTAATTAATGCCGACGTTAATGAAATAGTAAATTCATCTGACTTATCTGAAAACCTGTTAATCCAATCGGCATTAAATCCAGGAATTTCTAAAATAATCAGTAGTTTACTAACAATTGATGATGGGCATGAGTTTTATAATATAAAAATATCACAATACCCAAAATTAGCCGACAAGAATTTTGATGAGTTGCTATTAAGCCTTAGAACAAAAAACATACTACTCATTAGTATACAAATCGGATTTTTTGATAAGGCAGGCCGAGAAATTATCGATACTGATGTCATTAATACTAAACTTAAAGGTCTTGAATTAAGCAGGCAGGCACTAATAAATCCATATGTTCCTATAGAAAAAGCATATAAAGTAAATTCTAACGACTCACTGGTTGTATTAGCAGAGAGTAAAACATTATTAGAAAAGACCCTTAAAACATATGAGGTGTAAATTCAAAAGAACCATTATTTTGTTTCATTGAATGACCTTATATAAGCTATTCATGATGATTTAGGTGTTGTGCAAGGTGATGGTTATAAAAAAATCGAACACTTTGTTTGACTCCCCTATGACCATCAGTCACAAGCTTTAACTTAGGTACTGTCTATGTACCCTTGAACAGCAAGGGAAGAGGCATCACGTAAAGTATCATTTGCTAAATGCGCATAGCGTTGAGTTGTTATTGGGCTAGCGTGGCCCAGTAGCTTTTGTACTGCGTAAAGAGAGGTACCTGTACGGACACAAGCAGATGCAAACGAATGTCTAATATCATGTATCCGTGCATACTCAACCCCTGCGGCCGTTAATACCCTTTTCCATGCTTTACGCGGATTGTGTAAAGGCTTAGTTAGCTCCTTACCTGGAAAAACCCAATCTGAACCGAGATCCCGGTCTTCCTGATGCTGTAATATTTTAAGCGCTTCATCGTTTAAAGGAACAAAGCGGCTACGACCTGCTTTTGTATGTGGTAAATAGAGCTGTTTTTGTGGGATATC
>ENA-ORXI01003016-ORXI01003016.1-sediment-metagenome-genome-assembly--contig:-NODE-3016-length-11643-cov-10.540118_pt1 | contig 11643 bp, 12 predicted proteins | sample MGYA00237861_ERZ511468 | MGnify/ENA primary metagenome ERZ511468 (study PRJEB26299, sample SAMN06266213) | sediment metagenome | isolation source: Hudson Canyon methane seep mesocosm | place...
TAAACTAGTCTCTCTTGAAGAACAAGCAAATAGTTATGCAAGGAGTTTGTCAGGAGGTATGAAAAGAAGATTGTTAATTGCAAAAGCATTAGTGCATCAACCTCCCATAATTATTTTAGATGAACCAACTGCTGGTGTTGATGTCGAGTTAAGAAAAAATCTTTGGAAAAATGTAAAATCATTAAATAAACAAGGTGTTACTATAATTTTAACAACACATAATTTATCAGAAGCTGAAGAAATGTGTAATCGAATAGGTATTTTAAATAAAGGAATTTTGGTTGCTCTTGATAGTACAAAAAATCTTCTAGATAAAATTAAAACAAAAAAAATTACCTTCAAATTAAGTAGAAATATCGATTTGAATAATAATATTGACTCTTCTTTAAATGTAATTTCAAACAAAGATAATGAGGTTGTTATATCTTATGAAAAAAATAAAATAACAACAGGAGAAATAATTAATTTAATTCAAAAACAAAATGCAAATAGAGGTCATTATGATACTGCGTGGACAATGCAAGTTATTTTTTCTTTGTTGTCTTCGGTTTTTATTATATCTATATCAGATATGGCTGCTTTATATTATGCTGATGATAGATTGTCTGATGTGCTGAGAGTAATGTCTATACTGATATTGTTGAACGGTTTCAATAATATAGGTGTGGTTGAGTTTAGAAAAAAATTAACCTTTAATAAGGAGTTTATCTATCAAGTTTCAGTTAAGTTAAGTGGTTTTTTTGTCACTATACCATTAGCTTTTTATTTATTTATAAAAAATTTTATTTAACAAATTCTTTATGTGGTCGATAACTCTTAGAGAGTGAAATAGGTATAGGCTCAAACTAATTGAAAATAAAAGATTTTTGTTGTTTATTAGGCATTATGTGATGTTCTTCAGAGTATAGAGCATATTTATATGATAAAAGTAGAAGTGGCTTATGCTTTAGCAGAGCAGCAAAAAATTATCACCTTAGAGGTTAGTGAGAGTTGTAGTATTAAAGATGCTATAGAAGCATCAGGAATTTTAAATGCTTTTCTAGAAATTGATATCAATAAGCAAAAAGTCGGTATTTTTGGTCAAATTTTTCCAATGACAAAAATATTGCAAGCAAATGATAGGGTCGAGATTTATAGAAATTTAATTATAGACCCGATGGTGGCACGTAGAAATAGAGCGGAGGAACAGGCTAAAGACTAATTTATGCTAGTTCGTTTTTTCATTTACTTAAATAAAAATAAATAGTTATGACAAATGAGTAACCTAATTATAGATTCATTCTTTATTACTGTTCTGGTTATTTTAGTCTGTTATCCCATTGCTATAAAGATGAGGCTAATTGACCAGCCTTGTAGTAGGAAACAACATAGTGGTGAAATTCCATTGATAGGTGGAGTTAGTCTTTATTTTTGCCTAATGATAATGGCTTATTGGCTACCTATAAGTAATTATGCTTATTTATCAGCTGCAACATTAATTGTTATCTCTGGTATTTTAGATGATTATAAAAACATTAGTTTTAAAATAAGGTTATCAACGGAAATTATTGCAGTTCTTATTATTATTTATGAGGGCGGGGTAAAAATAACCAGTTTGGGTGATATATTCGGATTTGGCGAACTACAATTAGGGCAGTTTTCAACGATATTTACGATCTTTGCAGTTGTTGGTGGTATTAATGCTTTCAATATGATGGATGGTATCGATGGATTAGCTGGAAGTTTAGCGGTTATTATATTGAGCTTGATATTACTAAGTAGCTTTGGAAATGAAAATATTATGATGCTATGTCTTATATTGATTTCCTCTATTATGGCTTTTTTAGCTTTTAATTTACGCCTATTTAAAAGACAGCACGCGGTTATATTTCTAGGTGATACTGGCAGTATGCTAATAGGATTTTCTATTAGTTATTTAGTTGTTTTAATATCACAAGCAGAGATAAATGCTATTAATCCAGTAACTGCACTATGGATTATGGCACTACCACTAGTAGATGCTGTAGCAGTGATATTACGTCGATTAAAAAAAGGCTCATGTCCTTTTTCTGCAGATAGAGAACATTTACACCATATATTACCTTTAGCCGGCTATAGTGTTAATCAAACTGTTATGATTATGTCGTTGTTATGCTTTATTTTTGGTGCTGTTGGTATTGTAAGCGATGTTATTTTTGATGTGCCTGAGTGGTTGATGTTTTATTTATTTTTACTGTTATTTTATGTGTATTATAAATGGGTCGTTATCAGTGCTAGAGTGCGGTATTCAGTACAAAATAAAAAAGTAGTATATGAATAGTGTAGAGATTAAAGATTGCCATGTTTAATAATATTCTTATCGTTTGTATTGGTAATATTTGTCGTAGCCCGATGGCTCAAGGTTTATTTGTAGATGCTTTTAAAGATAACCCTAGTTATACCATTAGATCAGCAGGTTTAAGTGCCTTAGTAGGTCAAACACCTGATAAATTAGCATGTGAACTAATGTTAAACAAAGGCATTGATATATCTAGTTATATTGCCTGTCAATTAAATACTGAAATGATTATAGCCGCAGATATTATTTTAGTCATGGATTTGATTCAGCAAGATATTATTACTTCTAAAGAGATGAGTGCAAAAGGTAAAATATTTAGAGTAGGTGAATGGAGTGGTTTTGATATACCGGATCCTTATAAAAAAGACCTAGCACATTTTGAAAATTCTTTACAGTTAATTGAACTAGGCCTTGGTCAATGGATTAAAAAATTTTAGATATATCGATTGCTGTCGCTAACTAGAGTTAGATTTTAATGGTTTTTTGAATACAAGAAATAATGACTATATTTACCGAAAAAAATTCTCAAAAAATAGCGTTAGCAGCATTTATTATTTCTAGTATTAATGGTTGTTCTGTTGTGCCAGGGATGCATATGGATCCCTTTTCCGATGAATCTAGCATATCAATGCCGGTGACAGAAAATAATGAGACACTTTTAAAATCTCTAAATATAAAGACTATTACAGCTCAATTCATTATTGATTTAGAAAAAGATATTAATAATAGTAGTTTAGGTAAAGATAACGTTGCTAATCATTATTTTGATTATCGCATTGGCTCTAATGCACTTAAAGATGTTCCTGAGAAAAAAAGTTATCGACAATATCATGTAGGTCCACGGGATATTCTAAAGATTGTTGTTTGGGATCACCCAGAAATTACTACCCCTGCGAGTCAATTTATTGAATCAGGCACTATTGTTGGTGAAGATGGCACCTTTTTCTTTCCTTATGTGGGGGTTGTTCACGCTGCCGGACGCACAGTAGAAGCGATTCGTGAAGAATTAACGCAAAAATTATCTAAATATATAGAGCGGGTGCAACTAGATGTGCGTATGGGGTCTTATCGTAGTCAGAGAGCCTATATCGTTGGCGAAGTAAAATCACCTGGCATTCAACTCGTTAAAGATATTCCGTTAACGGTATTAGAGGCGATTAATGGCTCTGGTGGAGTGACCACTGAGGCTGACCAGCGTAATATCAGTCTGACACGTGAAGGAAAAATCTATAGCATTAATTTATTGGCACTCTATGAAGGCGGAGACATGAGTCAAAATGTGTTACTTAAACATGGCGACGTCTTGAATATACCTGATAGAGAATTTAATAAAATTTTTGTACTGGGTGATGCAGGTGGCTCAGGGAAACCAATTTATATGAATAAAGGACGCATGACCTTAACTGAAGCAATTAGTGAAGCGGGCGGCCCTAATCAAGAAACCTCTGACCCAGCACGAATTTTTGTGTTTCGTGGTGGACTCGGTAAGCCAGAAATTTTTCATTTAGATGCAAAATCTCCTGATGCTTTAATACTTGCCGATCGTTTTCCACTACAGCCTCGAGATGTTGTGTATTTAGATCGAGCTGAAGGTATCCGTTGGAATCAAATTATTGGTCAAGTTCAGCCAACCATTGGTTTGGCACAATCAATACGCAGTTTAGTTAAATAATATGGCCAATGATTTTTTAAACAGCGACGCACATAATAATTCAGCTGATAAGGATGAAGATATTGATTTAGGTGAATTAATAGCGGTTTTAATCGAAAGTAAATGGCTTATTATTGGCATAACGGTTATTGTTTTATTGATTGGTATAGCGAAAGTCTTACTGATAACACCTATCTATAAAGCGGATGCAATGCTGCAAGTGGAAGAAAGTGGACAGGCTTTAAATGCCTTAGGGCCAATGTCTGAATTAATGGATAGCAATGTGCCTATTCAAGCCGAAATAGAAATTATTAAGTCCAGAATGATTTTAGGTGAAGCGGTTAAAAATTTAGGGATGGCTATCAGTGTTCAACCTAAACATTTCCCTGTTATTGGAAAAGCCTTTGTACATAATTTCCAGTTAAATAATCTTGATAAATTATCAGAACCGGTACTGGGTTACACTGACTATGCCTGGGGCGGTGAGAAGATTATAGTTGATACTTTTAATGTGCCGACGAGTTGGGAAGGCAAGCCCTTTATAGTGGTTGCTGGTGAGCAGGGCCGTTATCAGTTAAGAGATGCACAATATAAGCTTATTAGTAAGTCTAAAATAGGCAAACTATTACAACAACCTATTTCAAATGAATCAGAGCCTTTGCATTTGTTCATTTCGCAGCTTAAGGCCAGAGTAGGAACTCATTTTATATTATTAAAACAGCCTGAAGCTAATTTGATTAGCTTATTGCAAAGTACTCTATCGGTTGTTGAAAAAGGTAAAGGCACAGGTATTCTGAGTTTTACCATAGAGTCGCGAACACCACTGTTGGCGATGAACATATTGAATGAAATTGCTAATATTTATGTGCGTATTAATGCTGAACAAAAATCAGCAGAAGCTCAAAAAACATTACAATTTTTAGAGAAACAACTGCCACTGATTAAAGAGCAGCTTAATGTCGCTACCAGGGCATTAAATGACTACCGATTAGAAAAAGGCTCTATTAATTTGAGCATGGAAACGGAAAGTATTTTATCCGGCGTTGTGGCGAAAAAAACGCAAATTACTATGTTGCATCAAAAATATGATGATTTGCGTCAAGGTTTTACACGTTCTCATCCTGCGGTTATTTCGATTAAAAAACAAATCAATCGCTTAAAATATCAATTAAAAGAATACAATACTGCTATTTCTAGCTTACCTGAAAAACAACAAGTTATTTTACGTCTTTCTCGTGATGTAAAAGTTAATACGGAACTTTACACGCGTTTACTTAATAACTTGCAAACACTGAAAGTAGCTAAAGCGGGGACGATTAGCGATGTGCGTATTATTGATTATGCAATATTACCTCGTACACCGATTAATCCTCATAAAGTATTAATTATTTTAATTGCACTGATAGCAGGTCTTTTATTAAGCATTGTGATTGTGTTTATTCGTAACCTCTTAAATCATGGTATTGAAAATCCTGAAATTATAGAAAGTAAGCTTAATTTGCCGGTTTATGCCACCGTGCCGCATAGTGAGATTCAGAAAAAATTATCAGACACCTTAAAAAAGCATAAAGGTCAGGGTAATTTGCCGATGGTTTTGGGCTTAGAAAATAATAAAGATTTAGCCATAGAAAGTTTAAGAAGTTTACGCACTACTCTACATTTTGCTTTTCTCGAAGCAAAAAATAATGTCATTATGATTACGGGACCTAGTCCAGGTGTTGGTAAAACCTTTGTGTCTACAAATTTAGCGATTGTATTGGCGCAAGCAGAAAAAAAAGTGTTGCTGATTGATGCCGATTTACGTAAAGGTATCTTAAATAAAATACTCGGTATTAAACGGGAACATGGCTTATCAGAAGTTATTTCAAATGATATTCCTCCAGCAGAAGCGATTCATACGCTTACTGATGCAAATATAGATTTTATGTCTACAGGTATATTGCCACCGAATCCTTCTGAATTATTATTGCATGATCGTCTTAAAATATTGCTAGATAAACTGGTGCATCATTATGATTATATTATTATTGATTCTCCGCCGATTTTAGCCGTAACCGATGCAGCGATTTTAGGTAGTGTTGCCAGTGCAACACTGATGGTGGTAAAAGCGGGTCAACATCCGATAAGAGAATTGCAGTTGAGTATTAAACGTTTACAACAAAATAATGTTGAAATTAAAGGTGTTATTTTTAATGATGTGATTAGTTCCGCATCGGGATATGGCTATGGTTATGGAAAATATACTTATCAATATGATTATAATGATGGGAAGAAATAATGAATAAAACGAAGCATAAAATATGTATTATTGGCTTAGGTTATGTTGGCTTGCCATTAGCGGTTGAATTTGGACAACAATATCCAACGTTCGGTTTTGATATTTCTCAGCAGCGTATTGATGAATTAAACACGGGCTATGATAAGACCTTAGAGATTACCAGTGAGTACTTAAAGGCTGTTTTAGATGATCATGCCTTGCAATTGACGACTGATATTAAAAAAGCAAGTGATTGTAATATTTATATTATTACGGTGCCAACGCCTATTGATAAATGTAATTGCCCTGATTTAACATTTTTAATCAATGCCAGCGAAATGGTGGCTAAGTTATTAAAAAAAGGCGATATCGTTATTTATGAATCAACCGTTTATCCGGGTGCAACGGAAGAGGATTGTGTGCCTATATTAGAAAAACATAGTCAGCTTGTTTTTAACCAGGATTTTTTCTGTGGTTATTCGCCTGAACGGATTAACCCGGGTGATAAAGAGCATACCTTAACCAATATTATTAAAATTACATCAGGCTCTACAGTCGATACCGCAAAAACAGTGGATACCTTATATCAGAGTATTATTAATGCAGGCACTTACCTTGTTGATAGTATTAAAATTGCTGAGGCGGCAAAAGTAATAGAAAATTCACAGCGTGATATTAATATTGCATTTGTGAATGAGTTGGCGGTTATTTTTAATAAATTAAATATTGATACGCAATCGGTATTAGAAGCCGCGGCAACTAAATGGAATTTTTTACCGTTTAAACCGGGATTAGTTGGGGGACATTGTATTGGTATCGATCCTTATTATTTGACATATAAAGCGCAAGAAATGGGCTATAACCCTGAAATGATTTTAGCCAGTCGCCGTCTGAACGATGATATGGGCTGTTATATAGCGAATAGAGTCATTAAATTAATGGTCAAAAAGAGCTTGCCCGTTGCGAATGCTAACGTTTTAGTATTAGGTGTGACCTTTAAAGAAAATTGCCCCGATATTCGTAATTCTCAAGTAATTGATGTGATTAAAGAATTAAAGGAATTTAATTGCAATATTTCTGCGTATGATCCTTGGGCTAATAAACAAGATGTGAAACAGATTTACGGATTAGATTTAGTGGAAAATCTAGACTTTAAACAGTATCAAGCGATTATTTTAGCTGTTGCACATAATGAATTTAAAGCATTGAAATTTGAAAATAATGATGAACAAGTTGTTTTTGATATTAAATCGATACTTGAACCGACGTATATTGATGGGCGTTTATAAAAAAATATAATGAATCTGGTGAGTGAAGTATCGATTTTTAGATAAATTAAGCTCACTCTCCTGTTGGAGAGTAGGGTGGACGAGGGAATATAGCATTGGTCGGTATGTCGGTACGCCAAAGATCAGAGTAACCTTAGCAAAGCTCTAAAAAATAAAAATGAAATAATGAGAAAAGTTTAAAAATGAATCAATTCGAAAATATAATAGCACAACTTAAAAAGGAACCTAAAACGTGGTTAGTGACGGGATGTGCGGGTTTTATTGGTTCAAATCTCATAGAATTTTTACTCAGTTATAACCAAAAAGTTGTGGGGCTTGATAATTTATCGACAGGCTATCAGCATAATATAGATCAAGTACTAAAGTCAGTGGGTGAAAAATATGCTCAAAATTTTAATTTTATCCAAGGTGATATTGCTGATGTAGCAACCTGTCAGACAGCGTGCCAACATATTGATATTATTTTACATCAAGCCGCACTCGGTTCAGTGCCACGTTCTATTGAAGACCCCATTGCATCTAACCGTTCAAATGTGACCGGTTTTTTAAATATGCTCACAGCAGCAAAAGAGGCAGGCATTAAACGCTTTGTTTATGCTAGCTCTAGCTCTGTTTATGGGGATTCAGAAGCACTGCCTAAAGTAGAAGCTCAGACGGGGAATTTATTATCGCCTTATGCGGCAATGAAAATGACCAACGAGCTTTATGCGGGTGTTTTTAAACGTACTTACGATATGGAAACGATTGGTTTACGCTATTTTAATGTGTTTGGTCGTCGCCAAGATCCAAACGGTGCGTATGCCGCTGTTATTCCTAAATGGGTCAATGCACTGCTTAATCAGCAGCCTGTTTATATTAATGGGGATGGTGAAACCAGTCGTGATTTCACTTATATTGATAATGTGATTCAAATGAATGTCTTAGCGGGCTGCACGAATAACCAGCAAGCCTTTGGTGAAGCCTTTAATGTTGCAGTCGGTGGACGAAATACCCTAAATGAACTTTATGCTTTAATTAATAAAGAATTAAAATCTCATCATTCCGACTATCAAATACAACAAGCGGTTTATCGAGATTTTAGAGCAGGTGATATACGCCACTCTAATGCGGATATTAATAAAGCCAAAACGCTGATTGGATATTCTCCCACGCATGATATTTATCAAGGGATGGAAGAAGCGATTGAGTGGTATATAAAACACGTTACAGCAGAATAGATTTTATTTTATGAATTTTGAGAAAATAAAACCTAAAATCATTCAGCTGGCTAAACAAGATGAAACAATAGAACTGCTTTGGCTGTATGGCTCTTATGCAAAAGGAACAGCCCATCAAAAGAGTGATATTGATTTAGCGGTGATTTTTAAATCATGGGAAAAAAATATCATAACACGGCGATTAAGGTCTGAATTAGTTGCTTTAGAATGGCAACAGATATTAAAGTTAGAGGAAAGCGAATTGAGTGTATTAGATATGAATATCTCGGCTATTCCACTGGCTATGTCAGTGCTTAAAAGTGGTGAGCTATTGCTCAGTAAGAACCTATCTCGACAGCTTCAAGAACAACAACGAATTATGTCAAAATGGGAATTAGATTACTTATATCATTATCAAAACCAACAGTTTATTTATGGATGACACTTATTTATTTTCAATGCGTGAACACCTCAGCGACTTGGAAAAGGAATTACAAGGTTTAACCGAAATCATCAAACAACGAGATTTAAACCGCTATGAATATCGTGCATCAGAACGAACATTACAAATTTTAATCGAAGCTTGTATTGGTATTGCAAAACATTGGAGTTATGCCTTAAATCAAACTGCACCCGCCGATGCGTATTCTGCCTTTGAAAAACTAGCACAATATGGGGTGAAAAATATTGAAACGATAGAATGGCGTAAAATTATTGGAATGCGAAATGCTTTAGTTCATGATTATCTTAATATTGATGCGGAAATCATTCGCTTTGTCATAAAAAAATCGACTTATAAAGAACTCTTTATTTTTGCAGGCAATGGATTAATGGCTTTAAAAGAAATATATATCCAAAAATAATGAATATAGTTGATTTATTACAACAAGGTGAAAATGCTTCGATTGAATTCAAGGAAGCATTAGTTAGACCTGAGAGTATTGCCAAAGAAATGATTGCTTTTGCTAATACACAGGGCGGACATCTATTGATCGGGGTGGCTGATGATGGCAGTATTAAAGGCGTGCAAGAAGATAAAAATTATGAAGAATATTTTTCTAATATTGCCCGTAATAATATTATCCCTGCTTTGGATGTCGTCACTGATATTTTAACTTACGATAATAAAAAAATTATTGTAGTGAGCATTGCAAAAGGTAAAGATAAACCTTATCAAAGCTTAAATCATCAGTTTTTAATTCGGGTTGGATCGACTAATCGAGTGGCAACACAAGCTGAATTGATGCGACTTTTTCAGCAAAGCGGTGTGTTTCATTATGATGCACTTGGGGTTGAAGGCAGTGGCATAAAACAGATTAATCTGAATAAGATCAGCGAATATTTTGATAACTATCAAGTGGATTTCTCACAAGAGGAACGGCCTGAGAATTTATTAAAAAACACCGATATTTTGACAGAACAGTATCAGGCAACCGTTGCAGGGTTATTAGTTTTTGCATTAAATCCACAGAAATTACTGCCTAATGCCTGTATTTCGTTTGCACATTTTGCAGGTAATGAACTCACTGAAGAATTAATTGATAAGCAAGTGATAACGGGCACATTGGATGCTCAGGTTGAAAGTGCATTGGCGGTTATTAAAAATAATATTCAACGTCCTTCCGTTATTAAGGGGGGGCAGCTTGAACCGCTTAAATTTAATTACCCCGATAAAGTATTCAGGGAATTAGTCGTTAACGCGTGCGTACATCGTAATTATGCGATTTCTGGATCAAGGATTCGTATCTTTATGTTCACCAATCGCATTGAATTTATCAGTCCAGGACGATTACCGAATACAGTGACTATTGAAAAATTAAGCTATGGTGTTTCGTATGCTATTAACCCCGTTATTGTTAAATTTATGGAAAATTTGAGGTATATTGATAAATTAGGGCGAGGCTTGCCTATGGTCTATAAAATAGCAAAAGACAATCATAAAAACATTACGTTTGAAGAAATTGGTGAAGAATTTAAAGTGACGTTGGAATTATCAACATAAGTTTAAAAAGCCTTCTCGAGGGAGAAGGCTGGTATGAGTGGGATCTTTTATTAAAATTAAAGTCGAATATGACGTGGGGATTGATAAATGAAAACAGTTACATTAAAAATTGATGACAGTATAAATGATAAATTTTTTTGGCTATTAGAGCATTTTTCATCAAATGAAATTAAAATTTTAGAGCAGTCAGAATATATTAGTGATGATGATTACTTGAGATTAACAAATGGTATGGTGCAAAGCATCAAAAAAGCGAGAAATGAACCTATTGATAAAGGTGTAACATTAGATGATCTAAATTGGTAATGTATAAAATCATATTTATGAGCCAAGCCCAAAAAGATGCAAAAAAATTAAATGCCAGTGGACTTAAAAACAAAGTTATCAAATTAATAAACATTATCAGTGAAAATCCAATTCAGTATCCACCCAATTTTGAGTATTTAAAAGGTGATATGAGTGGTCTTATTAGCAGGCGGATAAATAAACAACATCGTATTGTCTACGAAATTTTAGAGGCAGAACAGATAATAAAAATATATCGTATGTGGACTCATTATGAATAAAGGACATTATTTTTTTCAATTGATTTTGTAGAATTAAAGATGAGCGAAGCGATTAATGTCAATATGCGTTGGTCGATAGGCATGATTGCCATCATTGTTACTGTGTTAAAGTTAGCGGATATGTTTGTGAAATAGAGAAACCAAGCTGACTGACTCCTTGATAATTTAATTTAGCAATAAGGAATATTCAAATTATGGCACTCGCACAAGCAGATATAGAACAGATACAAACATTAATTACTATTGCCAAGCAAACAGGTATTCGATTATGAATCGATGATATTTCATAAATTAAGCTATGGTGTTTCGTATGCTATTAACCCCGTTATTGTTAAATTTATGGAAAATTTGAGGTATATTGATAA
>ENA-ORXI01003017-ORXI01003017.1-sediment-metagenome-genome-assembly--contig:-NODE-3017-length-11640-cov-4.819511_pt1 | contig 11640 bp, 14 predicted proteins | sample MGYA00237861_ERZ511468 | MGnify/ENA primary metagenome ERZ511468 (study PRJEB26299, sample SAMN06266213) | sediment metagenome | isolation source: Hudson Canyon methane seep mesocosm | place...
TGAGATAGTAAACAATAGTGAGTTTATTAGCAACGATAAAACAAGCAAAGCGATAGTGAATGAGCCAACAGGACTGGTTCTCGCCTGAACTCAATCCAAGTCAAACCTGAACTCAATCCAAGTCAAACCTGAACTCAATCCAAGTCAAAAATTTATAACTATCCTTTAAAAAATCTTTTTAAAAATTTTGGATATTTTTTTCATATCTTCTCTTTTTTTTGTATATTTGTCTTTTGCTTGTTTTATTTTATTTTCTGTACTCATTTTCTCTTTTAATTGCTGCATGCTCTTCCCGCTGCTTCCAGTCATAATGGTCGAGGCTCTTCTCTCACAATTTTTAATATCTTCTACGATTACAGATAACTGAATACAATGGTTATATAGTGCACTCTGCATCTTAAATGATTCAACCATTCCAAGCTCTCTTTTTAGTTCTGCAGATGCATAACTTCCCGCATTTGCAATTGACACAACAATTAACAGCATAGATATATATTTCATTTAATCTCCTGGAAATTTAATAGGAAAAGTTTATCTAATTTCATCAAAATTAATATCATACAATGGCTTACCATGTAAATACCCCTGAGAATAATCAATATTAAGCCTTTCAACTTCCGCCTGGAGTTTTGATGTCTCAACCCACTCCGCAACAGTTTTCATTCCAAAAGATTTTGCGTATTCCTGAATGCAGTAAATGGCTTTCTTTGCTTGTTCACTTTTAATGTTATTGCCAGCCAATAAAGTAATATAATTTTTGTCAAATTTCAAATATTCAGCACCCATATGCATTAAGTAATTAAAGTTAGAATATCCCGCACCAAAATCATCAATTGCAATTTTACACCCATAGCTTTTTAATTTATCAATAAAATTATGTTCACCTGATATTGCTGAACTATACAGATCCTCATCTTCTACAAGTTCAAATGTTATCATCTTAGGATTTGAGAATTTTTCAATTTGACTTATGATGAAATCTTGCATTATAGGGCTAAGTAAATCCTTTTTTGTTAGATTTATAGAAAAAGGAAATTCTCTTCCATTAAACATTGCAAATGATTTTTTAATCATTAGTCGAGTAATTTCCTCGTAGAGTTTTATTTTTTTTGAAACTGGTAGAAAATCATCAGGGTATATATAAGAGCCGTCAGCCCTAACCAGCCGTGCAAGACATTCAAATTTTGCTATCTTCCCAGTCTTATTATCAATTATTGGCTGATATACAGGTGTAACCCTACCACTTTTAATGGCTTCTGATATCTCAATTGTTTTCATCTGATTTTCCGTGAAGTCCGTTAGGGTTTTTTTCATTTCAGGAACAAAATAAAGTGACTTACACTTAAGATATTTAGCTCTCTTATAGGCTAAGTGTGCTTCATTATAGATGTTCTTGTTTGTACCTACTGATGCACCAATGGTCACTGACAGAGGAATCTCAAGCAGCTTTTTCTTTTTATTTATGGTTTTATTAATTCTAAAAGGTTCGCTAAACAAGGAATCCATAAGTATTGTAAAATTTTCTGTTTTACTTTTAACATCCAAGCCTTTTTGTTGACACGTAAAAGCAAATGCGTCTGTACCGATTCTATAAATTTTATATTTATTCAGTCTTATATCTTTTGTGACTCTATCCACGATACATGAGATAGCTTTATTACCAAGCTCTCCTCCATAGTAGTTTGTTACATTTGAAAAATCGTCGATATCAACAATTGCTAAAAAATGATTTGAGTCAAATAAAAAAATATCGTTATTGAATTTATTTCCATTGCGCAATCCGGTCAATGTGTCAATATTGTGGTTGGCGCTTTTCTGTGTAGTAAGAAGATTGTAGCCTTTTAAATCTTCCATGTATAGCATATAGCTATCTTCGTTCTTAGGTACGGCAATAAGATATTTCCAGAGAACTGCTTTGTCTTTTCGCTTGCAAGCGATATTGCCCTTCCAATTCTCTCCTTTGCTTAGTGAATACATAATGGATTCGTACACCGACGCATTTGCACCGCCATGACAAAGTGTTTTAAAATCGTTTCCAATAATTAGTGTACTGCTCCCCGTGCTAAGATAAAACTCTTCATTGGCACTTTGGATAAAACCTTTTTTGTCTAACTCAACCACTTGGGTAAAGTCTCTACCGAATGATTTTATTGCTTTTGCTAGATGTTTCAATTTTCAACCCTCTCTTGCCTAGTGGTTTTTCACTACAAAACTAAAAGGTCTTTCAGGGTTTCTAAGTTTTGACTCAATGGTTCTGTATTTCATTGAATTATTAATGACTTCATTCATAATTAAAGTATTTGGCTTACGCTGACCAGGTCTATTAGACACATATTTTTGAAGTAGTTTAATCTTCTCTTGATTCGTAGTTTTTTTTGATTTTATATCCTCAATAAGTAAACTAAGCTTCGAGTAAGAACTGTGAGCCAATGGAAGTGCAGCAGTTAATATTGCCACGTCTTTACTCTTAAGCGTTTCATTAAGGACAAGCATTTCATCTTTACAATAAGGACAGTTTGGGTCAACCGCGATATACAAAGTTTCTTTATTCCCCTCTCTTTTGAGATGAATAATGTTTTTGTCTTCTTTTGAGAATTCAAGCATGCCTTCTGCAATCTTGTCATTTTTGAAACTGTTGACCAGTGCCGTTTTGGTTTTTAAATCAAATGCCTCAAAAGTAATTACATCGCCTGACTTATAGATATAAGTGTCTTTGTCACTTCCATGCTGAGACAATGTAGCTTTGAAGATGTCATAGTCTTTATATTTTTTTTGATGCTCAACATTACTAACAGATATACCTTTCTGCTTAATTGCAGGGAACTCTTGCAGGAAATTACGTATATCTTCATTTGATGAATTATCCGCACCATTTGCAGCAATACTCATTGTTACTGTGAGTGCTAGAATCGATAGTCTTTTAATCATTATTTGTTCCTTGTGTGTTTTTTCATATTAAATAATATTTATTACATTATAGTCTAATTAATTTTTAATTACTCTTAATTAAAGATAGCTCAAAGACTCTTTTTTATAGTAAACCTGCTTTTCTTTCTTTACTTCAACTCTCTTCACTACCTTTGCTCTTTCTATTGGTTTTCCAATTTTATCCATGTCTGCTTCACTACTAAGAGCAAGGATATCTACTGAGCTTGATTCAATGTTATCAACTTTCATTATTTTGGAGATATCGTAATCTTCAATTTTTGGATGCATTTCTGACTCTACAATACTATATGTCTTATTTTTTTTGTCAGTAATCCACCCGTCCGTGTCGTCGTCAAATAAATACACATAACAGTTGCTCATTCCAGGATAGGGTCTTACTGGACGTCCAATTATCTGCTGAAGTCTCGCACTGTCAGTGAACGGTGGGTATGCGGGTGAATAAACAAATATTTTTTCCAGTGAAGGAATATCAATACCCTCCCCTAATAGCTGAATTGTCCCAAATACATAATATTCATCAAGATGCTTTAGATTTTCAATCATTTTTGATTTATTTTTTTCTTTTCCTGTAATTAAAAATACATTCTTGCTTCCTAATTTAGAAAAATCGTCTTTTGCCTTCTCTGCAGCGGCAACTGTATTAAATAAAATTACAGCTCGCTCTCCTGAACTATTCAATTCAGATTTGAGTAAATTCTCAAGGAGTTTATTTCTACCTATATTATTGTCAACTGATTTCTTAAGTGCACCAAGTTTTATCTCGAATGGAACTTCTTTGTTTTTAGAATTGCTTGATTCAACTCTTATTGCCTCATTTATCAACTTAGACCTGTATTTTTCATTCAGGACCAAATCTTTTATTGTAATAGGATTCCCAAGGGCGTCGCATACTGTTTTCCCATTTTCCCAGGCTTTGCCTGCCATTACCCATCTATACTTTTCATTATCTATCTTTTTGTCAACCAGACCTCTATAAAAGGTTTTATCAGCATCTATTAAAAAACCTGTTTTGACTTTAACTATAGTCGGTCTAATCAAGAACCCCTCTTTATATAAGTCCTCAATTGCCACAGTTTGAAATATGTCGCCAGTTATATCCTTCATTTTTTTCTCATTAGCATCATTGTTTCTATAAGGAGATGCGGAAAAGCCATGCTTATATAATGCAGGTATTGCATTTACGGCATCATTATATACGTCAGCACTTGCCTTGTGCCACTCATCACAAATTACCTGAGCATAGTTTCCGCTTACCACTTCTTTTAATGTATCTTCAGTGTTAAATGATTGCCAAGTACAAATAAGTATAGGCGCACCAAAATCTTTGTTTTTTGAATTGATTCTTCCGACATACTGCTCTTCAATGTCAATAATTTCCAAAAATCTAGAATAAGTTTGATCAACCAAGTCTGATGTCGGAACGATTACTACAGTTCTAACATTTCGTTTTGCAATTAAATATCCCATTATATTTGTCTTACCGCTACCTGTTGGGGCATGCACTGACCCAGTTAAGGTTTCTTGTTTGAAATTATCTACAATTTCTTGCTGAAACTTTCTTGGCTGCATACTTTTGACCTTTAGCTCATTGCACCCCTCAACAATTTTTGCATTTTTTGGAAAGTTTACCTGCCAATCAAACTTGGCCATCCCTTTATATTTTGCTCTAACAGAATTGATGTATCCATATGGTAAGGTTTCTACTGACTTTTGAGCGTGGTCTCGTATTTTGATATTGTTCGAAATAGTGATTTCAAAAGCAAACTCTTTCATGATTAACCTTGTTTTTTATAATGTTAACATATTAACGATAAAGTGTCAAGATAGTTAATGTAATACATTGTTTGTCATTGTTATACAATGTATTACATTATTTAAGATTGTATTGCAGTTTTTTTAGTTGTTTCTCAATGTATTTTTTTAGTTTATATCAATGTCTCGAGCTGCTTAAGTTCCTCAAGGCTTATGTCATATTCAATCCAGTCTGAGTCAACCGATGAATTACTTCGTAATTGTTTTTTTATTTCTGTTACAAGCTGAAGTCTAATATCCTCTTCAAAGCTTGGTGGTGATTCAAGATTTATGGACTGGTAGTTACCTATGAAATACTCAAGAAGCTCATTGACTGTTAATTGAGTGAAGTCTAGCGTGGTGTCTGTATTATTTACTACATCCCTCAATAGCTTCTCTCTAGTGCTGCTCTTAACCGAGGCAAACGTATTTGAACTTTGCTCGGCATTGAACAAGCTAGTATCTTTAAGCTTTAAAAGACTGAACATACTGGACATTCTTTCTTCATTCGTATTGGGTATATTTTTTCGAGCGTATTCTTGCACGACTTTAAGCATATTATTATAGTTCTGAACATGACTTTTTTTGTTTTTAATTACAAGCATCATGTTTCCATCAGCAGAATGAAATAAGTAGTCACTTGATTTACTTTGACGCTTTTTTAGGTCAGATGGAATTTCATTTTTGATAAATCTAGTGACGTTATCTCCAGTAATAGCAAATGTTTTACTGAACGGAACATTATATACTTTTATTTTCTCAACAGTCTTAAGTGAAGTGGGAGTATTTGCAAACAGTGTAGATGTGAGCGAAATCACAAGTAGAGGGCTAAGTTTAATCATATTAATCACCTTAAGTTATTTTAGGGTAATTATATGATTATTTAACTTAAATTGTATTAAATATTATTAAATACGAATATATTGCTAATAACTCTTTTACTCAAAGTAGCCCGCGTCTCTTAAAAGTCTACGTATCACCTGAGCTGGTTTCTCATCATTTGATTTGCAATTTTTTCTCAGATTTGCAAGATCCGTCTTTCCAAGTGTATAACTTGTTGTCACCAATGAGTTTTCCTCTTCTTTAATATTTACAGTGTCGACCTTTTCCACTGGCTTGACTTGTATTTCTTCTTCTTGCTTCTTGACAGTCTTTTTAAATGAGAGAGTTTTGTTTCCCTCAGTTTCTGGAGTCTTGTTGTTGACTTTCTTGATGCCAGCCTTTAAGCCCGCCAATGTTTCTTCTTTTCCCATCTTACTTCCTATTATATTGTTTTACAATGTTTGACATTATTAAATATTATTATACAACATTTAATAATGAATAATTCCTTTATGCTACTATCTTCGCAACTTCGTCTCTTAGCAACTGAACACCTGAACGAAGCTTTCTATATGCGACTTTATTAGTCTCTTCTAATTCGGCTAATGTTTTTCCTTTGTCTTCCACTGTCTTGATTGCCTTTGAGCTTTGCAAATAGCTTGTGTTTACAGATTCTATATCAACTTCAAAATCAATTGAACTTAATTCGCTAAGCAAGTTATCTGAAACGTATTTAGAAGCTCTGTCTTTTGCACTTTTCTTATCACCAGTAAATGCAAATTCATTTAAAACAAATAATATATTAACTGGCTTTCGGTCTAAAATGTCAGAACCCGAACCTTTGCCAAATAGAAAATCGATTGTTGTTAATGTTCCATCCATTGTTCTTTTTCCCAATTTTGTTGGAACTATAAATAAATCAATTATAGGAGATACCTCTTGGATTCTATCAAAATCAAGTTGTCCAGGTTTAAAGTTTGAAGGAGTGTCTATGAAAATATATTTATACATCCCATCATATTCTTTAAGTGTTGTAAGTAAATCTATATCATTGTCTGTTAAATCAATACTGATGCCTCCTGGATTAATATCTTCCACACTTTGCGTCTGGTCAATATTAACAACAATTGAATCTTCTGTTTCATTTGAAGCGAGACACGCAACTGTAGATTTTCCCACCCCACCCTTCTGGTTGGCACACATTACATATATAGTTTTGAAAGACTCTTCTTGACTCATATTAACTCCTTGTGTTTACTTTACATTGTTTTACATTGTTTCACATTAATATTGTAAAACATTGTTTTATAATGTTGATTTTAGATAAAGTAATCTTAAAGTCCTATTAAGTAGGCATCATTAAAAAAATTGCGTACAAGATTTTATTATAAATCATTGGTTTACATTGTTTAACAATGATATACAATGAATAATACTATTATTAATTGACATTTAAACGCTAATATGTTAATATATGAAAGGAGGTGTGACATGAATGAAAACGAATTGCTTACAGGAGAAAAAGATAATCAAGTTATCGCAGTAGACCTGAGTGACTTTGGATTTGATACTAAGGTTACTTCAATATACAAAGCAAGTGTAGCAATATTGGAAAAGTCTGCTATTGAAAACACTAGAGACACCCTCTTTATCGATTTATGTAATTTAGAAGAGAGCTATCAAGGTAAAATCTATGACAATCTAGCCCTACTTCCAGTAATTACAAAAGAAACTCAGCTAGAATCTTTAGTCAATGCTGTAAATAGTGTAAAATTTTTGCACAATTCAGGTCAGTACTTGAAAATAGTTGTGTCAAAGAAACTTATTGAGGCATATGAAGATTTAAAAAATGAAAATCTACAAAGTGAAGCCCTGTTTTTCTTTAAAGATTTATTTGAAATAGAATTAAATTTTAGACAAAATGAAAAAGAATCACAAACAGCAAATGCTAACAATGTATACTACGACAAATCATTTGTCAGTATCTTATAAGAATAAAAATGAAGTCAAAAATCAAACTTGTAATAGTCATTGGTGAGAGCGGTGCAGGAAAAACCACACTAGTAAATGGAATCATATCAGAGCACCCTACTCGCACTAACAAGGTGACTACAAGTACAAGCAGGAGCCCAAGAAATGGAGAGAAACATAAAATAGACTATATGTTCACTCATAAAGAGAATTTCAAGCAACTTATTAAAAACAATGAACTGGTAGAATATGCACTGTTCAAAGGAAACTACTATGGTTCAGCAAAAGATGCATATAGCAAAACGAAGTTAAATTTTATTATTGTAGAGCCATCAGGAGTCGACTCACTAATCAAAACTGGTGCATTCGAAATAATCAGCATAATAAACATAAAAGCCAATCATAAAAAAACCGACAGTAGGGTATCGACTGACAGGAAAAAACAAATTCAAACCAGAAGAGCTGCGAATGATACAAGCGAAGAGTTTGAGAAAATGCCACGCTATATATTGAGTCAATTAATTACAATAGAAAACAATGGTGAACAATGTGAAACAATTAAAAGCATTATTAATCATTTGGAACCACTATATCAAATTGCACACAATGATGAATTACTAATTAAGCCTGAGAGTGAGCAGGGAGACGAAAACATGAAGCAGTCAGTGGAATTAACTTTATAGCAGAAATATTAGCTGCATTGATTAATATTGAAATACATTGTTTTACAATGACTTGCATTTTTAATAATAAGACGTTGGCGTGAAGAATAAAATTTTATTTTTTATATTTTAATTTCAAAAAGATCATCTTTTGAAACACCCTTCCATACACCTATCATTCCTTCCGCTTCTGCTGGCTCAACTTTAGTTATTTTCTGAATCTTGATATGATCAGGATTTGGTGGCATCCATAACATTGCCATATAATCATCTACATCTCCAGCCTTGCTTGGAAGAGCCATGATGATTTTATCTTTTGAAAAACCATTTGCAACTAACGCGTTTGTTGATTTTTCTATAAGATCTTGACGACCATGCGTGAACAGATAAACATTTTTTGTGGTATCTATGTCCGCCATTGTTAGTTATCAATTATTGTCTCACTTTTATGTTATACCAAAATGACAAGCGCCGGGAGAGGGATTCGAACCCCCGCGTGCGGATGCACAGACGCTATCCTGTATAAGATTTCGAGGCGTCCGCCTTACCAGGCTTGGCTATCCCGACAAATCGATTTTGTTACACGTCCTAATATAGTAAGTCGATAAAAGCGGTAAACAAAAAAACAAGAAAAATACCATTCTGATATGGGTGTAGATATCAAAGCGCTTCTGATACGAGAAAAAACTAATCTTGAATCATTTTCTTCAAAGATAATAGCTATAGATGCATACAATGCAATTTACCAGTTTTTGGCTATCATTAGAGGGCCTGAAGGACTTCATCTTACGGATAACAGAGGAAGAGTGACGAGTCATTTAACTGGACTATTGTATAGAAATGTCAATTTTTTATCTATTGGAATTAAACCTGTGTACGTATTTGATGGCAAACCACCGTCACTAAAGACGGCAGAAATTCAACGGCGAAAATTAGGTAAGAAAGAAGCGACAATAAAATATGAGAAAGCCAAGGCAAGCGGCGACTTTGAGTCAGCAAGAAAGTATGCACAACAAACAACATCCATGCAGGACACTATGGTTGAAGACTCCAAACATTTTCTTGATTTATTTGGAATACCTTACATACAGGCAAAGGCAGATGGTGAAGCCACTGCCGCACATATGAACAAAACTGGTAAAGCATATGCAGTTGCTAGCCAAGACTATGATTCAATATTATTTGGTGCAACAAAGCTTGTTCGTAATTTTACTAATTCCGGTAGGAGAAAGATCCCAAACCGTAATACGTACATTGACGTCGAACCTGAAATGATCAGTCATCAAAAAAGCTTGGATGCACTTGGTATTACTGGTGAACAGATAATTGATATAGGCATACTCGTCGGAACTGACTTTAACCCTGATGGTTTTGAGAGAATAGGTCCAAAAACTGCCCTTAAAATGATTAAAGAGTATGGAAAGTTAGAAGATATACCAAAAATACAAGAAGAGCTTGAACAAATAGATTACAAGCAAATAAGAAAAATTTTTCTGCAACCAGATATGCCAGATATAGGTAAAATTGAGTTTAAAGATACTGATTATTCAGGAATTATAGATTATCTGGCAAATGAAAGAAGCTTCTCAGAAGAGAGAGTCAAAGCATCACTAAATCGATTAAAGAAGAGTATCGAGAAAAGAAGCCACACATTGGATCAATGGTTTAAGTGATTTCTATCTCAAATCATTCTTTTTTTGTTCACACCTAGGACATTTCAAGCCGTTAATTTTATCTCCACAAATATTGCAATGTGTAGAAAATCCTACCACATCATATTTGGAAGTCTTTGTGTATTTGTAAATTAAAACGATAACAACTAAAATTCCAATCGCTGCAGCTGCAATCCATAACATCATAGAATTATTATAACAATCTAATATTTATCTAAAATTAATAATGGAAAACCTGACCGCCTATCTGCTTTTTCCAGTCAGCACGTACACCTGGCTTACCCTTTAGTTTTTCAAGATAATTAAATGCAGAGAGTCCAGCATTGGAACCATCTCCACATGCAACAATAATCTGTTTGTATGGAATTGTGGTAGCATCACCAGCAGCAAATATTGCCGGGTGGCTTGTCATGCCACCAGATTCTATTTCAATTTCACCCTTTGTGTTTATTTTTACCAGATGTTTAACATAATCAAGGTTAATCTTTGAACCCATTTCAATAAACAACGCATCAACATCCAATACCTTTTCAGCTCCAGACGAGTCAACTATTGTAATCTGTTGTAGAACAGAATTTCCGGAAATTGCTTTTACTGATGATTGTGTAACAATCTCAATGTTTTTGTTATTCTCAATTGCTGCAACTAGATCCTTATCGCCTGCAAGTTTTGCACCCCTTAAAATTAGATACATCTTAGAAGCCATGCGTGATAGTAGCAAGCCGGATTCTAGAAGGTAATTTCCCACGCCAACGGAAGCCGTAGTCCTTCCCTGGTAAAATGGCGCATCACATTTAGTGCAGTAATGAATTCCTTTGTTAAAATAGTCTGATTCATTTTCAAGACCTAACATATTTGGTACCTTGCCTGGTGCCAGTACAACTGATTTTGCCGCATACTCAGAACGAGTTGTTTTTATTTTAAAACCGCCTTCAGACTCATCAATTTTTTCAATAGTATCATAAACGATCTCACCCTTAAATGACAAATATTGGGTTTCAAGTGTTTTAGCTAGTATTTGTCCACTTGTCATAATAGCGCCAGGATAATTTTCCAGCCTTGGGATTAGGTTCATCTGTCCGCCCAAATCCTTTGAGATGATTAAGCATGATACATTTTGCCTTGCAACATATATTCCAGCTGAAAGACCTGCTGGTCCGGCTCCTACTATTACTATTTCAAATTCTTGCAATTTTTATTCTAAAATTGACTGTACATCCTTGGTACCAACGGTAACTAATGATGTCATGTTTATTATTCCATCAAGTTCATGTATGTCCACATCAATTGTTTTCTTAATAGCACCCATATCATCAGATTCTAAAATCATCATTAGATCATAAATTCCATACATTGTCTTTACATTTTGTACGGTTGGAAATGATTTAGCTTTACTGATAATATTCTTTTGATGCTTATAATCGACGTTTAACAAAACGTAAGCCTGATTCTTAGATAATTCATCATCAGCCATAAGAAATGTTAAGATTGTCTTGATAAAAGAGTTTTTGAAATTCTAAAAACTGAGATGCCATGAGGGTAGAAATTCTCCACTGTTTGGTACTAGGATGGGAGTTTTATTTTACATCCACCCTCGTGCAGATTCATTCTTACGCACTCCCCCACAGCTAATTGAAATGATCAATTACCACATATAATCTAAGTATGTGGATAATTTTCAGTTCAATTAAAAATATGAATCGTCATGTATAGTCTCTATGTAAGTGGCCGTGCTGATGTGTTGGTCTATTAGTAATGGCATGCTCATCACT
>ENA-ORXI01003018-ORXI01003018.1-sediment-metagenome-genome-assembly--contig:-NODE-3018-length-11638-cov-29.225673_pt1 | contig 11638 bp, 9 predicted proteins | sample MGYA00237861_ERZ511468 | MGnify/ENA primary metagenome ERZ511468 (study PRJEB26299, sample SAMN06266213) | sediment metagenome | isolation source: Hudson Canyon methane seep mesocosm | place...
GCAATATCTGAAGGTAAAAGTTTAAATCAATGGGTTGTAGAAACATTAAACTATGCTTCTCACCCATAAAAGTCTAACAATCAAATCCACTTGACCGTAAAAAGCGTCACGCCTTTTGCTATCGCAAAAGTCCAGCCACTTTTTACGTCAAGTGATTTGGGCATTAGCTTCAAGAAAAATTCATCTCAATGTGAATTAATAACCAAAATAGAAACAGATAAAATCAATAGGTTGTATATTCTCAATTAAAATGCAATTGCAAAAAAGAGAATATCTTGCAAGAATAATGTAATTACATTATAGTTACTATTTATTTTGTCATTGGAGTTCTTATGGCTCACTTAGTTAGAATTGGTAACTCTCAAGGTGTTCGAATACCTAAACCTCTGATAGAGCAAGCTCAGCTTGAAGGGAAAGAGCTTAAATTTGAAGTATTGAATGGTGGTCTTTTGATTGCTCCTATTCAAGAGGCAAGAAAGGGTTGGGCTAAGTCCATTAATACGATACTTGTCGCTCATGGAGAAGAGCTAAATGATAGTGAGTGGCTTGATGCTGAACTAACCAATGAAGATGAATTAGAATGGTAGTTTCCAGTATTTATCGGTTTGAAATATGGCTAGTCAAGCTTAATCCTACACAAGGTAAAGAAATTAATAAAACTCGTCCTTGTGTTATTATTTCTCCCAATGAAATGTCTGCATTATCGACAGTGCTGGTTGCTCCAATGACAAGCAAAGGTTTTGACTTCCCGTGTCGAGTTGAGTGTGAATTTAAAGGTAAAACAGGGCTAATACTGCTAGATCAAATAAGAGCAGTTGATAAAAACCGCCTAATAAAGAAGTTAGGTACTCTTGATACTGAAACCCAAGTTAAATTATGTGGCTCACTTCAAGAAATGTTTGTATTGTAAACATCAGCTAACAATCGCTTCCAGCCGACCGTAAAAACCGCCCCTTTTTACGTCAAGTGATTTGGGCGTTAGGGCTTCCCGTCTAAACCGGGACAAAACTGAATATCACATAACTACCTTTTCCTAGAAAATACAGATTTAAAGATGGATAAGGCTGTTTTTGTAACAACCTCTTTATTTTGTATATACGTTGCGAAAAATCACACGAGGCTTTGCCACGTTTGGCTATTCGACATGTGGCCTTAACTGCCAAGATGAGTGGCTTTTGGTGATGGATTGCTGATAAAAATAGTGGCTGAAGCGAATTGAGTTAATGGGGCTAATTTAGCCTTCATGTGTAAAAAAATGAAGACTAAAGTCTTCGCCCCAATTTATCGTTCCCACGCCAGAGCATGGGAATGATAGCAAGGCAGCATCACGTTTTACCGCAACACCGATAAAGGGACACAAGCCTAGAAATATTAGTCTGCTTCACTCTGTTCTTGTTCTGAACGCGGGGGTTGCGGACCGTTAATATCATCTGGATCGCCTTCATAAGGGGTTGCATATTTACAACTTTTTTCAGGACAGACCTTTTCAGGGCCACGCACTTTAGTGGTTTTTAAAGTTAAAAGCGGCCATTCGCAATCCGGACAGGCTTCTTTTATCGGCACATTCCATAATGCATAATCACATTTAGGATATAAGGAGCAAGAATAAAAGATTTTACCATAACGGGATTTGCGTTTTAAAATATTACCTTTGGTACATTTTGGACACTCAACGCCTGTATCTAAAGGCTTTTCAAGCGGCTCAATATGTTTACATTTTGGATACCCACTACAGCCGATAAACTTACCATAACGCCCCGTTTTAATCACTAACGGAGATTCACACTCTGGACATTGACGATCTTTGACAAATTCAGGCTCACTAGGCTTACTGCCATCATCATCTAAATTACGTGTATAAGAACAAGTTGGGTAATCGGTACAGCCAATAAAACGCCCATTACGCCCTAAACGTATCGATAATGGTTTTTGACAATCAGGGCATTTTTCATCGAGTGCTTCTTGCGTGACATCTTTGCGTTGAACCGACTCTTCTTTTTCTTTGATTAATTGGGTAAAAGGCTTCCAAAAATCATGCATCAATGGAATCCAATCTTTCTCACCGCGTGAAACGGCATCTAAATTATCTTCTAAATTCGCAGTGAAATCATAATCCACGTAGCTGGTAAAATGCTCGGTTAGAAATTTTGCCACAATCCGTCCCACATCCGTAGGATAAAAACGCTTAGTTTCTAAGGTCACATATTCGCGATTTTGCAGCGTCGAAATAATAGACGCATACGTTGAGGGTCGTCCAATACCATGTTCTTCTAATGATTTAACTAAGCTCGCTTCACCATAACGCGGCGGTGGCTCAGTAAAATGTTGCCGTGTAATAATGTCTTGTAAAGGGATTGAATCCCCCTCTTTCATTTCAGGTAGAAAAGTTTCCTTATCATCACTTTCACCGTCTTTTTTATCATCTTGGCCTTCTAAATAAACCTGCATAAAACCAGGCTTATCAATCACTGAACCCGTCGCTCTAAAAAGATGCGCGTCATCACCACATTTTAAATCCACCGCCACGGTATTAATCGTCGCATGTATCATTTGGCAAGCAATGGTACGTTTCCAAATTAAATCATAGAGTTTAAATTGGTCAGGGTTTAAAAACGCTTTTAAATCCGCAGGGGTTTGCGTCGCTAAAGTCGGTCGTACCGCTTCATGTGCCTCTTGGGCATTTTTAGATTTAGTTTTAAACGTACGCGGCTCTTTAGGCACACTCTTTGCACCATATTTAGTGGTAATCAGTTCACGAATACTTTCCACCGCTTCAGCGGCTAAATTGACCGAATCTGTCCGCATATAAGTAATTAGACCACTGGTTTCACCGCCCCCAATATCCATGCCTTCATAAAGTTGCTGTGCCACTATCATGGTGCGTTTAGTGGTAAACAATAACTTACGCGCGGCTTCTTGCTGTAGCGTTGACGTAGTGAAAGGAGCGGCTGGATTACGTTTGCGTTTCTTTTTCTCTATTTTAACGACATCTAAATGCTCATTCGCTAGTGCATACAATGTTTGCTGAATTTTGGTGGCATGTTGTTCGCTTTCAATACTAAATTGTTCTAATTTCTGTCCCTCAAAATGGGTTAATTTAGCTTTAAACTTTTGTTTCTCATGTGTTAAATCAGCCGATAACGACCAATATTCACGGGTTTTAAAGGCTTCAATGGCTAATTCACGCTCAACAATCATACGCAAGGCAGGACTTTGCACTCGTCCTGCGGATAAACCACGCCTAATTTTTTTCCATAATAACGGCGATAAATTAAAACCTACCAAATAATCTAAAGCACGGCGGGCAAGCTGGGCATCGACTAAATTTTGAGCAATTTCACCGGGATTTGCAATCGCATGGGTGACGGCTTTTTTAGTAATTTCATGGAAAACCACCCGATGTACCGTTTTATTTTTGAGTAATTTTTTAGCCTTCAATAGCTCTAATAAATGCCATGAAATAGCCTCACCCTCTCTATCGGGATCGGTTGCTAAATATAAGGTATCAACGCCTTTCAGTGCTTTAGTAATCGCTTGTAAATGACGTTGATTTCGCTCTTGAACCTGATATTTCATCGCGAAATCATTTTCAGGGTCAACCGCCCCTTCTTTGGGAATTAAATCGCGTAAATGCCCGTAAGAGGCAAGCACCTTATAATCAGCCCCTAAATATTTTTCAATGGTTTTAGATTTTGCAGGGGATTCTACAATAATTAAATTTTTACTCATACTATTTAAGGCAATGGCCGTGTTAATGTAATAATGCAGACGTTTCTTGGTAAAGAATATGTTCTAAATGAGCAATCGAGCCCTCATCTTCAGCTTGACTCAATAAAATCAACAATGTAATCCATTGCAATTCTTCCAATAAAATAGTTTTACGTGATAACGCCATCGCACGGCTAATCACTAATTCACGCTGTAAGGCATTTAGAATATCCAAACGACATAAAAATAAAATAAAATTGCGACATTCTAAATTTAATTTTTCAGTCTCTTCATGAGAAAAAATACGAAAATTTTCTTTAATCTCTAATAAAGATTCTTCTTCTATCGCCAATGATTCTAACCAATCAAAGGCTTTTAAAATAATATTGCTATTAAAACCCGCTTGTTTAAGCTCTGATTTTAAATTATTGGTATCTAATTCAACATCATATTCAACGCCCATATAATTTTCAAAGAGGTAAATTAATACGTCAAAAATATCTTCATTCATTGGTATGCCTTTTTTATTTTTTTATGCATGATGTTATTTAAGTCGAGCATAACCGCCTCCCGGTGCTGCACTAATATAACCTTGTAATTCTAGCATGAGTAAGTTTGCACTAATATTCTCTACGCTTATTTTTGTTGCAGTAACCACGCTATCGATGCTCGTTGGACTAAATTGAATCGCCGCTAATATCTGTTGCTGCTCGGCATTAATATCATTAAATGTTGACGTTATTTGCGGTGCTGAGGCTGATACTGTCGGCTGGCTAAACTCAAAATTATATTTCAATTCCTGCAAAATATCATCGGTGGTTTCAACTAATTTTGCACCTTGACGAATCAAACCATTACAGCCACGTGCTAAAGGATTATAAATAGATCCCGGAATAGCAAAAACTTCTCTATTTTGCTCCAACGCCATCCGTGCACTGATTAAAGAACCACTTTTTTGAGCCGCCTCCACTACCAATAAGCCCATACATAAACCGCTAATAATACGATTACGACGCGGAAAATGATTGGCTTTAGCACTGGTACCGGGTGGAAATTCCGATATTAGCACACCATTATTAACAATATCTGTCGCTAGCTGTTTATGAGCCGCAGGATAAACTCTATCCAGCCCCGTTCCTGTGACCGCGATGGTTTTCGCCCCTGCGTTTAAAGCCCCGCGATGACTTGCGGCATCAATACCTAATGCTAAACCACTGGTAATGGTAAAACCCGACTGACTCAAACTATAAGCAAAATCAGTGGCAATTTGTAGCCCAGAACTGGAAGGATTACGACTACCGACAATCGCTATTTGCGGAAAATGCACTAAATCCACATCACCTCTAGCAAATAAAAGTGGCGGCGGATCGGCTATTTCTTTTAAAGTCTGTGGATAATCATCATCGCTAATTTTAATAAGATGATTATCCGCTTGTGCCAACCAGTTTAAATCAGACTCTACCCGTGACCAGTCCGCATTCCTAATACTATGAATACTTTTTTCCCGTAAGCCTAACGTTGCTAAGGTGCTTGAATCTGCCTTAAAAACTTGCTCAGGGTCGCCGCAATGCTCTAAACATTTTAAAAATGTTTTACTGCCTACGCCTTCGCAGCGTAATAACGCCAACCAATATTTATCCGTCTCTGTATTATTCAGGTGTTTGTACCTTATCAAGCAACGAAATAGTATTCGTTGCACTCATCACTAAGGCATAACTAACGCGTTTAAAACTACGAAAAACCATCACCGTACCAATCATTTCATCAGGTAATTTAACCTGTTCATCTTTATCTTCAGCATAAGGGTCATGAATTACTTGCCCTACTTTCAACACACTGAGTATATGGCCTTTTTTAAAATCATCATCCAGCCCTTTATTAAGTACCACTACATCATACTGAGAAATTGTCTGGTGATCTTTAAAAACGCTGATAATTTGTGCGTGCAGTGGCTTTTTAGGCGCAAAAGGGAAAAAATCCTCCACTTCTTCCTCTAAAATACGCGGCATCACTCTATCACCTTTCTTTACTTCGCTGACAGATTCGATAATTTTCAAGGTAGCCGGGTCGCCCGCGATCAATAATTTATTAGTACCAAGATAAATTGCTTCATGACCTAGTATTTCCTCAGTTTCTGGATCGGTATAAGTATTCCCCGGCCGAAAACTAATATAGTTTTCATAGTAATTATTTTTGATTGAGCGGGCATAAAGTTTAGTCCCTTTTTCAGCAATTAAACGCTGACCTTCTAAATGTACAATATAAGGACTATTCTCTAATTGCTCTTCGGTTAACACTAAGGGATACATTAAAAAAGGGCGAATATCACTTAAAGGAATCATCGCAATGGCTTCTTGTTCAAAATCACTCAAGCGCATACGCGGCTGCCATTTGCCATCATCTGAATCAGCACCATTAACACATAAGCGTTGCTCGCCATCCACTAAACAAATCCGAATCACATCACCTGGATAAATCAGGTGCGGATTTTTAATATAGGCATTACCATTCCATACCGCTGGCCATAACCAAGGATCTTTTAAAAATTTGGCCGAAATATCCCATAAGGTATCGCCTTTAACCACCACATGCTCTGTATTCGGTGACTCTTTAAATTGAATGACATCCGCATAACTTGAAAAACTAAGACTGATTAACAAAGCGGCATGTATGAAATGACGTAGCATGATTAATTCCTCTTATTTTAATGGGTGATAGCTTTTAAACTATATTAAAGGTCTAAATTAGCCACATCTAGGGCATTTTTTACAATAAAATCACGTCGTGGTTCAACGTCATCACCCATTAATGTGGTAAAGACTTCATCTGCGGCAATCGCATCAGTAATATTCACTTGTAATAATACCCGTGAATTAACATCTAAGGTGGTTTCAAAAAGCTGCTCAGGATTCATTTCACCCAAACCTTTATAACGCTGAATATGTTGGCCTTTTTTAACTTCACGCATCATCCATGTAAACGCTTGCTTAAAATTCGTGACCGATTCAGAGCGTTCGCCCATTTTAATCAGCGATTGCTCACTAAATAAATCATGCGTGGATTCAACATAAGTAACTATTTTTTTATAATCAAGACTCTGAAAAAACAGTGACTCAATCATAAATATTTTTTCAACACCATGTTCTATTTTATGAATAGTGACTTGGTAATCGTCTGCACTGCTATAGTTTAATTCTAATGCAAATTGAGCTTGTTTAATGTGTTTATTTAAACGCGAAATAACTACATTCAGCCATAATTTTAATTGCTCTTCAGTGGCTTGTATCTCAGCATCTAACACTGACATATGCGTTAAGGCTTCTAAAAAGTCATAATCATAACGGCGACCTAAGCGTTTAATCACTCCCTCAACCTCAAGATATTGATTCGCTAATGACTCTAAGCCAACGCCTTTTATTTCAGGGGCTTCACTATGCGTAATTAATTGAGTTTTTTCTAAGGCTAACTGAATTAAATAATTATTTAATTCTTCATCATCCTTCACATAACGTTCTTGTTTACCTTTCTTAATTTTATACAGCGGTGGCTGGGCAATATAAACATGACCGCGTTCGATTAATTCCGGCATTTGTCGATAGAAAAAGGTCAGTAACAAAGTACGAATATGCGAGCCATCAACATCGGCATCGGTCATAATAATAATCCGATGATAACGTAGCTTCTCAGGATTATATTCATCTTTACCAATACCACAGCCTAATGCCGTAATCAGTGTCCCGACTTCTTCTGATGCAATCATGCGATCAAAACGCGCTCTTTCCACATTTAAAATTTTACCTTTTAGAGGTAAAATCGCTTGGGTACGGCGATCACGTCCCTGTTTTGCAGAACCACCCGCTGAATCTCCTTCCACAATAAAAATTTCCGACAAAGCAGGGTCTTTTTCTTGGCAATCTGCCAATTTTCCAGGTAAACCTGCAATATCAAGGGTGGTTTTACGACGTGTCAATTCTCTAGCTTTACGAGCCGCATCTCTCGCACGTGCGGCTTGGATAATTTTATTAACAATGATTTTTGAAATATTAGGTGTTTCTTGTAAAAAATCATTTAAACGTTGATGCATCGCTGATTCAACAATCGGACGCACTTCAGAAGACACTAATTTATCTTTGGTTTGTGACGAAAATTTAGGGTCGGGTACTTTAACCGATAACACCGCGGTCAAACCTTCGCGTGCATCATCGCCGGTGGTACTGACTTTTTCTTTTTTAGCTGCACCGCTGGCTTCAATATATTGATTGATAGTACGCGTTAAACCGCCTCTAAACCCTGCGAGATGTGAACCGCCATCACGTTGTGGAATATTATTAGTGAAGCAAAAAATATTTTCTTGATACGAATCATTCCATTGCATCGCTACTTCAACGGTTAAACCCTCCTTTTCTTGGCTAAAATAAAACACTTCAGCAAATAACGGATTTTTATTTTTATTGAGATGTTCTACAAAAGCTTTAATACCGCCTTCAAATTCAAAAATATCTTCTTTATTATTCCGTGCATCTTTGACATGAATACGCACTCCTGAATTTAAAAAAGACAGTTCACGCAAACGTTTTACTAAAATATCATAATGAAATTCTATATCCGTAAAGGTATCTGTACTCGGCATAAAGGTCACGCACGTACCTTTTTTAGTGGTGCTTTCCATTTTTTCTAACGGGGCTACCGGTTCGCCATGTCGATAGGTTTGACGATAAACATGGCCATGTTTATAAATTTCCAAGTCTAACTTTTCAGATAACGCGTTTACCACCGAAATCCCAACACCATGCAAACCACCTGAAACTTTATAAGCATTATCATCAAATTTACCGCCGGCATGCAGCACGGTTAAAATCACTTCTGCAGAAGAACGTCCTTCTTCAGGGTGAATATCAACAGGAATACCACGGCCATCATCAGACACAGTCACAGAACCATTCATATTAATGGTAACATTCACTTCTTTACAAAATCCCGCTAAAGCTTCATCAATAGAATTATCCACGACTTCAAACACCATGTGATGTAAGCCCGTGCCATCGTCGGTATCACCAATATACATACCAGGACGTTTACGGACGGCATCTAAGCCTTTTAAAACTTTAATGTTAGAACTATCGTAATTATCTGTGTTATCACTCATATTTGACCTTATCGTGCGAAAGTTCCATGTGGAACAGGTAATACTCTTTCATTAGTAATGGGCTATGCGGTATTTACAAACGCATGGGCATCACAATAAATTTATAATTATGGGGGCTGGATTCTTCAATAAAACAACTGCTCACATTTTCTGCAATGGTAAAAACAATAAGCTCAGACTCTAAATTAGACACCGCATCGAGGATATATTGAGAATTAAACGCAATTGATAACGGCTGACCCAAATATTCAATTTCGATTTCTTCATCCGCTTCTTCATGCTCAGGATTATTGGTGGCAATTTTTAAGGTATTACCCTCAATCATAAATTCGACACCACGAAATTTTTCATTCGATAAAATAGCGACACGGGTTAAGGCATCTTTTAAAACTTGTTTATGAATTTGAATTTCGCTGTTGAAGCCTTGCTCGAACACTTTACTAAAATCAGGATATTTTGAATCCACTAATTTAGCCGAGAAAATTAAATTATCGATGGTCACGCGAATATTATTTTTTGAAAATTCAACGTAAATTTCTTGCTCGTCATCATCTAATAAACGAATTAATTCAATCACCCCTTTACGCGGAATAATAATACGCAAATCAATGCCGGTTTCTTGCTCAATACTGCCTTCATAAATTGCTAGTCGATGACCATCTGAACCCACTAATTTTAATTGTTGATTAAAAATACTCAACATCACGCCATTTAAGTAATAGCGAATATCCTGATTGGCCATGCAAAAAGCGGTTTTTTCTAAGGCTTGTTTTAATTGGCTACTTTGTAACTGAAATTGACACTCCATCGGGGTCATTTCAAAATCAGGATAATGTTCCGCATCCAGCGTACTCACTGAAAAACGTCCCCGCCCTGATTTAATTTTTAATTTTTCATCTTTCAACTCAAAATTAATATCCGCACCGTTAGGCAATAAACGACAAATATCGAGTAATTTTCGGGCTGGAATGGTAATACTACTGGTTTCAATGGACTCAACTGCCACTTTAACCACAATCTGAACCTCTAAATCCGTCCCGGTTAAAGTCAGTTCATTATTATCTAATTGAAATAATACATTTGCCAAAATTGGCATAGTTTGTCTTTTTTCAATAACACTCACAATTTGCTGCAAAGGCGTTAATAATTGTTCTCTGTTAAGCGTAAATTTCATAGATAATCGATACGTTACGGGTTAAATGCCAAAGTCATTAGATAACCGTCTATTATAAGCTATCTATGCTTAATCGTGCGTAATTCGTGCAATTAAATCACTGTAAAATTGTACCGCTTCCCGCTTATTACGTTTTGCGGCTCCTTTCATAAATAATCGGGCTTTTTTTAATAACATAGCCGTCGCAGCTTGTTTATTTTCATCACTTAAATCGGCTGATTTTAAAATATTATCTAAGGCTTGGATACGAAAGCGATCCATACCCCAATATTGATGAGATAGCTGGTCTTCATGGCCGCCATATTTATTAATCAAAGGCTGTTCTAAAAATAATACCGGATAGTTAGCGGTTAAACGTAACCATAAATCATAATCTTCACAAGCAGGTAAGGATTCATCAAAATCACCCACAGCCTCAATCACTGAACGGTGCATGATAATGGATGAAGGTGACATGGCACAGAGCGGCAAACAATGCTGAAAAATCCAACCGCCGATTTTTTTATGCTTATTCATCGCATTCACTCGAACGCCATTACGAATCCAAATCTCCTCAGTATGGCAAATTTTAAACTCAGGCTGCTCGTTTAAAGCACTCACTTGAGAGGCAAGTTTTTTCGGTAGCCACGTATCATCGGAATCTAAAAAAGCCAGCCAATCCCCCGTTGCTTTTTTAATACCCTGATTACGAGCATGACTCACGCCCTGATTAGCGTGTTTAACATAGATGATATCCGGAAAATTTTCTGCCAGCATCTCGGCGGTATTATCTGTCGAGCCATCATCCACTACAATAATCTCAGTGGCAGGATAAGTTTGTGCAACAACAGACTGTAATGCCCGTTGCAACACATCAACTCGATTATAAGTCGGAATAATAACGGAAATATTCACAATGCTAAAAATAGCGTTATCTGGGGCGTAGACTTTAGTCTACTGTTTAATAGTATGTTGTTGCACATAGCCTTAAGGAATTAAAAAGCCACGAATCGCAAAATATAAAAACGCCGCCATCAACGCGGATACTGGCACGGTAATCACCCATGCCGCCGCAATCTTGTAAACATGAGAACGCTTGACGAGTTGCTCTTTATAAACTTTCTTAAGGGCTTTACGTTCACGTCGTGTAAAGTCAGTTTGACTATTTTTATAGGCTTCTTTTAAATCTTTAAGCATCATTGATTTATCAGTAACCGTCGCTTTTTTAAAGGCATCTAAAAACGCTTCGGTTTTTTCAGGGTCAAGATGTTCATGTTGCTCACGAATTTCTTCAATACGTTTCGCATCACTGTATTTTAAATATTCACGTAAAAAACCGACACCAAAAATGGCTCCCACCGCAATATGCGTTGAGCTAACCGGCAAGCCTAATTGACTGGCAATAATCACCGTAATCGCTGCTGCCATCGAAATACAAAACGCACGCATTTTATCCAGCTCGGTAATTTCACTGCCCACGGTACGAATTAATTTTGCACCGTACAAAGCTAAACCAAGCGATAAGCCCAACGCCCCAATTAACATCACCCAGAGTGGAATCGCTGCTTTTTTTACAATATTACCATGAGCAATCACATCATTAATCGCCGCTAACGGCCCTACGGCATTGG
>ENA-ORXI01003019-ORXI01003019.1-sediment-metagenome-genome-assembly--contig:-NODE-3019-length-11636-cov-3.228393_pt1 | contig 11636 bp, 8 predicted proteins | sample MGYA00237861_ERZ511468 | MGnify/ENA primary metagenome ERZ511468 (study PRJEB26299, sample SAMN06266213) | sediment metagenome | isolation source: Hudson Canyon methane seep mesocosm | place: USA:Hudson...
ATTTTCTCTTGATTTAATTTTTTCTTTGCAGCTTTATAAATCTCTTTAACTCTGTCTTCTTCTGTATGAATCTCTTTGGCTATTTCACTGATTTGTATTTCACTTTCCATTGCAATAAATACTTTTAACTCTTTTTTAGTAAATTTCTTTTTTAATACAATAGTAAGCTCTTCTTCATCTTTTAATGTACCAACTAATTTATCTATATTAAATAAGATGGCTTTTGTTAAATTAAACATTTGTTATCCTTTTATTTTTCGTCGTTTATCCAGTCATTTAAGACTGATATATCATCATGACTAGTCATATCTAGTTTGATAGGCGTAATTGAAACATAATTTGCCTTAATAGTTTCAAAGTCACAAGACTTATCACTACTTTCTTTCCAAATAAGTGGATGTAATCCTACCCAATAATATTCTTCACCTCTTGGATTTAGATGTCTGTGTGTATCATTTCCATATTCTCTGTGACCCACTTTTGAAATTCTGATACCCTTACACTCTTTGGGTTTAATATATGGAATATTGATATTTAAAAATTTTCGCTCTCCTAGAGGGAAACTGCCATCAAGTATTTTTACTACAACTTTAGCAATTGTTTCTTTCGCTAATTCAAAATCCCAAGTATTTTTGATATCTCTTGCTAAGTTTTTATATACTTGTGAAATAGCAATAGCTGGAATACCTTGGAGAACTGCCTCCATAGCTGCACTGGCTGTTCCACTATATGTAATGTCTTCACCCATGTTTGCACCAATATTAATGCCACTTACCACCAAGTCTGGTTTATTTCCATCCTTAAAAAGATTATTTAAGGAGACAAAAATACAGTCCGTTGGCGTTCCATCATCAACTTTATAAAAATCATCATCCACATTGATTAGTCGTAGTGGTCTTGTTAGCGTTAATGAATGTCCACAAGCAGACTTTTCTGTTGCTGGTGCTACTACTGTGATTTTTGCAATTGGAGAAAGTGCTTCTATTAGAGCTTTGATTCCAAGAGCTTCATATCCATCATCATTGGTTATTAAGATATGTTTCATACTATATATACTCCTTCTAGCGGTTTGATTAAATTTTCTACATTGTTTGTTACACTAAAACCAGTTTCTAAATGAATATCACCTAGTTTTGATTTTATAATTAAACTAAATTTTCGTTTACCTTGATTGTGTGCTACTATCTCAAAAATATCGTAAATAACTTTATCATTTTGTGCAAAATCAGCTGCAATTATCAAAGGTGGTTCTTCTTTTTGAACTTTTTTGACTTTAAGTTTTTCTTTTTTTGCATCTTTTAAACTCTCAATTTTTCTTAAACTCATTCTTGTAAATTGGTCATCTTTTGTGATTCTTACTTTAAATGCAATTGGAACTTCAAGATCAAAATCTTCTCTTAATTCTTTTAATTTGTCCTCAAACATCATCAGCTCAATATTGCCATGTAAATCCATGATGCTAGCAATTGCAAACTTATTACCCTTTTTTGAAATTCGCTCCATTATAGATTCAACTTTTCCTACAAAAAGAACTTCACTTCCATCAGTTACTTCATCTATTTGCGAACTAAGTGTATAGTTAATTTGTTCTAGTTGTTCTCTATATTCATCAAGAGGATGTCCTGAAACATAAAAACCTAATGAAGCTTTTTCAAACTCTAATACTTCTCTTGAAGAGTATTCTTCTAGAGGTTCAAGATTTATATCCATTCTTGTCAACTCTTCATCATCTCCAAAAAGTGAACCCACTGCATTTTTCTTTGCCTTCATCGCATCTTTTACAGTATCTGATATTACTTCTAGTTGCTCTACTAGGGCACGCCTTGAATAGTTAAAACTATCAAAGGCGCCTGATTTGGTAAGTGCTTCAATTACTCTTTTATTTACTTTGCTTCCATCAATACGAGAAATAAAATCAGATAAATCTTGAAAATTTCCACCTTCATTTCTTGTTTCAATAATCGAGTTAATAGCAACATCTCCAGCACCTTTAAGTGCACCCATTCCAAACATTACAACTTCTTTATTATTCAAATTTGTGGCTGAAAACACCAAGTCTGATTTGTTAACATCAGGTGGGAAAAGTTCAATGTCAAGTCTCTTAACTTCATCTACGTATTTTACAACTTTATCGGTATTATCCTTTTCCAATGTTAGAAGTGCAGCCATAAATTCAGTAGGATAATATTTTTTCAAATAAGATGTATAAAATGTAACAAGAGCATATGCAGCTGAATGTGATTTATTAAATCCATATCCTGCAAATTTTACAATAAGGTCAAAAAGTTCTTCACAATGTGACCGTACGTATCCCTTTTTAACTCCACCATCAGCAAACTCAACTTTTAATCTGTCCATCTCTTCTACAATTTTTTTACCCATAGCACGCCGAACTAAATCCGCACCACCAAGTGAAAAACCACCAATAGTTTGAACAATCTGCATTACTTGTTCTTGATAAACAATTACACCATATGTTGGTTCAAGAATTGGACGAAGTGGAGCATCAAATTCATCATAGAAGTAATCAATTTTAGCACGTCCATGTTTTCTATCAATAAAGTCATCTAACATCCCTGACTCCATTGGACCTGGTCTGTATAATGCTAAAACGGCAATGATATCCTCAAAGTTAGATGGTTTCAATCTTTTACATAAATCTTGCATACCTTCAGACTCAATTTGAAATAGTCCAATTGTATTTCCAGTTTGAATTAAGTCATAAACACCTTTGTCATTAACATCAGCTGTAATAAAATCAATTCTTTTTCCATGACGTCTTTCAATGTTTTTATTGGCTTCTTCAATAACGGTTAATGTTTTTAGTCCTAAAAAGTCAAATTTAATTAAATCAACATCTTCAACATATTTTCCATTGTATTGTGTTGCTAATGTATCTAGGCCACTTGGTTTAAAAAGTGGTGTTTTATTCCATAATGCTTCATTTGATATTACAACACCCGCTGCATGAGTACCTGCATTTCTATTTAAACCTTCAAGGGCAAGTGCAAATTGCCATACTCTGGCAGCTTGTGGATTTGAATCACAAAGTTCTTTTATCTTTGGCTCTTTTTCATAAGAGTTTGTTAAATCTATTCCTAACTCATCTGGAATAAGTTTTGCCATAGCATCTGCTTGTGAATAAGGCATATCAAGAACTCTTGCAACGTCTCTTATTACCCCTTTTGCTAACAGCTTACCAAATGTAATGATTTGGGCAACATTTGCCCTACCATATTGTTCAACTACATAATCAATTATTTCACCACGCCTTGCTTGACAAAAGTCCATATCAATATCTGGCATAGATATTCTTTCAGGATTTAGAAATCTCTCAAAAAGTAATCCATAAGGCATGGGATCAATATCTGTGATTTCAAGTGAAAACGCAACTAAACTTCCAGCAGCAGATCCTCGTCCAGGACCAACTGGAATATCCATTTGTTTTGCAACAATAACAAAATCCCAAACAATCAACATATACCCTGGGAATTTCATATTATTTATAATGTCAATCTCAACTTGTAAACGATCTTTATACTCTTGATGTTTTGATTCATCTACAATTTTAAGTCTTTTCTCTAATCCTCTCCAGCACTCATCAATAAATAAAACTTTATCGTTTTCAAGTGAGTATTCAAGTTCAGGTTCTGGAAGTTGAAGGTTAGTAATTTCAGCTTTTTTTCGTGTAAATTTGAAATTTGGAGGAGTTGGATCTCCTAATTTTATTGTTAAATTACATTTATCAGCAATTTCTTGAGTATGCGCAATTGCTTCTGGAATATCTGCATACAGTTTTGCTATTTGTTCTGGTGTTTTTAAGTAAAATTCATGAACACTATGTCTTAGTCGATTTGGGTCATCAAAAAGTTTATTCATTGCAATACACATAAATGCTTCATGTGCTTCTGCATCTTTTTGCTCTGAATAGTGAGTATCGTTTGTTGCAACGATTTTAATTCCTGTTTCATGTGCTATTTTTAAAAGAGGGTCATCAATAAAGTGTTGATCTGGAATACCATGTCTCATGATTTCTAAATAAAAATCATCTCCAAATATATCCTTGTATTCAAGTGCAATCTCTTTTGCTCTTTCATACCCTTTTGCTCCATTTTTTACATTTCTTTCATTTTTAGTGTTTAAATGCCAGCTGACTTCTCCTTGTAAACAAGCAGCACTACATACAATACCTTCACTGTTTTCTCTAAGAAGTTTCTTGTTAATTCTAGGATAATAGTAAAAGCCATGCATATATGCTTGTGAACTCAAAAACATAAGGTTTTTATAACCTGTTTGATTTTTAGCATACAAACACAAGTGAAACCGTTGTCTTGTAGATTTATCACCCAGTTCATCAGCGTTATGGATGTAAGCTTCCATTCCAATTATAGGTTTAACTCCTTGTGCATTCATTGCATTGTAAAAATCAATGGCTCCAAACATATTCCCATGATCTGTCATGGCAACACTTGTCATTCCCATTTCTTTAACTTTTTTTGCTAAAACTTTAATTTTATTAGCGCCATCAAGAAGTGAATATTCTGTGTGTAAATGTAAATGTGTAAATTGAGGAGTTGTGGACATATAAATACTTTATAGATTAATTTTTATGAAGATATTATATCTAAAAAATTGAGTAGTTATTTTAATTTAAAGAGATATTATTTATTTAAAATCTAAATCAAATATTGGATTAAAGTTTTGAGATAAATTCTCTAAATAATTTTTACAAGCCTCAATATAAAAGATATTTATTTTGGAAAATTTTTTCTTGTTCAAATTTAAAAAAAGCTCCAACGCATTTTCTAAATTACCATTTTTATAGTTGGCTAATGCTGCTTCGTACGTAGTATCATCTTCTGTAAAAATATTTATAGTATCAATAACTTCATAGAGTGTTGTAGGTTCTTCTTTGCCTTTAACTTTTACGGTTGCGAGTTCCTTCATCTTAAAAGACTCATTTAACATATTTTTAGTGTGCTGCGTAATAATTAATTTTACACCAAAAAACTTCGTCAATCCTTCTACTCTAGATGCTAAGTTTACATTGTCACCAATAATAGTGTAATCAGAACGACCTTGTGAACCCATCTCACCCACAGTACATAAACCAGAGTTTATTCCTATACCAATATCAAGTTCTAAGTCATACTCTATTTTCATCTGTTCATTTAGTTTTTTTAAAGATTTCAATTGGTTTAGTGCAGTAATAACAGCGGCATCGGCATGGTTTATACACTCCACTGGAGCATTCCAATATGCCATGATAGCATCACCTATAAACTTATCAACAGTACCTTCTTTTTCTATAATGGCTTGAGTCATTGGCTCCATATATTGGTTTAAAAGTGTTATTAGTTTTTCGGGATTATTAATTTTCTCAGATATTTTTGTAAAATCTCTGAGGTCGCTAAAAAAAACTGTTAATTGTCTGTTTTTTACTTTAAATGTATCGTCTTGTTTTTGAAGTAAGTCATTCATAACAGCAGGGGATACTTTTTTTGCAAATTTGTCTTTTATAAAAAGTGAAGTCTTTCTTTCTTCTAGATATTTTAATAAGGTTGTTAAAAGTGTTGTTGAAACGATACATATAATTGGGAAAAACAAGTTCACAATTATTCCCTGTGTAAACAATAACTGATATAAATAAACATATAAACTTGATGTTAAAACAATAACAAAAGGGAAAATAATAATTGGTTTTAGTTTAATTAAAATATATCCCAAAATTAATGTTAATGAAAAAATTGTCAATACATCTAGTGCAATAGACCAAGTGGGTTTATACAAAAAGTCTTGTTTTAGAATATTGTCGATTAAGTTGGCGTGAATTTCAACACCAGGCATTGCTAAATCATATACAGTTGCTCTTAAGTCTGCAAGAGTGGTTATGGTCGTGCCAATAAGAACTATTTTACCTTTTATGTCTTCTTCTTTGAATTTATTATTATAAATATCAGCAAACGAAATATATTTAAAAGTTTTTTGAGGACCTCTGAAATTAATGTTGAAAAAACCTTTACTATCTGTTGGAATAAAAAACTCATCTAAGCTTATTCCAATTAGATTTTTGTTTTCATACTCTAAGTTTATATTTTGAGTTTGCCTCGCAATTGAGATTAACTCCAGCCCTAAAGAAGAATACGTAATATTTTGATAGTTCATTAATAAAGGCATGTGAGTCATTTTTCCTGATTCATCAGAGAATGCATTGAAAAATCCACTGGAATAGCTATTATCTTGGATTTCCGAAATATTTGAAATCACCCCTTTTGCTTTTATAATAGTATTAACATTGTTTTTAGTACTTATTTTAGAGGAGATCACTGGTGCATTGTTATCATTTGGTTCAAAAATGGTGAAAAAGTATCCCAATATAGTGGGTGTATTTGCAATAACATTACCAAATAAAGTATCATGATCGAGATAATTACCCTTTACTTCTAATTGTTTTGCCATTGTATGGGGAGAAATTCTGTCCTTTTCTGCAAAAACAATATCTAATCCTATTATTCCTACTTCTGCATTAGTAAGATTGATTAAAACTTGTGCCATCTTGTCTCTTCCAAATGGCCATTGTCCTAGTTGTTTTAAACTTTTTTCATCAATATTAACGATAACAACACTATTTGTTGTAGATATTTCGCCTCTTATGTTAAAAAAATGTTCCCTGAGTTTATTATCAAAACTATTCGTAATAGCTGGAAAATTAAAAAATATTAGAGATATAAGAACATAAAGAGTTAAATAATAAAGAATAAATTTGAGGTTTAATCGTTTCATGGGTTATGATATAATAAAATTTATAAAATTAATATGAGGAGATAAAGTGAAAAAAGTTTTAGTTTTATTACTTCTATCTATTGGATGTTTTTTAAATGCGAATCAAATAGTAAAAAGTAGCGGTGATGTTTTAGTTAATGGCAACAAATTGAAAAAAAATCAAAAAATAAAATTTGGAGATTTTATTCAAACAAAGGCAAAGTCAAAAGTAGTTTTTAATATAGGAAAAAGTGCATTTCTAGCGAACTCTAACAGCAAGTTTAGTATTAAAAAAGAAGGTTCTAAACAAATTCTCAATGTAATTGCAGGGGGAGCACTTGCTGTATTTCAACATGGAGAGGGGAAACATGTTGTAAAAACTCCTAATATGACTGCTGGAATTAGAGGTACAGGTGTATACGCCGAAGTTAAAGATGGGAAAAGTTATTTTTGTACTTGTTATGGTGAAACTGAATTAGTAAATAATCATAATCACTATGCAAAGAAATTAAAAGCAACTCACCACAATATGGTTTGGGTCACAAAATCTAAGATTAAACCAAGTCATGATTTATTAAATCACAATGATGAGGAGTTAAGAGAGCTGGAATCATTAGTAGGTAGAATTCCAGACTTTGACAAATAATATATTAGCAAAATCAGGGCGTTAGCAGTGTGTTGCTAACAGCCCGTTTTTTACGCTAATATAGGTATGATCATTGGTTAAAATCTTTACAATCTCAAGTGCAAAACACATGGCTGTCCCAGGTCCTCTTGAGGTAAGTACTTTTCCATCAATTACAATATCGCTGGCTTCTTCATATCCTTTGGCTCTGATATTCTTCTCAAAGCTTGGATAACACGTATAGTTTTGATTTAAGACACCTGCTTTATGTAGCGCATACGGAGCTGCACAAATTGCTGAAATAAATTTATCCTTTTTTTTAAACTCCTTAAGCAAACTTTGAACTGTTTTATTTGATGCTAGTATATTTGTTCCCTCAGCACCTCCTGGCAAAACAATCATATCAATGCTCTTAGAACTAATTGCTTCAATTGATATTTGAGTAACAATTGTAATGCCATTGGCTCCCGTTACTGTGACATCATCTACTCCCGCAATTATAACTTCAATATTTGCTCTCCTGCAGATATCAATAATTGAAACTGCCTCAATTTCTTCAAACCCAGTTGCAAGAGGAATAATAATTTTGGCCATAATAATCCTTTTTAAAGTAATGTATATTCATAGTATAAAATAATTTATTTGACATATCAATAAAATGCTTGAAATAGCGTATTTTAGAGCTATTTTCATGAGAATGTAAGTTTACTTTAAATAGAATTTAATAATTTTAGACTAATGGAGAAAAACATGCACAAATTCTTTAAAAACCTTTTTCTAACAGGACTCGTTCTTGGATTATCTGGTTGTACATATATCAGCAATAATCACACATTTACAACAAAAAATGTAGATACAAAATCTGTTCAAGCAGCAGATACAAAAGTACAAAGATCAAAGAAAAGAATGGAAATTGCAACAGATATGGAAAAAAATGTCAAAATTCAAACCAGTTTTGAATCGACAATTAATTCCTTAGCAACTCAAATGCTTGAAAATACGAAAATGCAAACAAACAAACCAGTACTTTTCACTTCGTTTGTAAGACTTGATAACTTTAAAAAAACTTCTGAGTTTGGAAGAGTTTATAGTGAAAGTATGATTAACGAACTTTCTAATAGAGGATTTAATGTTATTGACTTTAGAGGTCAAGTGAATGTTTCTATTAACGATAAAGGTGAATATTTTATTACAAGAGATATTAAAAAATTAAAAAAATCTATTCAAGATACCTATATAGTTGTTGGAACATATTCACGACAATATAAAAAAGTAATTTTAAATGCAAGAGTAATAGACAATCACAGCGGAAGAATACTCTCTTCATCAAGATCAACTTATTTACATGGGTTGAGAAATGATTGTGTTATTTTTAAAGATTGTAAGGCTGCTAGAAAAATTAGTATCGTTGAGGAAAAATAGAAAATAAATGAAAATTTATCTTTTAAAAAACAAAATGGTGAAGTTATTTTTAACTTCACTTTTCTTTGCAATTATTTTTACATCTTGTTCAAGTAGTATAAACAACTCCTTTAATAAGTCAAATGATTTTTTAGTATCTGTTAAAAAAATGGTAAATTCATCTTATGAAAAAATCAAACTTCAATTAGAAGATGATGATGTGATACTAGTTTCTGATTTTGTAAATATAGATAAATTAAAAAATCACTCTAAATTAGGTTTTTTATTATCCGAAACTTTAAAAAATGAACTTTCCTCAAAAAATATAATTATAAAAGAAATAGAATTAAGTAAAAATTTCAAACTTGGTAAACATGGATTTAATGTATTATCTCGAAATTCTCAAGAAATAAATCGAGTTATTGAAGATGAGAAATTTGCGATGGTAGGTACGTACAGTATTACCAATAGAAGATTGATTTTATTTGTTAAGTTAATAGATATTAGAACAGGACACATCTTAAGTTCATCTTCACAAAGTGTAATGATTGATGATGAAATATCAAGATTAGAGTTTAAAGAAGATCCAAATGAAAGAAGAATATTTCAACCACTGACTTTATAAAAAGTCTTGAATTAAAAACTGCGGTTTACATACCCCTCTAAATTCATTTTTATTTACTGAAACAATTAAATTTATTTTATCTTTATTTATTTTAAAATTATTATGAAATTTAAGTGCTTCAAATAAAAACCCATCAACTTTTAACGTTAGTTTTAAATGGTTTTTATCTTTTCCTATAAATTCCTCTTTTAGAATAATTGCATTTTGAATTTTAAATATTGGTTTAGTATTATCAAGTCCATATGGTTCAAACTCTTCAATTATTGATATAAATTCCATATCAACACTTGCCATGTCAAGCTCACCTATGGTTTTAATAGGATTATGTAGAGGTTTATCATTAAAACGTACAATTTCATTAACATTGTTTTTAAAATTGATTAAGTTTTCTTGTTTGAGAGATAAGCCTGCCGCATTTTTATGTCCACCAAAACCTAAAATTAATTCTTGAGTTTGCGTTATAACTTCATGGAGATTAATCTCACCGTTTGATCTTGCACTTCCTTTTGCAATTCCATTTGTAATTGAAAAGATAAATGCAGGTTTTTTGTAATGATTTGAAAGTTTTGAAGCTACAATTCCTATAACTCCTTCATGCCAATCTTCGCCCCAAACAACAATAACAGTATCTTCATCATTGACTTCTGTCATTGCTTTACAACTAATTTGTTCCTGGAGTGTTTTTCTATGCTCATTTAAATCATTTAACTCATATAACCCATCTCTAGCTTCGTAAGCAGTGCCTGAGAGCAAAAACTTAACTGCAGTAGATGCATCTTCCATTCTTCCTGCTGAGTTAATTTTAGGAGCAATAAAAAAACCGATATCATCAGATATAAACTTTTCTTTTCTCATGATTTCATTAAGCTCGATAAGTGCTGGGCGTTTACTTGTTTTAATTTTTTTTAGGCCTTGTTTAACCATGGTAAAGTTTAAAGAAGTCATTGGCATGATATCTGCAATTATTGCAATACATAACAAATCTAGAAAGTTACTCATCTTAACATCTAAATTTAATTCAGATTTGATTGCAGCACATAAATACCATGCAACTTGAGCACCACAAATTTCCTTAAATGGAAAATTACAATCTTCTTGTTTTGGGTTTATTATTGCTAATGCAACGGGCAGCTCTTCACCTACAGTGTGATGATCTGTTATTATTAGGTCAACACCTTTTTCATTTAAAAGTTTAGATGAGGCAACTGCTGATATACCATTATCTACTGTTATTACTAAACCATCATCAATTAAGTCAACAATTTTAGTTGATAACCCATACCCATGTTTAAATCTATTGGGAATGATATAGTTTACTTTATAATTTATTTTTTCAAAAAAATCAACAACAATTGTAGTTGAGACAACACCATCAACATCATAATCACCAACAACGGTGATGGTTTCTTTTTTTAGAATTGCTTCTTTAATTCTAGTTGTAGCTTTTTTGATATCTTTAAAAGTATCTGGTTTTGGTATATCTGCTAGTTTTGAGTAAGGGTTATTACTGTTTCTAGCAGATAGTATTTCATGCAGTTTGGATTTTGTAATTTTTGACATTTAATAAGTTATATTAATGCTTGTTTTACAAAATCTAAAATAATTGGGTTTGGAGTTTGTAAATGTGACGTAAACTCTGGGTGAAATTGAACACCTACAAACCAAGGATGATCTTTAATCTCAACTGCTTCAATTAAACCATTTGATTCACCACTTACAATCATACCCGCTTTCTCTAATTGAGCTTTATACGTAGGGTTTGCTTCATATCTGTGTCTATGTCTTTCAAAATAAATTTTGTCATTTCCATAGGCTGCTTTTAGGTGTGTACCTTTTTTAGGTTCAAATGGATACTCTCCTAATCTCATTGTTCCACCCATTGGTGATTCATGTGTTCTTAGTTGTGTATTTCCACTTTGATCCATGAATTCATCAATTAAGTAAATCATAGGGTTTTTTGTGTCTTTATTAAATTCTATTGAGTTAGCATCTTCAATTTTTAATACATTTCTCGCATATTCTAAAATTGCTAATTGCATACCTAAGCAGATTCCTAAATAAGGAATCTTATTTACTCTAGCATATTCAATTGCTTGAAGTTTACCTTCAACTCCACGTTCACCAAATCCACCTGCAACTAAAACGATGTTTGAATTTTGGATAATTTCTTCGGCACCTTTGTCTTCAATTTCTTCAGAATCACACCAGTTAATAGTTACTTTT
>ENA-ORXI01003020-ORXI01003020.1-sediment-metagenome-genome-assembly--contig:-NODE-3020-length-11632-cov-80.636088_pt1 | contig 11632 bp, 8 predicted proteins | sample MGYA00237861_ERZ511468 | MGnify/ENA primary metagenome ERZ511468 (study PRJEB26299, sample SAMN06266213) | sediment metagenome | isolation source: Hudson Canyon methane seep mesocosm | place...
CTTAATTTTGTCGTCCCTGCGGCGATTATGCATTTTTACCTGCCTAAAGATAAACCCGCTTTATTTAAGGAGGGGAGCGCTACTGTTAAACACGGCGGTATTACGATTATTTTCTTGTTTTTGGCAACTATTGGCACATCGATTTTCTTCCATCAGTTTCTCCATTTGCCGCCGGCTATTGGTATGTTAATGGGCTTGGGCTATCTAAAAATATTTGGTTATTATTTACGTTTAAAATTCAGAAAAGAAGAAGCTTCTTTTGATTCGGTACCGGGTTCTGAAAGTAAAGGCAGTGCTTTTGATGTGTTTAGCCATATTGCTAAATCAGAATGGGATACCTTATTTTTCTTTTATGGCATTATTATGGCGGTGGGGGGCATAGGATTTATGGGCTACTTATCAGTAACGTCCGAATTTATGTATGGTGAATTCGGTGCGACCACCACCAATATACTTCTCGGAATAGTATCGGCTATCATTGATAATATTCCCGTGATGTTTGCGGTATTAACGATGGCCCCTGAGATGTCAGAAACCCAATGGCTATTAGTTACTTTAACTGCTGGGACAGGTGGTAGCTTATTATCTATTGGCTCTGCTGCTGGTGTTGCCTTAATGGGGCAGGCAAAAGGTTTTTATACTTTTTCCAGTCATTTAAAATGGTTACCGGCTATTGCGCTGGGTTATTTTTCCAGTATCTTTGCGCATTTGTTAATTAATTAACTGGCGCGCCATCCTCGCTCCATATCTTCTTAGGACATCCATGTCCAAAGACTCATTGCGCTCGGGCGAATTAATAGAAAGAAAACTTACTAGAAGCACAGATTACCTTTGATCAGTTTCATATTATCAAACTGATTAATGAAGCTGTAGATCAAGTGCGTCGAGAGGAATGTAAATATACGCCTCTACTAAAAGGCGCACGCTATGTTTTTTTGAAAAATGAAGTAACCCCTTACTGCCAAGCAAAAGGAGACTAAAGAAGAGTTCAGCTGGGCAACACATAGCCAACTTCCCCCTATTGTAAAGGTCGCTAAAACGATTAAAAATCACTGGGAAGGGATTATTAGCTGGAAAGAAAGCCAAATCAATAATGGCATTTTAGAAGGATTAAATTCAGTTTTACAGGCCGCAAAAAGAAAAGCGAGGGGATATAAAGTCGAGCACTTCAAAACAATCGCTTATTTGCTAACGGGAAAACTTGATTTTTCAGCGGTGAATAAGAACTGCCTACCCACTTAAAAATTATAAGAGCCTATTTTAAGAAACAAATGTAATTTTTCAATGCTCATGGTATTGCTAGGTTTAGGCGCAAAAACTATCTTCGTAAATTTGTTTAAATAAAAATTCATTCGCTAAAAATAAACGAAGTAATTCAGGGTCAAATTTTTCTGGGTAAGTGCGACCATCGCCATGACGAAAAATTGAAATGGTTTTTTCATGACTAAGTGCTGGTTTGTATGGCCTAGAAGAACGTAAAGCATCATACACATCACATATCGCAACGATACGACCACCTAAAGGAATGTTTTTCCCACTTAGGCCGTCAGGATAACCACTTCCATCCCAACATTCATGATGCGTTTTTGCGACTTCGGCACCTAATTTTAGATAAGGTGAGATACTGGCATTAGATAAAATACGCGCACCAATATTCGCATGTTGTTTTACATGCTGAAACTCTTTTTCAGTCAATGTGTCTTGTTTTTGTAAGATACTGTCTGGAATAGCGAGTTTACCAATGTCATGTAATGCGCTGGCATAATACAGTGCATCAATATACTCTGCTGATAGCCCTTTTAGTTTAGCTAATTTCTTCGCATAAAAACCTATTCGGCCCACATGAGCACCGGTATCATCATCACGATATTCAGAGGCAATAATGAGTGTTCGAATCGTCTCAATATGACTAAGCTGAATATCTTCTGCATCCTGTTTGACAGTACATTCAAGTAAAAACCTTTCATTGATAAGGTGATCTTGATACGCTTTCACTTTGAGAGTGTTGCGCACCCGTAGCCAAAGTTCTTCTCTATCAATCGGTTTACTTAAAAAATCATCTATACCTAGCGACAATGCTTTTAGGCGTGTTTCTCTGTCAGTTAATGAGCTGATAATTAATATCGGGGTATACTCAATCGTTTCATTGTCTCTTATGTTTTTTATGACATCAAAACCAGTGAGCCCAGGCATCATCAGATCAAGTAACACAATATCAACACGACCTGTTTTTAAATAGTCTAGGAATTCACTGCCTGAGTTAAAGCTGATCGCCTTATAACCTTCATGCTCTAACAAAGTGCTTAGTAAACTGGTGACGCTCCGTTCATCATCAACAATCGCGACTAATGATGCCTTTGCTGTTTTAATCTTCATGAGTTAGTATTTTATTGACTAAGTCTAAAAACTCGCGGTACTTGATCGGTTTAGACATGTATTCATCAAAACCATTTTCTAAAATACGCTCTCTATCGCCAGGCATTGCAAAAGCGGTCAATGCAATAATCGGCGTATATTCTAAACTTGGTTCTTGCCTCATTATCCGACATGCTTCCATACCATCCATTTCAGGCAATTGAATATCAAGTAAAATTAAATCGGGAGATAATTCTTTCGCATTAATAATGCCTGCTTCTGCATTGGTATCAACAGTGACTTGGTAACCTTGCTCCTCCAGTAACATTTCCATCAATTTAATGTTATTAGGATTATCCTCAATTAATAAAATATGTGCTTTATTATTTGACATCATTTCTCCTTAACAAGCTTTCTATATAGCCGACAAAACCTTGCTGGTCGATATTGTATTTTTCAATAACATCTTTGACTTTACCTGAAAGCTTTTGAATATCCTCTTCAGTGATAATTTTAGCCGTGACAATAACAACCGGCACATGGTGTAAATTATTAGTTTGTAAATAGGCCACGACATCAAACCCCGTCACTCTAGGCATCATCAAATCTAAAATAATAAGGTCAGGAATTTGTTTTTCGATCATCGCAATGGCTTGCTCACCTGAATAGGCTTTTTGGATGTCAATATTATCATGCTGTAAATACGTACTGATTAAGTTAATTGAATTGGGGTCATCGTCTACAACTAAAACTGAATAGTCTCTATGTAATGATTCATCAATCGGTATGCCAGCGGATATTACAGCTCTTAATAAGCTGTTTCGGCTCACCGGCTTATTCACAATACCTTTAGGTTGGAATGCAATACCCGCCATATCAAGCTCGCCTAGTTGGACGAGTATCAATGGTATTGGATGCTTCGGGTCAGTAAAACAAGAGCTTTGCTGCAACTCCACTAACTCACGTCCAGTGACTTCCGCAATAACGGCATCAACCTCATGTTTAGCTATATAGTCTGATATTCCAGAAATTTCTGTACTGCGATAAACCTCTATTCCAACGTTCTCCAAAATCGACCTTACCATTGAAGCATCCGAATCATTATGATTAATCACTAAGATACGTTTTTTATGTTGTAAAAAATGATTGAAAGCATCATCCGTTGAGAAGGAGGTGCTTTCAATGGGTAAATAGACAGTAAAGCAACTGCCTTTCCCGAGCTCTGACTGAACATCAATACAGCCACTGTGTAATTCAGTCAATCGTTTAACCATGGCTAAGCCTAAGCCTGTTCCTTGATATTTCTTAGACAATGAACTATCTAATTGCTCAAACGGAATAAATAATTTATCTAGATCTTTAGGCTCAATTCCAATCCCCGTATCTTCAATAGTCACTGAGATAAAATCCTGGCGCCGTCTATCACCGGTTGCACAGTCAGGAATTTCATTTAAATGTAATCCGGTACTAATGGTGATATTTCCATTGTCGGGCGTAAACTTAGTCGCATTAGATAATAAATTAAACAAGACTTGTTTGATTTTTCGTTCATCCGCCAATATTGTTCCAACTTGCGGATCAAGGTTAAGATTAAGGTGAATATTATGTTTGCTGGCTTTTTCTTTTATGATTGAAATAGAGCGCTCAACAATCTCATTAAGTTCAAAACTAGAGCAGTCTAACTCCATTTTACCGGCTTCAATTTTTGATAAATCAAGAATATCGTTAATTAAACTGAGTAAGTGCTGTCCACTCTCAAAAATAACGCCTAAGCCTTCTTCTTGTTTTTCACTTACCTCACCAAACATACCGTCTTTCATTGCCTCAGAAAAGCCCAAAATAGCATTTAACGGGGTACGCAATTCATGTGACATATTGGCCAGAAACTCAGATTTCATTCTGCTGGCTTCATCGAGTTGTTTATTTTTCAGCTCAATTTCTTCATTTCGTTCACGCAGTTTTTCAGTCATTACTTTCATGTCTTCGTACTGCTTAAGGTTGTGTAACGCTACGCCAGTTTGCACACATAACCTATCTATAAAGTTCAGTTCATCATCTGCAGCCTGTTCACGAGAGACAATTAAAAACACGCCCAAACGTTTTTGTTGATAGATGACAGGGCTAAAGACAACCGTCTTAGGAATGATTTTATTAAAACCAATGTCAATCGCAAAATCATCCGTATTAATATCTTTTAAGATGATTCTTTTGTTCGTTTTAGCACACTCACCGATTAGCCCTTCACCTAGCTGATACTCTTGTTGGACTTTACCTACTAGGCCATAGGATGCCTCGTTGCTTAATAATCCAGTCCATTCATCAAAACGATAAAAAGCGCTCATTAAATAGCCATTGTTTTCAGCTAGGATATTGAGCAAATTTCGTAGTACGACTTGTCGGTCTTGAGAGGAATTAAACTCTGTTAATGCTTTATTATGTGTGGAATCATACTGTGCAATTTTATGCACCCGTGCTTCGGCTTCTTTTTGTGCAGTAATATCTCTAGCAGCTGCAAAAACACCTTGTACTTGGTCATTTTCATCACGATATATTGAAGCATTATATAAAACGTGTGTAATATGACCGTCCTTACGCCGAATAGATAAAGGATAATCTGTGACAAAACCTTCAGTAAAAACTTTTTGATATCCAGCACGTGCTTTATCAGGTTCAGTGAAATAGGTTGAAAAGTCACTACCCACTAAGTGAGACCGAAAAATTCCCGTTACTTTTTCAGTGGCATTATTAACATCCATAATTTTACCGTCTGCACTGATCGTTACAAATGGATCAAGGCTAGACTCAATTAAACTTCGCGTATATTGTCCAACTTGCTTTGTTTTTTGTTCTGCTGCTTTTTGTTGGCTAATATCACGGGCAGCAGCAAAAACACCTTGTACTTCGCCTTGCTCATTTCTATATACGGAAGCATTGTATAAAACCGGGGTGACTTGTCCATTAACATGACATAGATCTAATGGATAATCCCTGACAGAGCCTTTTTCGTAGACTTGAAGGTACCCTGCTTTTGCATAATCAGGATCGGTAAAATAATTAGAAAAATCTGTGCCAATCAGCTGCTCTCGTTTTAGACCAGTAATTAATTCAGTCGCCTTATTAACGTCTGTAATAGTGCCTTCAGGTGCTATGGTAACTAATGGATCAAGGCTAGACTCAATTAAACTCCGAGTATACTGTCCGACTTGTTCAGTTTGCTGCTCTGCCGCTTTTTGCTGACTAATATCACGCGCAGCCGCAAAAACCCCTTGTACTTCGCCTTGCTCATTTTTATAGACTGATGCATTGTATAAAACGGGGGTTACTTTCCCATTAACATGGCGTAGGTCTAAGGGGTAGTCTCGAACAGAGCCTTTTTCATAGACTTGAAGGTATCCCGCTTTTGCATAGTCAGGGTCGGTAAAATAGTTAGAAAAGTCAGTTCCAACGAGTTGTTCACGTTTTAGGCCTGTAATTAATTCGGTGGCCTTGTTAACGTCGGTAATCGTGCCTTCTGGAGCTATGGTAACTAGCGGATCAAGACTCGATTCAATTAAACTACGTGTATATTCACCGACCTGTTTGGTTTTTTGTTCAGCCGCTTTTTGCTGACTAATATCACGCGCAGCCGCAAAAACCCCTTGTACTTCGCCTTGCTCATTTTTATAGACTGATGCATTGTATAAAACGGGGGTGATATCTCCATTGATATGTCGTAATTCAAGAGGATAATTAGTAACGTGACCTTTAGTAAAAACTTTTTGATACCCTTGCCTAGCTTTTTCTGGCTCCGTAAAAAAATTAGAAAAATCAGTGCCTATTAATTTACCCCGTGCAACGCCTGTGACTAACTCTGTTGCTTTATTAACATCCATAATTTTCCCTTCAGCACTGATAGTGACAAAAGGGTCGAGGCTAGCTTCGATTAGACTGCGTGCGTAATCTATAGTATTCGTTGTAGTTTTTGGCATACATACCTCAAATTAATTTAAAACTTATATCTAAAACACTACATCTCTTAAGCCTGCATTTCAATATTAACATGAAGCATCAGCAATGCTCAATTTCTGAGCTCGAAAGTTTTAATACTACTTTGACGTTTCACCGCGCACTTTTATGGTGCGTACTCTATTGATTACTTCTAGTTTTTAGTGTAAAAGTTATTACAGTTTTTTATATTTAATAGGATCTCTTATGACTTCTTTTGTGTGGAAAAGTAACTACAAAATCGGCCATCAATTAATTGATGAGCAACATCAATACTTATTCAGTTTAGCAAATACTATTGTTGCTGCTAAATCGAAAAGTGACCTTTTAAAGCAGGTAATGCTGCTATACAAATACGTTAGAGAACACTTCAATGATGAAGAAGCTCTAATGCAGAATATCAATTACCCACATTACCAGTCACACAAAAATGAGCATGACAAATTATTAGATAGAATGAACATTATGAGTACACGCATTAATTGCGGTACCTGGGATAACTCAGAAATTGAAGAGTTCATGAATAGTTGGCTCCTCGACCATATATTGAAGCTTGATATGGCACTCAGTAAATTCATTTAAATAATAACGTTAACTCTCCGCCTCACTGTAATGGCCAAGTAAAACAAATTAGACCCTCATGCTGAACCATTACACTATGGCCATCTACTTTATGCCACGTTGAAAATACGTACTTAGCTAATTCCCTATAGGTGCTGCGTAAGCATCTGAAACCAACTCAGGCACATTACTCCCCGTAAGAGCTTGCAAAAATTCGACTAAATCACTCCTTTCTATTTCCGTTAAATTCAACGGCTGAATTAGAGGGTCCAAGGTTTCATTAGCTACACCACCCTGATTATAAAACTGAACCACTTCCTCTAGGCTCGACAAAGAACCATTGTGCATATACGGAGCAGTTAAAGCGATATTTCGTAAACTTGGGGTTTTATATTTCCAGCGATCTTGAGGGTCTTGAGTAATTTCGTAACGCCCTAAATCATTTGCTTTAGGTTCGCTAATAGTTGAGAAATCCTGCCCGTCTACCTCTATAAAAATACCCGGAGAAACTTGCACTGTTTTCTTTTCCGGCTCTTTATGCATAGATTCACGATAACCAATCCCTGTATTATGTAACTGATTATCGGTAAATAACGCAAAACCTTCACCTAAAGTATGACAAGCACTGCAAGCGGCTTTACCCGTAAATAATTGATACCCACGCTTCGCAGCCTCATTAACCGCACCGATTTTCTTAGCAAAAAACCATTGATCAAAAGCAGAGTTAGCCGAATTCAAACTGCGCTCATAACTAGCGATAGCCTGACCGACATTCAACATATCTGGCTCTTGGGAAAAGTTTTTTTCAAACAAGCCATCATAGTCAGCTAATGACTTTATTTTATTAATCACATAACCAATAGAAGGATTACCCATTTCATTATGCGCCAATAAGGGAGCCCATACCTGCTGCTCTAAAGTATTCTCACGACCATCATGAAATAATAAAGAAGCATAAGCCACATTATAAATTGTTGGCGTATTCCTGCGTACACTACGTCCTTCAATTCCAACGGCTGTTGCCATTTCATTACTACTAAAACCCTGCTCTGGAATATGGCACATCGCACAGGAAAAGGTATTATTTAAGGATAAACGTCGATCATAAAATAACTTTTTTCCTAATGCTATTTTGTCTGCGGAAATAGAGCTATCAATAGGCATTGATAATTCTGGCAAACCTAATAATGTTTGTGTTGCATTGGCATACAAATTAGTCACTTTGCCTTGCCGTTGGTTTAATGCAGTAGAATTCGTTTGATAATTAAGCTGGTCATATTGATGTTTATTATCGCCCGCTTGAAAGTTTTCCAAGCCAATTGTTTGCTTAACTCGCTGTTTTTTATCTGAAGGATCAAGCAAGGTTCTAACATCATTTATCAGCGTATCTGCATGTAGAAATGACACACTGTAAATATTGCGTACCTGTTTATTAGTATCAATTAGGTAAACACGAAGAATGTGAGAAAACGTACCTGTAAACTTTCCGTCAGCATCATAAATTTTTTGTATACCTTGTTGGTAATTATCTAATATAGGCTGTAATTCATTTTCTGACTCTGTAGTTAAAAACTGCCAATCGACTTGTTCGTCAATAAAACTTTGTGAATATTGAAGCATAGCAGCTGGAGTATCATGTTCAGGGTTAAAGCTTAACGTTAGTAATCGCAACTTTCCGGCTAACTCAGGCTCTTTTAGTAAGCGCCGCTTAATTTTATGAAAAACCATACTGGCTAGCGGGCAACCATTTACATCACTGCACGTTGAATAAATAAAGCTTAATAAAACAATTTTATCCCCCATAAAATCGTGTAAATTTTGCTTTTCATTAGTTGTTGTTAAAACTTCTCCATCCGCTGCCACATCAATATTTTCAAGTTTATAGCTCGCTACTTTTGGCGCCGTAAAAGCTAGAGGACTATAACCTGGCGCTAAATTAGCCGGTATTGAATCTGCAGATACATTTATGCCGTATAACAAACTAAGGCTTAATAAGGCAATATAAATTCGCATAGCAGTACCCTGTTATTTTATAAGCTGCGATAGAAAAGGCTTCAAGTGTTTTAAGAAAAAATCACCCGAAGCCTAAATAAAAATTACTGTAATTTAGCTATCAACTTAGAAGATTGAACATCAGGCTTACTCGCATACAGTGAATAAGCTCCAAAGCGCATTTGATGCGCACGGCCTAGTTTTTCTTTAATAAAATCAATAGAAAACTGTTCCGTTAATTTCTTTCCATTCCAGCTAAACAATTTTAAATATTGTTCATTATCTGCGCCTTTTTTATCCCAATTAGCCAATAATGACGAACTGTAATATAGACGCTTACCATCCCAGCTAGATGAAACCATGTTGACCTGCTTACCAATCTGCTGCTCAAAAACCTGTTTGGGCTTAAAAGGGTCAGAGATATCAAATCCACGAGTTTTACCATCCATGAAAGTATTCACCCACAACATGTTATCGTCACTTTGTATGGAGATATCTACAGGTAATGGAATTTTACTTGGATCACCGATATCAGCGACGGCTTTAGATTGCCATTCACCTTTTTTATCTTCATAAATTAACCATATTTTTGAAGTCAATGCCGTCGTGGTAAAACAGTAATTATGATTTGGATTCCAAGCGCAACGAATCTCTAAAGGAGCTCCCGGTACATCAAAGATTTTTTTCGGCTGACGGGCATGTAAATCCCATTGCACGACAGTGTTACCAAAACGTTTCATCGCTTCGCCATCACTCAGCATTTTACCAAAGTCCATCATATAGTTTGACCAGCCAGTAAATGATGAGCTAAACATCGCATTACGTCTTGGTAAAACACGCACATCATAGCCGTAACCATCAGCATACGAGCCTGTTTTAACCGCACCACGTAAATCACCATCTGTAGGCGTCCAGTGAGTAGCAATATGCTCACCTTTATTACTGTATTCAACCATTGCCGTGCGCCCGCCATGATCTTTATTATTCGATAAGCCGGTAATCATCATTCGACCTGGTAAGGCATAAGTCGTATGCGGACCCACAACCCCGCCACTTTTGGCGACAAAATCTGTAATGACTTTTGTTAATTTAGGCTTTGCTGGATCAGTATGCACATCAAAGATAAAAATCTTATTAGTGTCTAAGCCCCCTGCCCATAAAAATTTCCGATCATCTGTAAAACCAGAATGATGCGCTTCATTTCTACCCCCTACAGACAAACTATTAATGACCTTGCCATATTTTTTTGACTTAGGATTAACATCAACAGTGACTAACTTATCTTGTTCGTCACCTAACCCTTCCATACCAAGCGTCCAAACATACACAAAATCTTCTTGGCCCGTGATTTTAGCCATATAAGGTGACTGACACGTTTCATCTGCCTGAACAGGCATTGTAATAAATAAAGTAGCTAGACTAAAAGCACAAGCTTTTAATGCTAGTTGCCACTTATACGTAGCTTTAATCATATTCATTTTTTCTTCCTCGTTACACTATTTTTATTATTATAAGTATTATCGAGAAGCAGGTATTTAATTCAAAACCGCTCCTATTGTCATAATTAATTACTCTCCTGTCGTTGGGTCAATAATAGTAGTAATTTCTGCTATTGAATTAGCAGGAAACTCACCTCGCTCAGCATGTGTTTTAATGCTTTGTTCATCGGGTGCAATATAAATACAATAGACTTTATCAGCAGTAACAAAACTTTCTAGCCACTGAATTTGTGGCCCCATATCGCTAAGAATACAGCATGACTTTTGTGCAATCCCCTGTAATTCAGTTGCACTTAACTTGCCCGCATTGGGGATATTTCTTTCAATAATATATTTAGGCATAACACCCTCCTAATTGACCGGTCGTCTTAATACGACCATTAAAAATTCATAAAATAAAATGCCTAAGCAATAAAATAATCACCTAATAAAGCATCATAAAAATCCTGTAAAGGTTGGGCAGATTGTTCAATTTTCATGCGCAACAAAGCCCCTTGCCAGTTATTAACTAATAAATCAGCCATGTTTTCAGCTGAACGATCCTGACGTACTGTTCCTTCATTTTGAGCTCGAACTAAAGCGGACTGTTGCAATGATTTATAGCGTTCAATAGCAACTTTCAAAGCATGACTACATAATTCACTGGTATCCCCAATTTCGCCCATTAAATTACCCAATAAACAGCCACCTTTATAGCCATTCTTTTCTACTTCACTAATTAATTCACTGTAATACCGTTTCAGAGCTGACAATGCATCAAGCTGAGGATTTTCTAAGTGTTTAGTTAAACGTACAATAAAAGGTTCAATATAATGCTTGATCGCTTCTGCTGCGAACTCTTCTTTACTAGCAAAATAATTATAAAAAGAACCCTTGGGAACTTGGACAATATCTAAAATTTCTTTTATCCCAGTACCGTGATAGCCCTGATTAAGAAGCATCTCTACACCTTGATCCAGTAATTTTTCACGCTTAATTTGTTTATTACTTTTCATATTCATTGGCGACCATTATGTGACCGGTCGTCTTAAAATGCAAGATTTTATTTAAAAAACGGTTAAAAATCCGCTGAATTATATTTTCAAACTATAAACGAGACTATGCCACCGTTATATGTGGATTTTTTTAATTAATTTTGTTCTTAAGAGCCCTCTCCAAAGGACATAGCTATCTACACAACTTAGGCATAAAAAAGCCCTCCCTTGCTGGGGAGGGTTGGGTGGGGAGACAATTAGAATACG
>ENA-ORXI01003021-ORXI01003021.1-sediment-metagenome-genome-assembly--contig:-NODE-3021-length-11629-cov-3.070637_pt1 | contig 11629 bp, 11 predicted proteins | sample MGYA00237861_ERZ511468 | MGnify/ENA primary metagenome ERZ511468 (study PRJEB26299, sample SAMN06266213) | sediment metagenome | isolation source: Hudson Canyon methane seep mesocosm | place...
ATATTAAAGTTATGATTTCTTTCATAATTATGCGAAATACCAGGATGAGCATTGAGTATTTTAACGGCTTCATCAATTTTGTCTTCATCAATTTCAAATGCAACCAGTGAAGATTTATACCCTAACTTTTTCGTATCAAAAATAGCGGATGTTTGTCTGATAATTTTATCATCTTTTTGTTTTTTTAAAATATTTAAAACTTCTTCTTCTTTGATTCCAAGCTCATTTGCAATTGCTTCAAATGGTTTGGGTACCAGTGGAAAGTTCTTCTGAACTCTTAGTAAAATCTCTTTTTCCATTTTATCTCTTTTAAATTTTTTAGAATTATATCAACTTTATAATGTATAAGTCCTTGACTTATGATAATAATTATAATTTACAGTTAACTGATGTATTTAAGTTAGTAATTTGATATAGGTCAACGCTTGTATAAAAAATATACAATTATTAGTACACAAAATATGTTTACTTGATATGGATCAATAAGTAATCCCCATAGCTGTATAGTTAATATACAAATACAGTGTATCTTTAATGCAATCTTAGGTTATAATTCTAGTATATTTTTTAAGAGGAGTAAATATGGCTGATTCAGTCGATGTCTTAGGAGCATTAAAATTGGTATATACAATATATACGATAATTGCAATGTCTCTAATAGCATGGTTCGCCCGAGGTGTTGTAGCACCTGAGGGAAAACCAAGCGTTGTTAAACCGTCAACATTTTATGGATATGTTGGGGTTTTGGTTCTTGTTGGTGTGTCAATACACATCTTAACTTTTAATAAAATTCCGTGGGTGGAAATTGATTTTAAAAGAGACAGTATTAAAGCTGACCAAACATTCAATATTACAGTAAAAGACCATAAGTTCACTTTACCTGAAGATAAGTTGACAATTCAATGTAGTAATTACGTAATGTTTGATGTTGATTCAAAAGACTTAACATATGGTTTTGGTCTGTTTAGACAAAACAATACTTTATTGTTGCAAATGCAAGTTGTACCTGCAAGTGCCAATCAAATTATGTGGCAATTTCACAAAAATGGAACATATCACATTGTATCAACTGAATACTCAGGACCTCATGGAGGATCTGAAATGACTTTGAAAAATGCAGTTGAAGTTGTTGGCTGTGATGTTGATGATAAATATGCAATGTTGGAGGCGAAATAATGAGTTTTATTAAAACATTAATACAAGGTAACGAAGGTGGACTTAACGCTGATGGTTTAACACCAACTCAAAAAGTAACACTACGAGCTGTTATCGTGGGTGTGTTATATTATGGGTTATGTGCTATTGAGGGTATGCTAATGAGAGCTCATGCAATTACTCCATTAGAATTGCTTGAAGAAAACAGTCACTACTTTTCAGTTATGACAGTACATCCAATTGTTGGTATTTTTGGTTCAACATACTTGATTGTATTTGGGGCATTTACGTTTCTCGTACCTCATTTGATGGGTAAACCACTTTATAGTGTGAAATTAGCAAATGCAACATGGATATTTATTGCTGTTGGTGCACTTATGTCTTGGTTGGGTGGATTCATTTTTCATTATGCACCTTTATACACTTTATACTGGCCTTTACCTGTTGATTTTAAGCAGTATGATGCAGTTGGTGGACTGGTATTTATTGTTGGTATTGCTGTTATTATGTTAGGAACATTGGGATTTATTTATAACATCTTTGCAACGGTATTTTATACAGAAGAGGGACATGAAAAAAGAGCTATCAAACCTCTTATTATTTCAGGACTTGGAATTGATGGTTTTTTAAACATCTGGTACAAAATGACAGGACGAGAGCCTTACTCAAAAGAGCCAGCTGTTTCACTTCCTGTGGTTGCAATTTTTAGAGGAACGATTGATACATTCTTAGATGCACTTGTTATTTTAACATGTGGTATTTTGATTTTAATTTATATTGTTGGAGACATGGCTGGAATGCCTATGGATTATACAGCTGTAAATGCTCTGTTATATAAAAACTTTTTCTGGTGGGGATTAGATTTAATTGCTGATGGACTTGTATTGATTTATGTTGCAGGTACTTGGTATTTACTTGCTATGTTAATTAGTGGTAAAAAACTATTTATGCAAAATATTGCAAGAGCTGCACTTCTTTTAGAATTGGTTGTATCTTGGTTCGTATGGTCTCACCATTTATTAGGTGATCAAGGGCAACCCAATATGATGAAACTTGTTTCAGGTGAAATGGTAACAGCGTTTGAGCTTGTAACTCAAGGAATTGCAGTGTTTATCACACTTGTAACTCTATGGAGTGCACGTCCACTTAAAATGACAATGCCTCTAAAGTTTTTACTTGCAGGTATTCTAGGATTTATGTTGGCTGTTCCAGCAGGAATTTTACAAGCAGATATGGGACTTAATAGAGTCTTACACAATACTCAATGGATTATAGGCCCTCATGTTCACGTTGCGATTTTAGTAGGTCTTACAATGACACTTTATTCAGCGATGTATATTCTTTGGCCTACGTTAACAAATGATGTGAAACTTTGGAGTAATAAACTTGCAAACTTCCACTTCTGGGGTCAGTTAATTGGAGGTATCGGAATGGGTGCTTTCATGGGAATGGCTGGAATGGATGGAATGCTTAGACGAACACTGTATTTAAACGGTGAATATGAAACTTATATGATGTTAGCTGGAGTTTGTGGAGCACTGCTTCTCGCGGCTTGGTTTGCCTTTTTGTTTAATGTTGTGATGAGTATTGGTATTCAAGGTTTGATAGGAATCTTTACTCCTTCTAAATTAAAAACAAGAGATTTAGTTCCTAAAGCTCAAACAGCAGAATAAGTTAGTAGAAAAATTTATATAAATAGGAAGAAATCTCTTCCTATTTATGGAGAAAAAAATGATAGATATACAAAAAGTTTCAAAACAAATAAAAGATGATTTCTTATATAATACAATATTATTTGAGATTAAAGAAGAACTTGGAATGAATATAAAAGACCCAAGTTATGAACAAATTGGGAATATTTTATCAAATGATAAAAAATATATTCAAGATTATAAAGACATCAACAGATACAGTGAACTTTCAAGTATTCAAGCTTTGGAATTAGAAATAAGTTCCAATGATGATACAGCTTGTAAAGAAGTGAAAAGTGATATCAATGAAAAAGTAGGAAAACTAAAAGCTTTGGAAAACTTCTCGGTTGATTCCACTTACAGTGCTTATGAAATTTGGATTGGCAGTGCTGGTATTATGGTTATATTTATGACGCACAATATTATTGCTCTTTTTTCAGAATTGTATAACACTCATGGCATTTATGTGTATCTATCATTTGCTGTTATTTTAGGTTTAACTTTTTGGAGTTATATTAAAATTAAAAAGAATCATGAAAAACAGCACGGCTTATATAACATACTGTATGAAAAAACAGAAAATATCATTGCAAATGCTTTTTCAAATAAATATATTACAAAAGCAGAGTTGTACGGCAACAATTAAGCCTTTTAACAGTCGTACCCTTTACCTATCAAGTAAGAACAGTACATCAAGATTATACGTCTTCCTTCTTTTAATTTAATGTGTGTATTAAATTATTTTTATAATCTTTGATGTATTGTTCTTACTTGATATGAATTAAGGACATTAAACAATCTTTTTGATAAAATACTCTATCTTTACAGATATAAAGGTAGTGTATGAGTTATTTCCCAACTTTTTTAAAGTTTGATAATAAAAAAATACTTATCATTGGTGGTGGAAAAATCGCGAATGACAAATTAACTCATTTATTGGATTTTACAGACAAAATCACAATAATAGCACCTCAAGCATCTGATATGTTGCTTAAAAACATAGATCAAAATGAACTTAAGTATTTAAACCGTTGTTATGAACATGGTGATATAAAAGAGTTTGATATAGTAATAGCAGCAATCAATGATATACCTTTACAAGAAAAAATTTTTAATGAATCTAGAAATTATAGATGTTTATATAATTGTGTTGATATCAAAGAGTGTTGTGATTTTATTTTTCCTTCTTATATAAAAAAAGGTGATTTAACAATTGCCATTTCTACATCTGGAAGTTCACCTGCACTGTCAAAACAGCTCAGAATATATTTCCAAAATATTATTCCTGATTCCGTAAGCAAATTTTTAGAAGAGATGAGTCATCATAGAAAAACAATGCCAAAAGGAAAACATAGAATGGAATTCCTTGAATCAAAGGCAAAAGAATATTTAAATACATGGAGTAACAAATGAGTAAAACAACGTCAAACCTTCTGTTGTTGGGATTTTTTATAGGATTTTTAATTGTTGGAGGACTTTCTATGAAAGACAGCATGCCAGCAGATAAAGATAAAAGAGTATATGCGGCATTAAAACCTTTCATGCCTTATGAATTGGAAAAAAGAATAGGTGGGTTTTATATCGTGACAAAACTCACTGGAGATAAAGAAAAACCACCTGCAATGGATGTTATGGTAAGACTTGATGAGCTAGAAAAAGAGTGGGGTAAAACGCATTTAAAACTGGAAAATGAAACGTTGGTTATTTTAGATGATGATAAAAAGATTGTAAAAAAAATTAAATTGAACGATCACCTTGAAACTCGATGGGTGAAAGAATTTTTCGGAATTTAATTAACGCATGGATAGTTTCTTTTTTAATACTGTAAATAATAGAAAATATAATGCAACGCAACTGCTTAAAAAAGAAGAAGAGTATATAAACAGAGTAGATATATCAAATGGATTGGTTTTTTTTGATATATCTTTATGTGACAGACTTAAGAACAGCATCAAAATCAAAAACTTGGATCGAATGTCTATTATTGCGGTCACACTGAACGGTTCTGTTCAAATAACGGATCTAATTACAAAAAATAATTATAATTTGAAAAAAAATGAGACGGCTCTTTTTTGTTCCTCACGACAAGATTTAACACTTCAAATTGATGAAAATACTAAAGCTTTTGTTCTTTTTATTTCTGATTTTTTTCTAAAAAGATATTTGCTTGATGATAGTGATGAAATTGTGGATTATATCTATAATATTCTGCAAGAAGAGATTTCTCTTAAACAATTGTCAACTCTTCCTGTTGATGCTCTGAGTGAATATTTGATTAACGAAATCACTTCAATAAACAGTACAAGCAGTGCAATGAAAAGTATAAAAACAGAACATAAAGTCATTGAGTTTTTAATCCATCGTTTTAGTCTTGTTGACTTAAATATCCAAAGTATCGCTAATGCAGAAGAACTTGAACTCGCCAATAAAGCCAAATCCGTGCTGGTTCAAAATCTTCAAAATCCGCCCACAATAAAACAGCTCGCACGAAAATGCGCAACCAATGAATTTAAACTGAAAAAGTATTTCAAAAAAGTATTTCAAACGACCATTTACAGTTATATTCAAAAAATGAGACTTGAAGAAGCAAATTTACTGCTCAGAGATAAGTACTTAAATATTGGAGAAATTGCTCAAAAAGTAGGTTATAAACACCAAGGGAATTTCTCTGCACTTTTTTATAAAACATATGGTGTTTATCCAAAAGATTTATTGAAAAAATAACATAAAAGTGACACTCATATAATTAAGTTCTAATGATGTATAATAACTCTATTCTGTAAAAATTAAATATAAAGATTAGTAGAATGAATTTTGAATTATTAAAGACTTTGACAATTTTATATGTAGAAGATGAAGTTGATTTGCAAAGCGAAGTAAAATGTAATATCGCTCCCTTTGTAAAAGAAATCATAACAAAAAATAACGGACAAGAAGCTCTGGAGTATTTTAAAGATAACTCCAACAAAATAGATATGATTATTACTGATATTTTAATGCCAATTATGAATGGTATTGATATGGTCAATGAAATAAGAAGTATTAATTATGAAATACCAATCATTTATACAACTGCGTTTAATGACAATGAGTTTTTAATTAAAACGGTGGGGCAATCCATCGATGCATATATACTTAAACCCATTGATTTGGAGCTTTTACTAAAAGGTATCGTTAAAGCCTCTTTGAAAGTTGAAAATGAACGACTTAAAGCAACCTTACTTTCGTGTAATCAAAATTTAGAGATAGATGTTTTTGAAAAAACAAAAGAGTTGGCATTTAAGAATAAAGAGTTGACAAAACAGTTGTATACGGATGATTTAACGGCTCTTCCCAATAGAAAAGCATTAAGAGAAGATTTAAGTAATTTTAAAAATCCCATTGTCGCTATTTTTGATATTGATGAATTTAAAGGTATCAATGATTTATATGGTATAGATGTTGGAAATCATGTTCTTATTAAAATTGCAAATATATTAGCCAAATTATCTGATGACGATGTGCGAGTGTACAGAACAGGTTCTGATGAATTTATCCTTTTGCAAGAGTGCACATCTTATACAAGTGAGTATGAGGATAGTATTAAAAATATAATTTCTTTTATAAATAAAACCTCTTTATCTATTGAAGCGCATGATATAACAGTCTACGTAGATGTTACTGTTGGAATTGCGCATGATTGTGAACATTGTTTGGAAAAAGCAGATATTGCATTAAGAAGTGCACAAGAAAATCACATCCCGTATTTGATGTACAGTGATGAATTTAATTTGGAATCGAAGTATGAAAATGACATCAAATGGACTGAAATAATACGAGAAGCCGTCGCAAATGGAAAAATTATTCCTTATTATCAACCCATCGTTGATCAAGAAGGTAAAACAGTTAAATATGAAAGTTTGATGAGACTTATAGACAACGATAAAGTTTGTTCACCTTTTTTCTTTTTGGATATCTCTAAAAAAGCAAAATATTACACTATTATGATGAAAATGATGATTGAACAGACCTTTAAACTCATCAAAGAGACGCAAAAAGAGATCAGTATAAACTTATCTATTCAAGATATTTATAATGAACAAATGGTGAATTTTATTAAAACACAATTGATTATGCTTAATATCGCAGAAAATGTTATCTTTGAGATTACAGAATCTGAAAGTATCCATGATTATGAAAAAGTGTATGAATTTATCGTAGAAGTCAAAAAACTTGGGTGTAAAATTGCAATTGATGATTTTGGAAGCGGTTATTCTAATTTTTCTTATATCTTAAAACTTCAGCCCGATTTTTTAAAGATTGATGGTTCTTTGATTAAAGATATCCATAAAGATGAGAATGCTTTTATCATTACCAAAACCATCGCTGAGTTTGCACAAACATTGGGAATAAAAACAATTGCAGAATATGTACATTGTGAAGAAATATTTGAGATATTAAAAAAAATGAATATTGATTCTTTTCAAGGATTTTATTTTTCTGAACCTAAAGAATCTTTGTAAATAAAAAGGCAAGAAGTGTTTCAATCACTCGCGTTTACAAAAAAGTATATAATTGCATTGCTGTTAATTGCATTGCTGTCTATTCTTGCCTATTTCAATTTAAACCATTTAATGAACAAACAATCCAATGATGCGCAGATCATCAATATAAGTGGTAAACAACGAATGTTATCTCAACAGATTGCTTTGTATGCGATCTATTTTAAAACAAAACAACTCAATATAAATGTGCGAATGATGGAAAAATCGCATAACTTTTTAATCTCCCTTCCCATGAATCAAGAGTTAAAAAAAATCTATTTTGAACAACCCGTTGCGTTGGACAGTAAGATTAAGGAATATATTGAACACGGAAAAAAATTTTACGCCGATCGAAATGGAAAAAGTTTAACCTATATCCTGAAACATTCACAGCTGTTATTACCAGATTTAGATAAAGCGGTATCTCTGTATCAGCTTGAATCAGAGTTTAAAATCATTGAGCTAAAAAATAATGAATTGTTTATTTTAATTTTAACCCTAATAATACTTCTTTTTGAAGCATTTTTTATTTTCAGACCAGCAAACACTGTTATTGTTAAAAAAACAAAAGAACTCGTAGATGAAAAAATCTATTCAGATACGATTATTGAGTCTAATACCAATGCAATCATTGCAGTGGGAAGTGATTTTAAGGTCCGAACCTACAATAAAAGTGCCCAAAAAATATTTGGGTTTTCTAAAGAAGAAATGATGGGAGAAGATTCCTTGTTGAAGATTGTTCCTTCAATATATAAAAAAGCTCATATCAATGGTTTAAAACAATTTTTTAGAACAGGAAAATTTAAATTTGACAATAAATCTTTTGAGTTAACCGCTTTGAGAAAAAATGGGCAAAGTTTTCCTATCCGAATATCTTTTGGCGCCAATGACAATAGAAATAATAGAATTGTTATTGCCAATATGCAAGACATCACAGATGAAGTCGATAAAGATGCAAAAATGTTACAGCAATCAAGATATGCAGCCATGGGAGAAATGATAGGAAATATTGCGCACCAATGGAGACAACCTTTAAGTGCCATATCTACAATGTCAAGTGGGATGAAAATCAGAAAAATGGCAGGTTTAATTAATGATAAAGAGTTAATAGACGTATTTGATAAGATAACTGCCCAAACAAAATATCTCTCCGCAACCATTGATGATTTTAGAAACTTCTTTAAACAAAGTGAGAATGAAACAGAATTTTTTGTAAAGGATATTGTCAAACAAGCAATCACTTTAACCGAGGCACTGTATAAAAATAATGCGATAAATATAATATTGAACATTAAAAATGACTCTTTAACCTGCCGAGGTAAACAGAGCGAATTGTCGCAAGTTTTTATGAATCTGTTAAATAACTCAAAAGATGCGCTGCTTTCAAGTGGAGTTGGTTCTAAACAAGTCATTATAAACATACGTAAAAATGAGCAAGATATTGAGATTGAATTTTATGATAATGCACAAGGTATTCCCGAACATATAGTTGAAAAAGTTTTTGAACCCTATTTTACGACCAAACATAAATCTCATGGAACGGGAATAGGATTGTTTATGAGTAAAGAAATTATTGAAAAGCATTACAAAGGTACAATATCAATTTATAATAAAAAATTCGTATTGGATGATATCACTTATGTTGGAGCTTGTTTTAATATAAAAATTCCGTCAATATAGTACAAGTTGTGCTTCATCAAGTAAGATTTTAATATGAAGTTTGATTTGTATTCAGTATAATTAAATCAAAAAAAGTAGTCAGTATATGAAGAAAAAAGTAGTATTAATAACAGGTGCATCTTCTGGCATGGGAAAAGAATCTGCACTTTTTTTAGCCAAGCAGGGGTTTAAGGTTTATGCCGGTACGAGAAATCCAGACAGTGCTGCAGAGCTTCATTTAGAGATTAAAAAACACAACTTAGATATTAATATTATAAAATTAGATGTGGGAGATAACACTAGCGTCAACGAAGCAATAAGACAAATAACAAAAGAGCAAAAAAGCATTGACGTTTTGATTAATAATGCAGGATATGGTTTTGTTTCTACAGTAGAAAATGCCAGTGAAAAACAAATGGTTGACCAATTTAATATCAATGTTTTTGGTGTTTTGCGGCTTTGTAAGGTGGTCATTCCTATCATGCGGGAACAAAACTCTGGTATTATTATTAATATCTCTTCCTTTTTGGGTAAAATTGGACTTCCTTTATTGACGTTTTATAATTCAAGTAAATATGCCGTTGAAGGAATAACGGACTCTTTAAGATATGAGTTGGAACATTTTAATATACGTGTGCACTCTATTATGCCAGGCTTTTTTAATACAAAGTTTGCCAAAGAAAATCTTGTGACCAATCTTGAAACTTTTGACTCCCAATCTGCTTATGCTTTTTTAGCATCAAGTTTGGCTCCACGAATTGTTGATGAAATTAATAATGGCAATGACCCCCGCATGGCAGCAGAACTTATTTTTAAAATAATCAATGATGATAAATTCCCTGCACGAGTTACTGTGGGAGATAAAGCCAAAAAGTTTATTCCCATGAGAAAAGAATTAAGTGATGAAGATTTTGAAAGAAGAGTTAAAGAGTACTATAACTTATAACAATTTATAAAGAAATTATATTTTTTGGTTATAATTTCGAAACTAGGAGTTCATTGTGAAATTAAAGTTAAAAGAAATATTTTTATTTAAAGACTTACCCGACAGTACCATTAGAATGATTGAAAGTTTTACGACAACATCAGACTTAAGCAAAGGAAACATTCTTTTTTATGAAGGAGATGAGTCAAAAAATCTTATCCTTTTAACAAAAGGAATTATAAAATTATATAAAACGGCATCGAATAACAAAGAAATTATACTGAAATATTTTCATGACAGCGAGTTAATTGGTGAAGTGGCAAACTTTGAGCATATCCCTTATCCTGCAACGGCACAAGCGTATTCTGATGTAACAGTTTATAAAATAGATTTTGAAAAATTAAAAGAAGTGATTTTCTCAAATCCAGAACTCTCCTTTAAAATTCAATTGTCACTTATCAAAAAAATTAAAAACTTAGAGAACATTGTATCAACCCATTTGGTGCTTGATTCAAAAGAGAGAGTTGCAAAATATATTTACGAACATGAATCAGAATTTTTTACAACAAAAAATATTTTAATCGCTGAGATTTTAAATATTACTCCAGAGACATTGTCAAGAATATTAAGATCTTTCAAAGATGAAGGACTCATTGATATGGATACAAAAACGATTGATAAAGTTCAATTAGAGAGTTATTTTTAGAAAATTAGTTTTGTAATAAGTTTAACTACAAGCGTAAAAAAAGGGTGAGTTGATTTCAACTCACCCTTTTTTATAACTGATGTTTGATTACATCCACTGAAGTTTTTCTCGTAAATTAACAACTTCACCTACAATTATAAGCGCAGGAGTTTCAACACCTTTTGATTTCTCAACGATGTCTTCTAATGTCCCAACTACAACTTTTTGGTCTTTTGTAGTCCCTTTGCTGATAACTGCACATGGATAATCTTTTGGTTTACCCACACCCATTAATTTTCTACATATCTTACTTAAGTTATGAAATCCCATTAAAAAAACAACGGTCTCGTTGGTTGTAAAAGAATTCCAATCTACTTGCGATACTTCCTTGTTTGGAGTTTCGTGACCCGTTACTACTCTAAATGAAGTTGTAACACCTCTGTGAGTTACTGGAATACCTGCATATGCTGGTACTGCAATTGATGAAGTGATACCAGGTATTACTTCAAATTTGATATCTCTATCATATAAATAAATTGCTTCTTCACCGCCTCGTCCAAATACGAAGTTATCTCCACCTTTGAGTCGACAAACATTGTCATGTTTTAAAGCTGCTTGATATAAAAGCTCATTTATTTCATCTTGAGGAACACTGTGACGACCGTCTTGTTTCCCTACGTAAACCAGCTCAACTCCCTCTTTGGCTTCTTTTAAAATCTCAGGATTGGCCAACCTGTCATATATAATAATATCTGCTTCTTTAATAACTCTTAATGCCTTAATTGTCATTAATTCAAAATCACCTGGTCCTGCGCCCGTTAAATGTACTTTACCCATATTATCTCTTTTCTTCATAAATAAAAATACCTGAAGGTTTTTTTATATTAAATATCTCTCTACTGATATACCAATCTGTTGTGTTGATTACTGCCACTGAATTTGCATCATTGACTGATACATATAAAGCAGAAAGTTTGTTAGACCATCTAAC
>ENA-ORXI01003022-ORXI01003022.1-sediment-metagenome-genome-assembly--contig:-NODE-3022-length-11628-cov-4.968920_pt1 | contig 11628 bp, 10 predicted proteins | sample MGYA00237861_ERZ511468 | MGnify/ENA primary metagenome ERZ511468 (study PRJEB26299, sample SAMN06266213) | sediment metagenome | isolation source: Hudson Canyon methane seep mesocosm | place...
GAGCAAAAAAGACCGTTACCAGATGATTTTTTTAAGGATTGGAAAGAGCGAGAAGCGCTAGCGGAAGGGATGATTCCCTTAATTGGAAAGTTATACCGCCAAAGTAACATATCAACATATATGTACGGCAACAATATGGTTAACAAGTCGGTCACTGATCTAATGCAAGAGCATCGGTTTGTGAGGCAGGTAGAGCATAACGAAATTTCGGAGTTTGATACTTTTCCAATGTTAGAGGGGCTCGCAAAGCTTCAGCTAGGTCCTGCGCATATTGACCTGGGTAAGATGGTCGTCAAATTCCAGAGCACCAAGGGCGATGGGAGAACATTAGATGAGTTCCTAGTTGACGAGCTTGGCGACATTATCGGATCGGATATTAAACCGTTACCTGAGCCCCAGGATGTAGTTCTTTATGGCTTTGGCCGTATTGGACGTCTGATTGCTCGCATTCTGGTTGATAAGGCTGGGGGTGGAGATGTTCTGCGTCTTAGAGCTATTGTCATTCGAAAAGGGAAAGTGGATCACGATCTAGAGAAACGAGCAGCGCTGCTGCGGAGAGATTCGGTTCATGGTCCATTTAAAGGAACGGTCAGGGTTTTAGAAGATCAAAATACCCTTGTTGTTAACGGTAATCCGATCAAGATTATCTACGCTAACTCTCCCGAGGAAATTGATTACACGACCTATGGTATTTCAAACGCTCTGATTGTCGATAATACTGGAGTATGGAAAGATACAGCGGGCCTCAGTGGTCACCTACGTCCAGGAGCATCAAAGGTTTTGTTAACTGCACCTGCGGGTGATGACATTCCCAATATCGTTTATGGGATTAATCATCATCAGATTACACCAGACCGAAAAATTATTTCTGCCGCGTCTTGTACCACCAATGCAATTGTGCCAGTTCTGAAATGCTTGCTTGATGAGTATGGCATCAATAGTGGCCATGTGGAGACTGTGCATGCTTACACTAACGACCAAAACCTGATTGATAATTACCATAAAGGTGGTCGTCGAGGTCGAGGTGCAGCACTTAATATGGTGTTAACGTCAACTGGGGCTGCTAAGGCGGTGTCAAAAGCGATTCCTGAATTAAAGGGAAAGTTAACTGGAAACGCAATAAGAGTCCCCACGCCCAATGTCTCTATGGCAATCTTAAACCTGCAATTGGGTACCGATACCACAGTTGAAGAATTGAATGAATTCTTGCGACAGAAAGCGCTACATTCTAGCTTACAGCAGCAAATTGGTTACACGGCTTCAACAGAAGCAGTATCGACTGATTTTGTTGGCTCTCGTCAAGCCTGCGTTTTAGATGCAGAGGCGACTATTGTCGATGGAAATAGCTGTGTGCTCTACTGCTGGTATGACAATGAATTTGGATACAGCTGTCAGGTGGTGAGATGTCTTGAGCAGTTTGCTGGAGTAGTGTGGCCGCGTTTTCCAAATAATGCTTAGTCCAAATTATTACCATAGCCGTAAAAAAAGCCTGGGAAACCGGGCTTTATTTTGCCCGAAATTCGGTGATTTGAGTCCCAAGCTGGGTATTGATAAAAAAAACCACTACTTTCTCAACAGAATCGGTTATTTGGTGACGTATATGCTGGTATCAAGACAGCTAGACCATTATAATCGCGCGCAAGAAAAAAGCGCTTACATTTAATCTACAGCGTTCAAAAGATAACCGAATAAATTCAAGTGGCATTGATATAAAACTACGGCTCAAATTAGCTTGGTGGGTCCTAGCTTTACGTAATAGCAATTAATAAGTGTGAGTATTGGAAAGCCCTATGATTAAAGTTCGTCGCGGTATGGATCTCCCGATAGCTGGAACGCCAGAACAAACGATTTATGACGGCCCAGCGGTCAGTCAGGTTGCGCTTATCGGATCAGATTACCACGGTATGAAACCGACTATGGCTGTGCGTCAAGGAGACGTTGTTAAAAAAGGTCAGTTGCTATTCACCGATAAAAAGAATGACTCCGCAAAGTACGTCGCTCCTGCACCAGGCACTGTGGCGGCTATTAATCGTGGCGAAAGACGAGTGTTTCAATCCTTGGTAATTGACGTAGAAGGCCATGAGAGCGAAACGTTTGCGGCATATAAGAGCGAGCAACTCCAAGAACTGGATCGCCAGCTGGTGACTGATCTATTGGTCGAGTCTGGTCAGTGGGTTGCTTTTAGAACACGCCCCTTTTCAAAAGTACCAAGTGCAGGCTCTGTTGCCTCTTCGATATTTGTGACGGCGATGGATACTAATCCACTGGCGGCAGATCCCACCGTTATTATTGGCCAAAGAGAAGGTGATTTTGCAAATGGCCTCAAGGTTTTGTCCCGATTGACTGATGGCCCGGTGAATGTATGTGCTGCTCCTGACGTCTCAATCCCTGGGGAGGAAGTTGAAGGCGTTCGAGAGATCAATTTTAGTGGTCCGCATCCCGCCGGTCTTGCAGGCACGCATATTCATTTGGTTGACCCCGTGAGTGCTACAAAAAGCGTGTGGTCAATTGGATACCAAGATGTTATCGCCATTGGCCATTTGTTCACGACTGGTAACATCGATACAGACAGAGTTATCTCTCTGGCAGGGCCGCAGGTAAACCAACCGAGGTTATTGTCGACCCGGTTAGGCGCTAATATTAATCAGCTAGTGATTGGCGAGTTGGTCAATGACGAGAACAGAGTAATTTCAGGATCTGTATTGTCGGGTCGTAAAGCGGCATCTGAATTTGCGTTCCTGGGTCGTTATCACAATCAGGTTTCGGTTGTTCGAGAGGGACGTGAAAGACAAGTTCTACATTACTTGCGTCTTGGTTTTGATAAACATTCAGCGCTCCCTGCTTTTGCGTCCTCTCTAACCAAAAAGTTATTCAATATGACCACAAGCACTAATGGAAGTGAACGAGCGATGGTTCCAGTGGGTGGTTACGAGCGTGTAACTGCGCTAGATATTCTGCCGATTCAATTATTACGTTCGTTAATCGTTGGCGATACCGAGATGGCCCAAAACCTGGGTTGTCTTGAACTAGATGAAGAAGATGTAGGCTTATATACCTATGTCTGTGTTGGGAAGTACGAATATGGAAGCATATTGCGTGACAATCTAACCAGAATAGAGAAGGAGGGTTAAGATTATGTTACGTAAGCTGTTTGACAAATACGAGCCTAATTTCCACGAAGGTGGAAAATGGGAAAAATATTATGCTCTCTACGAAGCCATAGATACCGGTCTGTTCAAGCCTTCTGATACTACACAGAACAGCTCCCATGTGCGTGACAATATAGACCTTAAGCGCGTCATGATCACAGTATGGGTAGCAACATTTCCAACTCTCTTTTTCGGGATGTGGAACATTGGATTTCAAGCAAATACCATCATGGCTGAGATGGGGATGGTTTCTCAGGAAGGTCTCCGTGGAATATTTATCGGACTCCTAGCTGGATATGATGCTAGCAGTATCTGGGACAATATGGTTCATGGTGCTGCCTACTTCCTACCGATCTATGCAACCACTTTTATTGTTGGTGGCATGTGGGAGGTACTCTTTGCAAGTGTTCGTGGCCACGAAGTTAATGAAGGCTTCTTTGTGACCTCTGTCCTTTTCGCTCTTTGCTGTCCTCCTGATCTGCCGTTGTGGATGGTCGCCTTCGGTATTAGCTTTGGGATTGTTATCGGAAAAGAGGTCTTTGGTGGTACGGGCAAAAATTTCCTAAATCCTGCACTAACTGGGCGAGCGTTTCTTTATTTTGCATACCCGGCGTACATGAGCGGTGATGCTGTATGGACAGCGGTGGATGGTTATACCGGAGCAACAATGCTGTCTGTTGCGGCTAACGGTGGCGTTGAAGCAATGGAGCAGAGCGTTTCTTGGATGCAATCCTTTATAGGCACAATCCATGGGTCCATCGGTGAAACATCTACCCTTGCAATCTTGATGGGCGGTGCGTTGTTACTTCTTACTAAAATAGCGTCGTGGAGAATTATCTTTGGGGTACTGTTAGGCTCTGCTTTATTAGCTAGCCTCTTCAACGCTATCGATTCGACCAATCCCATGTTTGCTTTGCCGTTTTACTGGCATTGGGTAATCGGAGGCTTTGCTTTTGGCGCCATTTTCATGGCGACTGATCCAGTCTCAGCTTCCATGACCAACAATGGCAAGTTTTGGTACGGAATGCTGATTGGCGTCATGGTTATTTTGATTCGCGTGGTTAATCCAGCGTTCCCTGAGGGAATGATGCTGGCGATTCTATTTGCCAATTTATTCGCACCATTGATAGACCATTTCGTTGTTAATGCGAATATCAAAAGGAGACTAGCTCGTGGCAAGTGAATCCGTGCAAAAGACCCTCGGGGTTGCCTTAGTTCTGTGCATTGTTTGCGCGGTGGTAGTGTCTAGTGCAGCAGTGATTTTGCGACCAACTCAAGAAGAAAATAAATTACTTGATCTCAAAACAAATATTCTAGCCTCCGCTGGTCTTTTGCAGGTTGGTGTCGATGTTGAAAAGCAGTTTGAGCAAATTAGTACTCGTGTAGTAGATCTTAAAACTGGCCGATTTACTGACGCAATAGATCCAGTGACCTTCGATCAACGAAAGTCATCTAAAGATCCTGCAATGTCTACCGCTCTAGATCCTTCGGAAGACTTGGCCAAAATTAAGCGGCGAGAAAATTTCGCCACGGTCTACATCGTTGAAGGCGAGCAGGGTATTGAGAAGATAGTATTGCCCATTAAGGGTTATGGTCTCTGGTCAACTCTCTATGGGTTTTTGGCTCTTGAGTCGGATTTGCAGACTGTCGCCGGAATTGGATTTTATGAACATGCCGAGACCCCCGGACTGGGCGGTGAAATCGATAATCCTAACTGGAAGGCAAGTTGGATTGGAAAGCAAGCTTATGATTCTGGTGTCATGGCAATCAGTGTTATCAAGGGTAAAGTTGATCTTACAAGGCCTGAGGGTGACTACCAGATAGACGGTCTTGCTGGGGCAACATTGACCACCCGAGGGGTTAATAATCTAGTGCAGTATTGGCTAGGTAAAGAGGGCTTTGAGCCGCTGATCGATTATTTAAAGTCAGGAGATGCATAATGGCCAGTATTAAAAATACACTATTGGAGCCGGTAGTCACTAACAATCCCATTGCACTTCAAATATTGGGTATTTGTTCAGCCTTGGCGGTAACCTCAAGCATGAAGGTTTCCTTCGTCATGTGTATAGCGCTTACCGTGGTCTGTGCTTTTTCTAACTTTTTTGTGTCATCTATTCGTAATTATATTCCCAGCAGTATCAGAATTATCGTACAGATGATTATCATCGCTTCTTTGGTAATTGTGGTCGATCAAGTCCTTAAAGCAGTAGCCTATGATATTAGTAAGCAGTTATCAGTTTTTGTGGGATTGATTATTACAAACTGCATTGTAATGGGCCGCGCTGAAGCTTTTGCCATGAAAAATCCCCCTATTCCAAGTTTCCTTGATGGTATCGGCAATGGTTTGGGATACAGTGTAATTCTGATGATAGTGGCGTTCATTCGTGAACTATTTGGTGCCGGCACACTCTGGGGATACGAGATTTTTCCAGCGGCCACTAATGGAGGTTGGTACGTTGCCAATGGCATGATGTTGATGCCCCCTAGTGCCTTTTTCTTGATTGGATTATTAATCTGGGCTCTAAGAAGTTGGAAGAAAACACAGGTAGAAAAGGCCGACTTCAAGATTACCCAAAACAGTCAACCGAGTGAGGTAGCGTGATGGAGTATTATCTCAGCTTACTCGTTCGTTCAATATTTATTGATAATATCGCTCTTAGTATGTTTCTGGGCATGTGTACGTTTATTGCGTTGTCGAAAAAAATAGATGCCGCGATTGGTTTAGGTATTGCCGTGATTGTCGTGCAGACGATCACCGTCCCAGTGAACAACTTGCTGTACAACTATCTTCTTGCCGATGGTGCTTTGGCCTGGGCTGGAATGCCTGATGTGAACCTCAGTTTCCTTGTGTTTTTGTGCTTCATTGGCGTGATTGCCGCCATTGTGCAGATTCTGGAAATGGTTCTGGATAAGTATGTACCAGCTCTATACAACGCCTTAGGGGTATTTTTGCCTCTGATCACGGTGAATTGCGCCATTCTTGGTGGTTCGCTGCTCATGCAAGAGCGTGGATATGACTTTGCCGAGAGCGTCGTGTTTGGGTTTGGTTCAGGTATGTCTTGGGCTCTTGCGATCGCAGTACTAGCCGGCATTCGAGAAAAGTTAAAATATAGTGATATTCCAGAAGGCTTGCAGGGCTTAGGCATCGTATTCATTACTGTGGGATTAGTGTCCTTGGGCTTCATGTCCTTTGGCGGTATCGATCTTTGAAGATGGAGAAATAACTGAGTATGAATGCTCAATTTGAAATTATTCTTGGCGTAGGAATGTTCACTACTGTGATTCTAGCGTTGGTTGCCTTTATTTTAGTGGCACGCAGCAAGTTAGTGTCATCAGGTAGTGTCAACATCGAAATAAATGGTGAAAAAACTATTACCGTGCCAGCGGGCGATAAGTTGTTACAAACACTGTCTGCGGCAGGGTTATTTTTACCGTCAGCTTGTGGCGGTGGTGGTAGTTGCGCCCAATGTAAGTGCGTTATTAATGACGGCGGTGGCTCCATGCTGCCAACAGAAGAAGGGCACTTCACTCGTCGTGAAGCTGCTGAAGGCTGGCGTTTATCGTGCCAGGCTCCTGTGAAACAAGACATGAAGGTGCAGGTGCCGGAAGAGGTATTTGGTGTAAAGCGATGGGAGTGTGTTGTCGAGTCTAATCCCAATGTTGCCACCTTTATTAAAGAATTAACCCTGAAGTTGCCAGAAGGCGAGGATGTTGCGTTCCGCGCTGGCGGTTATGTGCAGCTAGAGTGTCCACCGCATCACATTAAGTACTCTGACTTTGATATCGAGCCTGAATACCGAGGAGACTGGGAGCACTTTAACTTCTTTGAACACGAATCAGAGGTCAAAGAGCCGGTGATACGCGCCTACTCTATGGCCAATTACCCTGATGAAAAAGGTGTTGTTAAATTTAATATTAGAATAGCCACGCCGCCGCCACGATCTACGGGAATTGTTCCTGGCCAGATGTCATCCTATGTGTTCAGTTTAAAGCCTGGAGATACTATTTCTGTGTACGGCCCCTTTGGCGAGTTTTTTGCCAAAGATACCGCTAGTGAGATGGTGTTTATCGGTGGTGGAGCTGGAATGGCCCCGATGCGCTCCCATATCTTTGACCAACTAAAGCGTCTTAAGTCCGATCGTAAGATTAGCTTTTGGTATGGTGCTCGATCGCTTCGCGAATGTTTTTATGATGATGATTACGACATGTTAGCGTCTGAGAATCAGAATTTTGATTGGCATCTAGCCCTCTCAGACCCTCAGCCAGAAGATAACTGGGAAGGTTATACTGGATTCATTCACAATGTTTTGTTTGAGCAATACCTAAAGGACCATGAAGCACCTGAAGATTGCGAATATTACATGTGTGGTCCTCCTATGATGAATGCGGCTGTGGTCAAGATGCTCAGTGATCTCGGCGTGGAAAAGGACAATATTTTTCTTGATGATTTTGGTGGCTAAAGCAACAAAGAGAATTTCGCTATCGGGACTAATTAAAGCCTCGGGTGCGCGTATTTTTGGATTGTTCGCTATGACAGCGCTGCTGCTAACTGGTTGCGGGGCCGGTCCAGAAATCATCAAAATCTCCGGCACAAAGATGGGTACGAATTACACAGTGACCGTGGTTGCCGATCAGCCAGCTCCTGATAATCTTGAGGAGTTGATTGAGGCTGAATTGAATAGAGTCGACCAGTCGATGTCTACCTATAAATCGGATTCTGAGATTAGTCAGTTCAATGCTCTAGCAGTTAACAAAGAGCTTAGTGTTTCAACGGACTTCTACAAAGTTTTAAAAGTGGCTGAGGTAGTTTGGGCCGCAAGCGGTGGTGCTTTTGAGCCTACCGTCGCGCCTCTGGTCGATTTGTGGGGTTTCGGCCCTACACGTAGAAAAGATGAACTTCCTGACCCGGACGTTATTGCTGATCACTTATTGGGGCTTGGTCTTGATGCGATTAAATTGCGCAGGGAGGGGGACCGACAATTTGTCAGTAAAGCACGGCCAGTTCAGCTGGATCTGTCTGCGGTGGCCAAAGGATACGCTGTAGATTTAGTGGCTGACCTTCTGGAGATGAATGCCTTGCCAGACTATCTGGTAGAGGTGGGTGGAGAGATGCGAGTCAGTGGCTCTAATCCTGATGGACAACCATGGCGGCTGGCTATAGAGACTCCGACGTTAGTGAGTCAGGTGCAAGAAGTATTGGCACTTTCTGGTGGTGCTGTAGCAACTTCAGGAGATTACCGTAATTATTTTGAGTTTGAGGGCGCTCGGTACTCCCATACCCTTGACCCACGGTCGGGCTACCCGATCAACCATGGCTTGGCGTCAGTCACTGTGTTATCTGATACCTGTGCTGAAGCTGATGCTTGGGCAACAGCATTGATGGTGATGGGTACGCATGAAGGAATGCAACTTGCCAACCAATTAGGCTTGTCTGTTTACATGATTTCGCGAGTGAAGAGTGGTTTTGAAACATCCATTAGTGAGACTTTTGACGGTATTGAGAAGTTATCACTAGAAGACGGTAAATCTACAGAGATATAAAATGGCAGAAGTTATCTTGGCTGTAATAATATTTGGGCTCCTAGTGGCTGCCATGTCAGTCGGTGTACTCATGGGAGGAAAACCTATTTCAGGTTCTTGTGGTGGCGTTGGCGCTGCTTTAGGCGAAGAAAATTACACCTGTGATATCTGTGGCGATGACCCAAATAAGTGTGAAGAGCAAGCCTCCATTGAGACACAGGCCTACAATGCAATGGAAGCACGACACAAGAGTATTTAACGATGGCTGATTTTTCCTACGATTTAGTTGTAATTGGCAGTGGTCCTGCCGGCGAAGGTGCGGCAATTAATGCAGTGAAACAAGGCTTACGTGTGGCCGTAGTTGATGACAAATTACTGCCTGGTGGTAACTGCACTCATTTGGGTACCATCCCCTCGAAAGCGCTACGACACTCTGTGCGTCGCATGATGCAGTACAATAACATGCCTCTTTTCCGATCCATCGGAGAACCGCGCTGGTTTTCATTCCCAGAGATGATGAAAGCCGCGGATGATGTGATTACAAAGCAAGTTGAAGGTCGTACTAAAGGATATGCGCGTAATCGAGTCCAAATTCATAACGGCCATGCAAGGTTTACCAACCAAAATCAAATTTCAGTGGTTGGCAAAGATGGGAAAACTCTTTCTATCGCCAGTAAGTTCTTTCTTATAGCCACGGGGTCTAGCCCCTACCGACCAGAAGACATTAATTTTGACAATCCCTGTGTTTTTGATAGTGACACTATTTTAGATCTCGATAGCTCCCCAAGAAATATCATTATTTATGGCGCAGGTGTTATCGGCTGTGAATATGCGTCAATCTTTGGCGGCTTGGGGGTGAATATCGATCTGATCGATAACCGTGACCGACTGCTGTCATTTCTAGATGACGAGATATCCGATGCGTTGAGTTACCACCTGCGTAATCACGGTTGCACGATTCGCCATAATGAAGAGTATGAGACGATTATTGGTGACGACCACGGTGTCTTATTGACCCTTAAGTCCGGTAAAAAGATTCGCGCCGATGCCCTGCTTTGGTGTAATGGCCGTACTGGTAATACCGATAACATGGGACTGGATAATATTGGTCTGCAAGCCAACAGTCGTGGTCAGCTAGAGGTCGATGATCATTATCGCACCAAGGTAGAGGGCATCTACGCCGCCGGTGACGTTGTCGGTTGGCCGAGCCTGGCGTCCGCTGCTCTGGATCAGGGGCGAGCAGCCAGTACCGATCTGTTGAAGGCGGAAGACTTTCATTTTGTTGCCGAGGTGCCCACCGGCATCTACACCATTCCTGAAATCAGCTCCGTTGGCAAAACCGAAATGGAACTGACTTCAGCCAAAGTGCCATACGAAGTCGGCCAGGCGTTTTTTAAGGATATCGCTCGGGCTCAAATCTACGGCGAACCCGTCGGCATGCTGAAGATTCTCTTCCATCGGGAAACACTGGAAATTTTGGGTATTCACTGTTTCGGCGATCGGGCATCTGAGATCATCCATATCGGCCAGGCGATCATGAACCAGAAGGGTGAGGCAAATACGATCAAATATTTTGTTAATACCACCTTTAATTATCCGACCATGGCTGAAGCGTTCCGAATCGCCGCTATCGCCGGTTTAAACCGGATCGCCAATATCTGATTTTAATATCGACAAAGAGAAGGCCGCTGAAATGCGGCCTTTTTTGTTTGTCCGGCAAAGCCGACAAACCCAGTGGTCTCGATTGCTTGTTTCGGCCTGGTATGGCCTGTACGTTCAGTGCTTTTGAGAAAAATTCGAAACCGATGCCAGTTTCTTCTGGTGTTTGATATTGAACATCAAAAGGTCGACTTCGGTGAGCATTGAAGAGACGTCCAGTTCGGTATCGGCAAGGTAGCACTTGGCTCCCACGCTGGTGGTGATCGGAGGAAGGCTATCTCTGTGCTGCTTAAGCAGGTTGAGCTTTTTCTGGATTCGCACGGCGATGTTTTCAAGATCCTGTTTATTTTGGATGAAAACCAGTGCGGCAAATTCGTCATCGCCAATTCTGGCGGCGATATCAGAGTCTCGTAGCTCGCTGTTCAGTGCCTTCGCCAGGGCGATCAGTGCCTGATCACCGGTGTCTTGTCCCAATTGATCATTAATGCTGTGAAGATTATCAAGATCAAAATACATCAGTCCAAAGGTATGGCCATAGCGTTTGGCTACGCTGAGTTTATAGTGGGCGAGGGTGTCAAACCCACGGCGGTTATAAATACCGGTGAGGTCGTCTGTTAGGGTCAGTTGGCTCAGCTCATGTTCATTCACCAGCAGCTGGAGGTCTGACTCAATCTGATTTTTAAATGAATTGATCAATTCAAAATAGGGCTCGCGGTAATCGGTTGCCTGGTAGTCGAGCACACAGAGCACACCAAATGGTATCCCATTGGGCCACTGCAGTGGCAGGCCCAGATAGGATACAAAACTCTCCTCAGCGATTTCCGGGAATCCCGACCAGCAGGTGAGTTCATGGGCGTTTGGAATGTATAGCTGACGGATATCATCAATCACCTGGCGGTGAATGGTATGGCTATCAGTGGGGATCAGGCTACCTGCGTGGTATGGGTTGCGCTCATGTTGGCTGCTGATGGCGACTTGATAACCATTTTGGCTGTATTGCAGGATGAAGCAGGAGGGCGAATGAAAAAGGCGCGCCAGTAATTCAACGGTTTCTTGCCATTTTTCCAGCGAAATTGTGCTTTGCTCTGTCTCCAGAATCCATTTATCCCGATTCAGCATCTTCTATCCAGCACCTTAGGTAAGAGTTGCTTTGATCTTCAGGCCGCCTTCTAACAGGCTGTTGAAAAGCGTTAGTGAGGCAGTCAAGGCTAGGCAAAAATGACCGAAAAAGCGCAGTTTATGTGTAATAAATGAGCATTTTGAGGTCATTTTTAACGATCTATCGACAACGCAGGTAGAT
>ENA-ORXI01003023-ORXI01003023.1-sediment-metagenome-genome-assembly--contig:-NODE-3023-length-11625-cov-6.714929_pt1 | contig 11625 bp, 14 predicted proteins | sample MGYA00237861_ERZ511468 | MGnify/ENA primary metagenome ERZ511468 (study PRJEB26299, sample SAMN06266213) | sediment metagenome | isolation source: Hudson Canyon methane seep mesocosm | place...
AGGTCTTTGAATTCCATCATAAATTGATGTTAAGAGTCCAGGACCAAGTTGCATCGAAAGTGGTCTTTCTGTGTTAATTACTTTCTCTCCTGGCTTAAGACCAGTTGTATCCTCATAAACTTGAATCTGTGCGGTATTTCCTTCTAGACGAATGATTTCACCCATAAGACCCATCTCACCAATACGTACAACGTCAAACATATGCGCACCTTCTAGATCTTTAGCAACAGCAACAGGACCAGAAATTCTTGCAATCGTAGCATCTACCATATCAATTAACCTCTATACTAATTCCCAGAACTCGTTTTGCCAATGCAGCGATTGATTCTTTATCTTCTTCAGCAGTTTCTTTTTGAGATGGCATAAACAACACTAGTGGCTCGATGGACTCCTCAATTTCTGCGATGAATTTTGAAGAAAGTTTATCACGCATTGAATTGCTTGCAATAATCAAACCGAACTCACCAGATGAGTAGAGCTCTTGAATTTTTTTACTTGCATCCTCTTCATCGGTGACAATAAAGGTATCATCGATTCCAATCAGACGATAACCAATTACAAGTTCGCGATCTCCTACAACGGCTAATCTGCCACTCGTATCAGTTTTTTGTTTTGAAACTTGTTCACTCAAAGTAACAACATCCCCTTAATTTTATCAATTGGAAGATCGTAGCGCTTACCATATGTAATCCTTTTCAGATTTTCATGTTCATTTTCTGCTCTGAACATAAAATAGAAAATAGTTCCAATCGACAATGCAATGTTTCTCAATTTTTTTACATTGTTTGTAAAGATGAGTTTCGTAATTGCAACTTCAAAATCAATCAAACTGTTTGAAGTCTTGTATTGTTCGATAGCATCGGTTAGTTTAAAGTAAGAATCAAATTTTCCAACCATTTCTATAACGTCTTTGACTTCATAGCTGTCAAGTAATTCCTTTGAGGAGATTCTTCCACCCTCAACAAGATGTTTTGATACAATATCTTTCTCTAAGTTTGATTCCTTTGCCTTCAAAAGATTCAGAATATTTTTCTTGTCTATTTCGGCTCGAATTAATTCTCTGATTGAGCCTTCATCTCCCTGAAAGAATTTGAGTGATTCAAGTAATTTTTGATAGTATGCCTCGTGTAGGGCTGACATCATTGGTCCCAAATCTCCAGTCTTTTGAAACTCATCCAAGTGCTTCATCAAGACAACACCATAATCATATTTTGTTAGCTTGCTAACTACACCATCAACAGTTGTTTCAGCAAGAATGATCTTTATCTCATCGTGAGATATGTTACCAGCAGCAATTCCTGCGGGAACATTTCTGCTAGAAACCAATAACGATTCAGTCTCTGTAATTTCTCTTCCCATTGCCTTGGAAGAAAGAATCAGTTCTATGTTGTAAAGATCCCATTTTGCAAGATAAGCTCTTACTGCGTTTTTGCCGCCAAATGGTGTTGCTTCTGAAATCATTTTATTAGTTTCAACCATGTTACGGTTAAATGCAACTTCTAAGAGCTCGGCTTCTTTGTATACTGATGCAGCCTTTTTGATCTCTTCACCATACCATGTTGATTCTAATTGCTTAACCATCTCGGTAACGCTGTTTGCCTTTAACAAGTTTAACAAAAATTCCTCAGAAAGAAAATTTATTGCAATTGACTGCAATCTTCCAAACGAAGACGCGTATTGTGATGCGCCCATTATAGTATCTTCTCCAAAATTGTATTCTTTATTTCATCTTCATTATTTCTAAGCAGTTCTTCAAAAGTCAAATCAATCTCTTTTGTGCCTTCCTTGTTTTCAGCGATAAAACCACCCAGAGTTTGAATTGTAGAACCAACTTTTACTCCACTCTTGAAAAATGATTTATCTTCTTCGCGGCAACGAACTACTATTTCTTTAGTAAGCACTTTCTTTGAATAGTCAACCAATTTTTGTAATACTTCCTTGTATTCCGGTTTTTTTGAGTAACCACCTAGCTCTTTTTTGATAACATCAAATGTGGAATCTAAATTTTTGTTGATTGCATCGAATAATATTTTCTTGGCTTCTAGTTTTCCAGCCTCAACTATTCTGGCACCTTCTCTTTCCGCTTTTGTTTTTGCTTCGTTAGCATAATTCGCCTTGAGTTCTTTTACCGCAGAATTTTTTTTGGCGTCAGTTTCTGACTTTTTGTCGTTAAGTTTTTTGTCTAGCTCAGCAAGATCGTTTTTTTTTCTATTTTGTATCTCAGTAACAAATTTGTCTATGCTCAAGGTGTTTCGACCTAGAGTATATCTAATAACAAGATAATTCCTAAAACGAAACCAATAATCCAAAGTGTTTCAGGAATTACGAAAAAGAACAAAACCTGACCGAATTTTTCTGGTTTTTCTGCTATAATTCCCATACCAGCCGCACCAATTCCCTGTTGTGCGCTACCAGTACCGATTAAACCCCCTGCTATCGCAATAGCAGCAGCGAGTGCCAAAATAGGCTTTGATAATCCTGAATCCCCACCCTCAGCAGCAAAAGCTGGTGGCGAAATAAATGTCATAGATAACATGACTGCTCCCGCAACAATAGCGAGATAGGAAAATTTTTTCCTGGTATGAGCCATCTGATCTCGCTGCCCTCCTAACGTTATATTAACCATATTATGAAAATCTTGATCGGTTTTTTTATTCGATGGGAAGTTCAGGTTTGTTTCCCCATTCTCCCCAAGATCCAAGATAGACCTTGACGTTTGTGAATCCAATCTTCTTTAAGGCTAGGAATGTATTTGCTGCTCTGTATGCCCCCTGGCAATAAGTCACAATTTCAGTATCTCTTGGCATCTGATATAATTTAGAAAGTTCTTCATTGTTTTTGAGTGTTCCATCATTGGTGATGTTTTCAGTATAGTCTATGTTAGTTGACGTTGGTATGTGACCTCCTCTTGCTGCTCTTACAAGTTTGCCATCAAATTCTGCATTTGAACGCGCATCTAAAATTGTAATTTTGCCAAGGTTATCTGACACATACTCAAAACCTGCCAAAACCTTTGGATTTGGTTTTGCAGAAAAATTGGTTGTTTTGTAGGCAATTGGTGTTGTATCCCATTTACGTCCTTCATTCTTCCATTTTGTGAAACCGCCGTCAAGCATTGATACGTTATCGTGTGAAAAATATTCAAGCAGCCAAACTCCTCTTGCAGCAAGCATTCCGGACACATTATCATAGAAAACAGCCTTTTTTTCTCCCGAAACACCTACATGCGAAAAAATTTTTTTAAACTGCTCATTGAATGAAGATATTCCATCCTGGCTTGTATCAATCCAGTGAAAGGAGAAAAGATCCAAGTTTACAGCATTTGTAATGTGCCCCTGCGAATATTCTTGGAAGGATCTAGCATCAATCAAGATAAGATTAGGATCATCAATAATTTTTTCTAGCTCTGCTGTGGAGGTTAACACAAATTTGTATATTGTTGACGGTAAATGAATTTGTCCTAGGATATTAAAATAAAAAAAGAGAAAAAAAAGAGTTTTTTTACTCGTTTATGTATGCTCGTTCACCGTTCTGGGCAATGTCAAGTCCGACTTCCTCCTCCTTTGGAGTAACTCGAATTCCACCTGGCCAGATTGCGTCCATAATCTTCAGTATGACAATTGTTACACCAAATGCATAAGCAACTGAAAGACATGCGCCTGCTATGTTGATAGCTTGCTGTTCATATCCTTCTGGTGTTCCAGTCCATGCACCAATACCGTCGCCGGTATCCCATACATGTGGACTTGCCAATGTTCCTGTTAAGATTGCACCAGTGAAACCGCCTATTCCGTGTACTCCCCATACATCGAGGGCGTCATCCCATTTGCGTGCGTTCTTGAACGCAACAGCGCCGTAACAAACGGTTCCTGCAGCGATTCCGATTATGATTGAAGCCATTGGGCCAACCCAACCAGATGCTGGAGTAATTGCTACCAGACCTGCTACTGCACCAGTTGCAGCACCTGCGATACTGGGTCTTCCAGTATGTCCCCATGACATCAGTAACCAAGTTACCGAAGCCATACCAGTTGCTGTGTTAGTTACAGTCCAAGCGCTGACAGCGATTCCGTCAGATAATACTTCGCTTCCTGCGTTGAATCCGAACCAGCCGAACCAGAGTATTGAAGCTCCTAGTACAACCATAGGTATGTTATGTGGTTCCATTGGAACCTTTCCATATCCAAGTCGTCTACCAAGAACTAGAGCTCCAGCTAGAGCTGCGAATCCTGAAGATATGTGAACTACAGTACCGCCTGCAAAGTCAAGACCATACGAAGGTGACAGGTCTGGATCAAAGTCCATGTTTCCTATGTATCCGCCTCCCCAGACCCAATGTGCAATTGGATCGTAAACGAAGGTTCCCCATAAGAGAACAAAGATTACCAGAGCACTGAACTTCATTCGGTCAACTAAGCCACCGACAATGAGTGCTGGTGTGATAATAGCGAATGTTGCTTGGAACATTGCAAACAGTTGATGTGGAACTGTTCCAGGCCATCCTTGACTACACATTCCTGCGTCTAAGGATTTCATTTGTTGCATCTGATAATAATCAGACCATGTGCCTTCACATGGACCTGGTTCACCTAGTGGTGCCCAAGCTGAAACTTGATTGAAACCCATGTAATCTAGGTTACCCATGAACATGTTTGCTTCAGTATCAACTGCGCCGAATGCTAGGGAATATCCCCACAGTACCCATTGTACTGACATTAAGCCCATGACAATGAAAGTCATGCCAATTGTGTTAACAGCGTTCTTTGATCTTGCTAGTCCTCCATATAGGAAGGCGACACCTGGTGTCATAAACAAGACTAAAGATGATGCTGTAATCATCCAAGCTGTATCACCTGTATCAATAAGGCAATACATATCCAAAACGCCGTCACCATCTGAATCCCACCAACATTCGTTGGGGTTACCAGTATAGATTCCGGCGCCACCATCAGGGGATCCGACTACATACCCATCCATGCCATCGTCGATCTTTTGGGCATAGGAGTCTGCTGCCAGTCCCATGGCTCCTGTCGCGGTTAATCCGACTGCGACCATAAGTAATAGAGCATACTTATGTTTTGCAGAATAAATCTGCATAATAGAGTTCATCTTGTTTTCGGCAAATTGAACTGGATATAAACCTGAAGTTGAATAATTAACAAATAAAGTCAATAACTGGATATAGTTATATAATGATACTATCACAATATTCTAGTATTATGTTACGTATATCTAGGCATGAAATTAGGTATGATGGACAAAAATTTTGGTGATTTATCCTGAAAACACAGTTTCCAAAGCTCTCAATATTTGAAACATTCAAAACAAAAACACAGCAGCTAACTGGGGAGGCTATTAGACAGAGGCATATCATATCTCATCTTGCCAGAGAAGACAGTTCTACATTAATGACACGTACTGCTATTGCCCAAAATATAGCAAAAAAAAATAATCTTCTTTGGAAGAATCTCTATTCTGGGGTTTTTCGTGATTTGGATGAAATTCTTATTCCGTTAGGAATCGTTGTTGAAGCTGGACGTTTGCCACTAAAACGTGGACCTAAGGCGTTGCAGGAGAAGGGTGTTCCATACTACCAACTTACACCTGAAGGACTTCTTGTGGTTTTATCAATTGATGATTTTGATCAAAAGGAATCTGTTTTGAACGAATTTTTATCAAAGACCGAAATAAAAGAGGAATTTGAGAATGTTATCAGAACATTAGTGAAAATTTCACCAAAATTCACATATTCAATGTTTGAGATTTACGTTAGAGCTTATTGTGAAGGAAAGTTGGAAAATCTTCTGCCGTTTAGTATTCCAGAATTTCAGAAAATATCTAAGAATATTTTTGTAATACAAAATGAGTTGTTGACAGGATTTGTCACATTATCAAAATCTAAAAAATTGGATATTCTAAACTTCTTTTCAAAATTCACGTAATAACACATTAAATGCTGTCTTCTTTACCAAACTTACCAAACAATGATGATAGGGTTATTTGTTTTCCTTCTTTCTTTCTGATATAGCATCTTTCATAGTATTGACAATCTAGGCAATCCATTGATGGTTCTATTATTGGTGGTTTTGCTTTTGGATCAGTATTTCTCCTCTCTATTAGATCATGAAAAACCTTAGTTCTTCTAATCACCTCTTCAAACATCTTTTGGTTCTTGTTTGTTACAAACGATTCCTCTTTACCGTCTGGTGTAATATAGACAACAACTCCTTCAATTTTGTCGAACATCCACATGCAGGCATTTACGAATAAAATATCCGCAGGCAGTGGATTTTCTGGATATCTGTTAACTGCTCTAAAGATCATTACAACATCATCTTCAATCATGTCCACCTGACCTTTTAGTGCAAGACCACTATCCATCTTATATGTACCAATTGTAGCTTTGGATTTCATTTTCCGGAATAGTCCACCCAAAACTTTGTTGAATTGTGTCTGTTCAGTCTCGAGTGGTTCAGTTCTATCATAGAAGGAACGGCGCAAACATTTTGTTGCTTCGTGGAGATAAATTATGTTAGGATCTTTTGTATCAAACTTTAACTGAGCATCTTCGCCAATCGAATCAATGGCTTCTCTTACAATCTGCTTATAGTCTCTATCGCCAACAACCATGATCCATCATTTAGCATATACAATAAAAATGTAAAATATCAACTACTAATAGAAAAATAAGAAAATGGTGGAATGTTCCAATATTTTATGCGTCTGGTGCTCTGGAATGTCCTTTGCCACGCAGTCCAAATACTACTACTGCCATAGCAATCATAACTCCAATTGCGGCTCCAAATGCTGCCATACTTGCTTCTGCCATTCTTGACATGCTTAAAGTCAATCATATATAGTATTGTTAATTTTTCCTGTATTTTTACAAATAATCATAATTTTCAAAATCTATGATACATTATTAGTCATACTTTGAAAAGTTGAATTTTACAATGTTCTCATATCCAGCTGTTATTGAACTGAGGTTATAGAATGCCTCGCCGGAAATCCTCCAATTCAATTCTTCACCAGAATTTTTCCAGTTGGTTAGTGTATCCCAAAGTTCAGGAGTCTTACCTGTATTCGTGATAGTAAATTTTTCGCCAATAGGAACTGGTCTTTCATTAGTTATAATAAAGTAATTTGGAGATGCAAGGAATCCCTCTGGGCTAGAACCTATTTCCCCTACAGCAATTTTTACATCATCATGATAGATTGAATATTTTACGTTATGAAGCATGATTGACTTGAAGTTTGGGTTTGAAAACTTGAATTTTACTTCAAGTGTTGCTTGCTTTTCAGTAATCTCTATTATAGAAAAGTCGAATAATTCAATATCAAGTGGTTGTACCTCCTGGGTTGATGGTGAGAAAAATCCTCCTCCCACGTCACTAACTACTGAAGTACCAGTTAATGTAAAAACAACTAAAATTACAGCAAGCACACCAGCCGCAGCACCAACAAAGATTCTAGGATTCATCGATTTTTGCTTCTTGGGCACATTTCTTAAATGTTGAGATAAAATGCATATAGTGCTAAGGATTCATTAAATTATGCAGTATTTTCAAGCAGTGCAAATTGGAAAGCAAAGAGCAAACAAAGCACAAATGGTTTTGTTTGATATATCTGGTTTTGCAATGCTAACTCTTACTACTAAAAAGATTGATGGAAAATTTGTTCCAGTTGGAGAAGAATCATTTGTTACTGTGATTAAAACCGGTGATGGTTTTGTCATAATTTTGGTAGATGAAGGCGGATTTACCAAGGCACAAACAAAAGCGTTGGAGAGGGAAGATGCACAGAAAATATTTAACAAAGTTTTGGCTTCTGGGATTACGGAATTTTCACGTAAGGAGATAAAAATATGGACTGATACATATCCTACTGTGCAAGATGAGCTAAAATAACTACTTTATAGAAATTATTTCTGTTCCCACACGCTGGCCCTTCATAGCACTTTCAATAGTTTTAATGTCAGCTTTGATAATTCTTGTTTTAATTTTTGATCTCTCAATTACTTTTAATGCAACAATATCCATGAGATCATAGCCGCCAGCCATCGAGTCTTCACGTACTAGCATGCTGCGAAGAACCTTAATGTCTATCTGTGAGAATTTTTTAGCTTTTTTATTTTTGTTGGGGTCAGAATCGTAAATTCCATCAACGTCAGTAGCATTAAGAAATTCAGTTGCATTTACTTTTTCCGCAATTAATGCAGCAGTGCCATTAGTACTTTGGCCCGGATGTAGTCCACCTGCAACAACAATAAGACCGCTGTCTACTGCATTTTTTACTTCAGGCAAAGTTGTTGGTGGGTGAGGGTAGGCTTTGCCTTTTAATGCGTAAATTAGCAACTTGGCATTTAGTCGTGATATCTCAATTCCAAGCTCATCTAAAGTGGATTCATCAGCTCCTGATGATCTAGCATGGGAGATAAAATATCGCGCGATCTTTCCACCTCCAGCAACTATTATCGGTTGATGTGTTTTGCTTTTCTTTACAAAAAATGTTGCATAATCCTTCAACTTTTTTGTCTCATCCATGCTAAACACCTGACCAGAAAGTTTGACAACAATTCTCTTTTTCATTATTTTAGATCACCAAGGATTGATTTGGCTGCAATTTCAACTTTTTTTCTATTTTTTGCAGGAGTATAAACCCTCAAAATTTTCATAAACCCAGACATCACCGAAACAAGCTGAATGCTTGAAATTTGTATTTCTTTTGCTTTTGTTTTATTATTATTCTCCTCCAAGAGAATAATGGATTTGGATTCCTTTTTTGAAGGAGATAGTGGGATTGAAGATGTATTAGAGCTGTCAACAAAAATTTCGTTAATGTCTACTTTGGAACTTTTTGAAAGCTCTTCTCTAATATCTCGCATACGCTTCTTTGTTATTGTATTTTTAGTTAGAGTCAGTTCAAAGACTGATTTGAATAAATTCCTATTTTGATAATCTGTAGCAATTTTTTTTGCGGTTTTTAGTTTGGAGTTATGTTCAGGTAGATTTAGAAGTTTAGAGAGAATTACTTCGTCAGATAATTTCAGGTAGTCATCAAGACTCATTGAAGTAAGTCTGAGTTCTTCTTCTGCTAAATCCATTGATTCTAACAGCATTACTTCACCAGCCCTAACTGTCTTATGAAAATAGACAGCCTTGAACATTTGATATCTGGATGTCATCATAGTTTCAAAATTTACTAATGCTGACTTGTCAAGTGCAAGTTTGTTCTTGTATACGTCTAAAGAATGCATCAGCCTATTGTGATCAATCTTTGCGTGTTCAGCACCTGTGAAGTATCCATCTCTAAGTAGGTAATCCATAATGTCGGCGCTCAAAGCCCCAGATATTATTTCATTCAAAAACTGTAATCTGGAGTCACCGAAAGCCACTTTAGTTATGAATCTCTTATCGTATCCATTTTTTGAAATCAAATCACCAATCTTTGTCTTTAGTATGATCTCTTTTCCTATGTCTTCATGTGAATGCTTTTTCTTTTGTAAAAGTTCCTCAAAAATATGTGAAAATGGACCATGCCCTATATCATGTAACAAACCAGCAAATCGTAAATTTTGAATGTTATCAACAGAGATTAGTCCCTTTTCATTAAGTGCATGACCCGCCATTGAAGCAATGTGCATTACCCCAAGAGAATGTTCAAACCTAGTGTGCTGCGCACCTGGATAGATTAAATGAGCGCCTGAAAGTTGGCGTATTCTTCTTAACCTCTGAAAAATTGGTGTGTCTATAATTTTCAGCTCGCTATCATAAACTCTAACAAAATTATGAATCGGATCAATTATGTCAAGGTGTGTCTTTTTCATGATCCTATTTTTTTGAAAATAATCTTGAGAATTTCTTTATGAACTTCTTGCTTAGTACCTGATGCATTAACTATCTTCCATCTATGCTTTTTTGCCAACCTACGATATATTTGAGATATTTTTTTTGAAAAATCTTTATTTTTTTCAAATCTATCTCTTTTAGATTTTTTGCGTGAAAATGAGTCATTTTGCGAAGCATCTAAAACAATAACAAGATCAGCTTTTGGGAGACCTTCCTCAAGTTTTTGTAACCACTTTTCTTTCAAGCCATTTGCAATACCATAAACAAGATTAGAATGATAGTATCTGTTCATTATTAAAACAGAGTTTTTTGCAGCAGATTTTTTAATCTCTTCTAGTTTTTCCCATCTGTTTGCTGCATATAGATAATGAATAATTTCGGGTGGAAATTTTCTTTTGCCATGAAGATAGGCATTGATTTCTTTACCGATAACAGTTGAATAATCAGGAAAATCAAATACTGCTGTTTTAATTTTTTGTGCTTTTAGTGCCTTGGCTAACATTGCAGTTTGCGTTTTCTTTCCGGCCTGATCAGTACCCTCAAGTGCAATAATCAATACCAGATATGACTGTCTCAGGATTAAATATCTATCAAAATTTATAACATAAAAAAAATCAGTGATCAAAATGGGTCTAGTAAAGCACGTTGCCAAGGAATTTTTTAAGGAGATAGATGATAAATCAAGGGAATTTTTTGAGTTTGTATTGCCTCCTATTGACCTGCATGAGGAAAATGACAACCTAGTTGTTACGGTAGACATACCTGGCTTTGACAAGAGCGACATCAAGGTTTCAATGAATGGTAATGTACTGTCTATTAATGCAGAAAAAAAAGATGCTACGAATGGTAGACCAATAATGAAGCAACGTCCACGTGTAATTGACAAGAAAATGAGACTTCCAATAATTGTTAAAGAGGGAGAAGAGAAAGTGAACTCTGCAAAATATGTTGATGGTGTACTAACAATTGAAATCCCGATTACAAAGAAGGGAAAAGAAATCTCGTTAGATTAACGATTTCTAGACGCTACAAATATTCCCATTATTGCTGCAGACGCAATCATTCCAATTATTCCAAGTGTTTCATTTGACTGGAACAGGAATGCAGAGCCAAAAAACACGGCACCAGACAAAATGCTTCCTGACAATAACGTATTAGAACCACGTTTATTTTTTTGCAGCAGAACACGATTCTCATCCATGAATTTTTTTATCTCCGGCGCAATTGTAAGAGTGTCATCAAGTGTCTTTGCAAATCTTTTGAATGAGTGTTTGATCTCTTCAATGTATGCATCCTTGATCAAGTGTTCCTCTTCTAGAATTTCTCTTAGAACCTTGATGAACTTAAAATCAACTTTGTGTGTATGGTAAATTCCTTCTATGATGGTTGACATTCTAAGATACAATGCAAGATGTTTCGGAAGTTTAAACGGAAACTTTGACATAGTCCTGTTGGCAAGAGTCATCAACGCTTCAACTTCCATCTCGTCTGGCTTTTTGCCATACATTGATTTTATGGACATGTCAATTCCTTGTTCTATCACTTCTCGGTTAAAGTCAGGCGCTAACATACCAAGCTCATCCATTGCGTTTACAGTTCTTGGTGGGTTCTTTTCTACAAGAGCAAGATAAAGGCGCACAAGACGCAGTCTAGTTTCATTGTTTAGCCTTCCAATCATACCAAAGTCATACAGGATTAACGTTCCATCATCCTTGACTGAGATGTTTCCCGGATGTGGGTCTGCATGGAAGATGGAATGTCGCAAAAGCATCGTAAA
>ENA-ORXI01003024-ORXI01003024.1-sediment-metagenome-genome-assembly--contig:-NODE-3024-length-11615-cov-8.293725_pt1 | contig 11615 bp, 10 predicted proteins | sample MGYA00237861_ERZ511468 | MGnify/ENA primary metagenome ERZ511468 (study PRJEB26299, sample SAMN06266213) | sediment metagenome | isolation source: Hudson Canyon methane seep mesocosm | place...
ACACTATCTAAGGTAATTCTCATATAGTCTGCTTCATTGCGACAAGGAGAAATTAAAACGTAAGAATTATCAGTCATGATTTTTTTATTTTGCTGGAAAGAGTGTAGTTCAATTGAATGAAATATTTTTCATACTAATTGAAGCTCATATGTAATCAGGTAATTATTTATACTCAATTAAATATTCTTTTTTATTTTTTATCTTATTTATAACAAACTTCATTAGTCCTAAAAACTGAGGGAACTTTGCAAACACAATAGATATAGAATAAATTAATTTTATTAGATGGGTTTTATTATTCACTTTTATTTTTAAAAACACCTTAATTACTTGCAACACATACATTAATAAAATAACCAATAGATAAGGGTTAATTAATGATAGAAATGTGATGGCTACTGGTACAAAACCAGCCCAAAAAGCTATACTGGACACTTCTCGTTTTTTAAATTTTTCAGTTGATTGTCCATGTAAATAAAATGATGCAGCATATGCATATCCTGCACGTTTTGTACGGTTCCACCATTGAGAAAATTTACTCATTGCCGCATCATGCAATGTCATTTCAGCATTAAACCTATAAACCTTCCAATCTAGCCGTCTTAGCCTAAAACACATTTCAGGCTCTTCTCCTGCAATCAATTCATCACGATAACCATTGACTTGCCTATAAGCATCTACTTTGATTAATGCATCACCACCACATGCCAAGGCATCCCCAATCGGTGTGTCCCATTCAATATCACATAATAAATTATAGATAGATTTATCAGGAAAACGCTCCCGCCTACGGCCACATATAACAGCATAATCAGTATGTTGCTCTAGAAATTTTATGGCCACGGGTATCCAGAGCGGTTGCATTTCACAATCACCATCAATAAATTGTATATATTGTATTGTAGGATAATGCTGCAAAAGATAAAAAGCCCCTTCGTTACGTGCTCGTGCCGCGGTAAACGGAGTACTCAAGTCTAGTGAGACTGTATCAACACCCATTTTTTGGGCGACCTCTAAACTAGAATCTGTTGAGCCAGAATCAACATACACAATATGCTCAACTTGTGAAACTATCGATTCAAGACTGGTGACAAGCCTTTTTCCTTCATTTCGACCAATAACCACTGCACCAATTGATAACATATTTATTCTATTCATCCCTATTTTTTTGTCCTATTACCTTATACATGTATTCCGGCAACTATCATGCCTAATTTTACATTTTTACAACAACGGTATGTGCCCCAATTAAAACATCATTAGCAACCTTGATATTTCTAATAATTTTGGCCCCTGCTCCTATATCTACATGCCCTCCGATCTACCGTTTCACTCCAATCTTCACCTGCGGTATATTAAGCAATTTACACCTAGGATCCCAGAAACATCGAGGAACTTCACGTTCCCAATCAGGTGTTATTGATGAAACCTGTGTCATAAGCTACTCACTCTCTCCTGAACTGTATATTTTGTTCTTTACTAGTGGCTATCTCAAAATAGTTAGCACAATTAATTTCCACATTAAGCATTTTTCCTAACACAGCTAAATCCTGATCAAAAATTTTAGTAAGCTTTTCCAGGTGTTGTTTATCTATGACTGGTCGCTCTTGCATGGTGAGCCCTCTTTTTATCAAATTTCTCACACTTTTTGGGACCAATGTCTTGCGCAAGCTGGTCATGGTTTTTGATTTTATTAACCAATTAGAACCGGCAAAAGACCTTACCCGTTCGTTTGATACATTTTGTGATGAAATTTCATCGTGCCAACGCATCTGGCCAGAATATCCTAAAAAATCAGCTATCCTTGTCAATTCTTGTTGATTATCTGATTTAATTGCTTCCATAAAAATGGGTAATACATTCTCATAACCAAATTGATCTAAATAAGGTTGTATTTGCATGCTATAGCAACTATAAGATATCAACTCATCATATTTATCAATTGCTTCATTAATATCGCATCGCATCAAGTTTTGCGTCCATTGATGAATATAGTGTGAGACTAACCGATCAATAGGATCGCGCATCACATAAATTAATTTTGGTGTTTCCAGACATTCAGCCATCCGCTCGACTGTTTCAGGGTACTGCGGTAATTTAGTGTAATGAGTACTAGATTCCCCACAAATATCAGTTTCTTCTGCTTGAGAAAAAAGACTTGTATACCAAGACTCACCTTTTTCATATTGCTCATTATCACTAAAATAATTAGGCTCTTTTGGTGTAGACATAAAAACACCTGGTTGCATGGCCAGTTGTGTATGTAGTGTAGAAGTAGCACTTTTCATCGCACCAATAATGATAAAATCAGGTTTTGTCATAATTTTCAGGGTGAATATAGGGTTTTATAGGGGTTAAAAAGTTAATCCAAATATCACGCCATTGACAGGCTGAAGCTGAGGGAGTGTATTTTTGTGACAATAGACTACGTACCAAAGAAATGCCATACCCCAACAACCACAACAAATTAGCCGCCAACAAACCTAATCTGCCATAAATACTGTAAAAATAACGCGTTCTGGATTCATAAAAATAACGGGGCAAGCGTTTTCGTAATTTTGTCTGTTGCTTAACGGGAGAACTACCGCCTCGCAAATGAACGAAGTGTGCATCTGGGGTGTTAAGTATTTTCCAACCAGCTTTTTTCACCTTATAACAAAAATCAACATCCTCGTAATACATAAAAAAGCCATCATCCATTAAACCTATGTCATCAAACACCTCAGCCCTAACCAAAACACAGGCAAAACTTGTCCAGTCATATTCTTTTTTTTCGCTGCAGACTTGTTGAGCGACTATAAAAGAGTACAATATTTTACTGATAATGCCTGTTTTGGCAGAGCTAATCAGTTCACTGATTGGGGTATGGAATTTAAAGCAACTTTCTTGTGGCGTTGTATCTAACCATTCAAGTCGAGGACTGATAATGCCTATAGAACTATCTGCTTTGGCTGCATCTAGTAATATTTTGATTGCTCCAGGACGGACTAAGGTGTCACTGTTCAACAGTAAATAATATTCTGCTTCAGTCGCCTGAATACCAATATTATTACCTCCCGAAAATCCAGTATTTTTAACCGAGGCAATTAATTCTATTTGCTCTGAATAATCTTGTTTATCAATCCACTTTTGAATCAATTCACACGAAGTATCATTTGAAGCATTATCTACCACAATCACTTTAGCATCTATACTACTCAGTTCTGACAGTAGAGATGTAAGACAATCTATAGTTAATTGAGGGGTTTTGTAGTTAATAACAACCACTGTAAGTTGATAATTCTTTTTAGTCATTATTTTAAATACTGCTTATCAACTTCATTCATTGCACGTAATGACTGCTTATTAATTTTCACTACGTTAAACAAACGTGAAAACCATTCCTTAAAAAACAAAATAAAACCATATCGTTTTATAGAAAACTTTATTGTAAATACTTTATTGCTTACCTTTAACCAATAGCGTTCCAATAAACCAACGGATATTAATGGGTAGCCACTTAAATCATAAGCCAACTCTTCCATTAATACTTTTGCTCTTGACTCAACATATTGAACTTCTCTGATTGTTAACTTCGTTTTCCATTGTCGTACCAAAGATGGATCAGGCCTGCTATACGTTGAATTATCAGCATAATTAAACATTTTATCCGAATAAGGAACCCCTATAAAAGAACAGACTTCTTTTAAAATAGCTTCTGGTGACAAAATTAAATCTTCAAACCTAATCTCAAGATATTGTTCAGGTAATATCTTATTCTGCAATTGTTTCCAATCTTGTTCAGTTTGTAGCCAGTGTTCAATACCGTAATAGACATTACCAGCCCAGCCCATGCCTATACTCGACCTGGCTACATCTCTAGGATCACGAATTAAGTGTATAAATTTAGCATTTGGAAACACATAGGGAATCGAATGAAATCCCCTATGAATATTCAATGCCAATACACAGTTTTCTTGATTCATTTGTACTATAAATGAATCAATGAGTTCGGGATAATCTAATGAGATATCTATGCTCAAGAGCTTAGATTGAAAAATACGATGAACAGATAACCATTCCAGATATGCAGCCATAGTCGGAAACTTACCATCACCTGATATTTGATCAAATAGAAAATCAAACTCACCTGGATTCTTTATTTCAGGATGATGATCAAGAATTAAGTGGACTAAAGAAGAACCAGACCTTAAAGCTCCACAAACAAAAACAACATTATTATTCATATTATTTAAACCTTAACTAAGGAGCAAACACTACAATAGTGTTTGCTCACTCATTTTTTAATTATTTTTTTTAAAGTTGATTTTATTCTATTGATGAACGTACTCTTTTTTGCCGCATCAGACCAATGCGTAGATCTATTGATACTTTTGTAATAAAACCTGTCTTCCTCTGACAAGGATTTTACACCCTCATACCAAGGTAAGTGCTGCGCGATATAAGGTTTTTTTACTCGTCCTGAGTTTAGCCACCAACCACCTTTAGAATGTGGACGATACAAAGCAAACGTTGTATCAATGGGAGAAAAATAAAATTTATTGTCAATATCATAAATCCAAAATTTCAATTCATGTTCAACAATATCTTTAGTTAACAATGCTTCATCAGGTAAGTCTTCTATTTCCAAAGAAAATCCGACCTTATCTAAAAAAGTATAATTCTCTAATATTTCTGAAAATACTTCGATAAAATTGCTAGGTGTAGAATCAGAAGGAACTACATCCGAATCTGTATAGACATAATAACTATCCATAAAATGGTCATATACAGCTGTCTGCCACAAAGCGAGGTAGCCAACATTGTCAGAAAGGTAAAAGACCTTAAGTGATTGCTCTTTATAATAATCTAATAATGGTTGGTAACTACTTTTATTATCTATAACATAGATATTTTCATACCCATTACCTTTCAAGTAGCTAATTTGTTTTTTAAGATATTTTTTTCTATTATAATTATTAATGATAATAGGGACGGACTTCCAGTCCCCTTCGTCCATTTTAGTTACTTCAAAGTCAATCGTCACAGAAGTATTAACATCCTTATTTACCTTTTCATTCAAAGAGTGCAGATGATTATTCATTGATTGTACAGAGCGAAACATCATATTATTTCCCATTGACCTTGATCACTTAAGTATTAGCATAACGATGCTTTTCCAACATGATAAAGATGAAGGCTTAACCATACAAGCCTTCAGCCCCGTCTTGATTGATAATAACTTACACCCTGAAGTATGTTGCTTCCAAGCTTGTCCTAATAAATTTCCTTGAATCTGGATATCACACCGCTTCCGTTGCCCATTATCTGCTGGTGGTTCATTAATAACCCCCCGTTGCAAATCATCTAACCCCACCTCTTGTCTCTGACGTAGGAATCGATGCGCCTGATCATCATAAAATTTTCTTTTTGAGGTAGATTGAGAATGAATTATCGAAGTATCATGCAACCTATAGTAATAAAGGCTTTGAGGCATATAATAAACATCACACTGTTCAGCTATTCTAAATTGCAAATCTAGGTCTTCTGCAGTAACAAAATACGCTCTACATCCGCCAATTTTATTTAGAATCTCTTTGCGAACAGCAAACGCACAATAGTGAGTTCTTGTTTTTCCAGATAATAATTCAGCTGTAATAACCCCCCCCTTATCACCACAATCATAATCAAGGAGCAACTTACCTTTACGATCAATGCTTGAAAATGCAGCACACACTGCACCATATTCTGGGTGAGTCTGTAACCAGTCAACCTGTATTGCCAATCGATCTAATGGATAAATATCATCAGCATCACATCTAAAAACAACCTCTCCACTGGCATGACTTAATGCCAAATTAAATGCAGAAGAAATCCCCTGACCTTTACCTTGAAAAACCTTAATTCTACTATCTGAAAATTCTTCTACAATCTTACGACTCGAATCAATAGAGTTATCATCAATAATAATTACTTCAAAATCAGAAAATGATTGTGCAAGAATAGCTTGAATTGTTTCTGCCACATAAAGTTCAGCATTTTTCATTGGCATAAGTATTGATGCTGTCACAGTCATAAGGCTCTTCCCATTTTAAAGACAGCACAATATAATAATCGCCAACTTTCTTTATTCAATGGAGCTAATTTTAAAGCCTTTAGTCCATAGAAGATGGCCGCATTTTTATTTTTATAGTTAAAGGCCCACCAACCGTATTTCATCATAAAAGAATACTGTGATTGAATTGTTTCATTAGGTCGCCAATGTTTTGTCGCCTCAAATCTCATTGTTACGCCTCGACGCTGGCAAGCATTTTCAACAACACTTTTTGCCGTTGCAATTTGTTTTTTACCCGCAACACTACTTACTGACGTACCTAATATTCTGTATTTCATTAATGCTTTAGGTATATTTGATAAGCGACCAACCTCACCTAACCTCAACCATAAATCAAGGTCTTCAACTAAATAATATTCTTCTCGATACTTCCCAACCTTACACACTGATTCAGTGCGCATTAGTACCGTTGGGTGACAAATAACAGTATGCCCTTTAATCAGGTCATTCTGTATATCCTTATCCGTGATAGGCGACTCTAATACAGTTAAACCTCGCCCTTTTTCATCCATTAGCTCAAAAAAACTACCTACGCATACAACATCTGGGTTATGCATTAAATATTCAACTTGTTCAGTCAATCTAGTTCGGAAAGCGATATCATCCGCATCCATCCTTGCAATTAAAGGTGATTTAACTAAATCAATCCCTTCATTTAAGGTGGCAACCAAACCTTTATTTTCTCTACTGATTAAATGAATACGTTTATCTTGCAAAGCATAGTCTTCTAATATTTTTAAAGTCCCATCCGTAGATCCATCATTAATAATGATGAATTCAAAGTCTGTGAATGTTTGTTTTAGAATACTTTCCACAGCCGCTTTAATATATTTTTCAGCGTTGTAAACAGGCATTAGAACTGATATATTTACATTTTTTGTCATAATTATTTTCTTATATAATAGCAAATAGACAGCAATTCTTTTAGGATGCTAAGAGGCAGGCTTATCAAAAATACTGCGCCTGAATTTATACAGCAGACCACTCACCTTTGCACAAATCCCATTAAGCATATTACACAGACCAGTTCCCTTGTAGTCAGCATCTTTTTTTCCAGTATCCTGCGTCCAAGACTTAGCCCAATGATGAATTGCATACGTATCCTCTGTAACCATACAATACATTAATATCTTAATATCTTTGGACTCATCATAAGGGTTATAAGGATAGAAAAATTGACTCTCGAAAACTTTCACATCATAACTTTTAGATTCGAAAACTGATGTCGTAACTACTGGTGAAATATCATAACTTAACTTCTCATCAAAGCGCCTGATCATGTAATCCATACAATCTTCAAAAAAAATATTGCCTTTTATACTTCCAGAAACAGCATTATTAATGCGTCCATCTTCTTCATAAGCAACAAATGCATTATTCTCTAACAAATTATCAAATGATTTTAGTACCTCAATATCTGTATCAAGATAAATACCACCAATTTCATATAAAGCATGTAACCTAACGTAATCAGAGACAAAGGCCCAGTTATTCTCTTTTAGGTGATACTCTATAAACTCATTTTTAGGGCAGTTTGATTCATCCCATTTTATAACTTCATACTCTGGCAAATATTTTTTCCACGATTCTATACATGCCAAATGTAATGGTGACATTTCACCCTGTCCAAACCAACAGTAATGGATTATTTTAGATATCATTATTTCCTCTTAAATTGGTAGTTAAATAATTGAATATCAAACGAATAAAAATCAGCTACCACCTTCACCATATCATCCGTATATGACTCTTGATAATCATAATTTTCAGACTTATTTACCCAGGGCAAACGACCAGGGACTCCAAGTTTACTTTGGATAGTGGTAAATTCTTCAGATAAAGATTCAAAACGTAAAATATTATTCACCACAACTTTCTCATTCTGAAAATCATAAATATATATAAACTGTGGATTTAACACAGTAATATTATATATTCTGTCATAGCTTATCCAGTTCATCACAAAATCTTGAAAATCAGTACATTGCTTATTCATCGAGTCTGTTAGGTACTGATCACTCCCTTTATTTCCACCACTACTTAAATATTTATATGCCGAAAACAACCGATCCCACGGATTTCTAACTACGCAAAACATCTCATAGGTTCCAAACCTTATGGCGTCTGAGCGCATATAATCCCAATATGAATTATGCTCCTGCTCAATTTCTTTATTATCGTTTAAAAGTGTGATAATACTTGTTCCTGCATTTTTTGGAATATGAATAAATATACATTTATACTTGTCACAATAAGTTTTATAAGGGTACCTTTCGTACCCAAACAAATATTCCATATAAATACGATTTCGCCTTCTCAAAATCTTTCTTACATTACTAATTCTGGCACGAATTTTATCGGGCATTATATTTCTATACGTTTGTTTAATCATAGATTTAAAATTCATTTTTCATCACTTGAACCAGCAAACATTTTAAACGCCTCATTTTCTTGAACTAATCGAACAAATTCCCCTTCCGCTCGTAGCTTACCTTTTTCCAGCCAAAGTAAATTATCACAATCCTGTACAGTAGATAAACGGTGCGCAATCATAATAATGGTTTTTTTATGTGCCAAGTTATAAACCGCTTCCATGACTGCCTGTTCTGTTGGAGTATCTAAGGCACTGGTAGCTTCATCTAACACCAAAACACTGGGGTTATGATATAACGCCCGAGCAATACCAATCCGTTGCCTTTGCCCACCACTCAGACGAATGCCTCGCTCACCAACAATAGTTTGATATCCGTCCTCTAATTCATTAATTATAAAGTCATGCAAATTTGCCATTTTAGCGGCTGTTTCTACCGCCTGTTGATCTATGTCTTGGCTTGGTATGCCAAAGGCAATATTGTCACTAACGGTTGAGTCTGCAAGAAAAATTACTTGCGGTACATAGCCGATATTATTTTGCCATGATCTAAGGTTATCATCTGTCAGCACTTCGCCATCAATAGCTATACTACCTTGTTGTGGCTCAAGCAATCCTAATAAAATATCCACTAAGGTCGATTTCCCTGAACCGCTAGTACCAACAATACCAATGCTGGTATTGGCTTTAATGCTTAAGGATAAATTCTTCACAGCTTGCTTAGTCGTACTGGGATAATGAAAGTTTATATCTTTTAACACTAAAACCTTATTAAGCGGTAATGGCTGTTCAATAGGCAAACTATCATCAATAAAATTAAAGGGTAGCTTCGCTGTGCCTTTGATATCTTCATAAAATAAATCAACTGCTGCAATATCGTGCTTTAAAGTCGCGGTACTTTGAAATATACCTTGTAATGCTGGCATTAAACGATAACCTGCTAAGGCATAAAGCGAGATCATTGGCAGCACCGTTTGCACATCATTTTTCACTGCTACTAAATACATGGTCATGGCAAGAATCCCACCAAAGGCAATGGTTTCCAATAAAAACCGGGGTAAATCTACCGCGGCACGGTTAAAAACTTGGTGCTTTATAATTTCTTCTGAAACCTCTCGAAACTGCTTTAGATAATATTGTTCGCGCCCCAGAACTTTAAGCTCTTTGATGCCACCGAGTGATTCATTAATAAAACGCATTCTATCGGTAAATAACTGCGTTACGATAACACCAATACGCCCCAACTTTAGTCTTATTGACCAATAAATCAACGCATAAGAAACGCCGAGTACCGACCCGACAATTAAAGCTATCATTGGATCAACTAAAACCAAAAATATCAAGATACATAGCGCAGTTAAGCCTTTTGATACAACATTAATTGCACTCATAATGCCGCCATTTACCACACGGTTTATCTCAGATGTTAGGTTTTTCAACAATTCTGCACTGTTTCTTTTTAAGTGGAATAGATAGCTTTCATTAAGATAACGATGTAATAACCGAATTGCCAAGGTATTATTTGTTGTTACTACAAATTTCATTGTTACCCATGTGCTAAAGGCTAGAAATAGATTGGTTAACACTAAAGTAAGAAGAACAAATCCACCTAGAACAACAATAAAGTCACGGTTATCCTCCATTTCAAAAAAAGTTTTGGCTGCTAGCAAGTACTCATTTTTATCGACAATACTGGGGTCTGAAGCTGCCGAAATAAAGGGAAATATAGAAGCAATCCCAACCACTTGAAGTAAGGCGGTTATGATGACAATGATAGATAACAGCAATAATCTTCTCTTTTCTTGTGGAGAAAATTCTGAATATAATTTTTTTAAACTCTTGTACATATCTGTCCTTACTTTCTATAATATTAGTGTCAAACAACTTTAGCTTTACTTATTATATCTTCCGTACGTCCTAGCAAAATACCCGCTAAAAGCCAAAGCCATGGCGCAAGCGATGCATTAGGTAATTGGTCTACCATAATAATACCCATTAAAAGAGCGTGAGCTGCTAATAGAGTTAGTTCTTGATTCGATTTTATTAGTTTAGATGCTTTTTTTGCTCTAAAAATAGTGATTCCTAATAAGCCAAGCTCAGCTATAAACCCTAAAAAACCCGATATACCAAAAGTAATAATCCACCGACCATCCGTTACTGAAATATCGTTACCCGTTTCTTCATCATAAACACGGTTACGCCCCCAACCACCCCAGCCAAAGAAAAATCTTTTTCTGGCATGGTCTAACAAAATATGTTCATTATTAAACCTATACACTAAAGATTCAGCTCGCTCAGCACCCATTGTTGATGTTGCTAACTCAACAACTTTCTGATGGGGGAATATTTTTAAAATACTCATCGTCGGGTAAGACAAGGCTAATATTGCTAAAACCACGGCAATACGTAATTGCATTTTATAAGTCATACTTTTAATAACCACTAAAGTAAAAACACCGTACATAAGAGATGCCATACTTTTACATAAAACCAAAAGTATTAATAAATAATAACTCACCATTGAGGGAGAAAATTTACGAATTTTCTCCCTCCTTTTCCAAAGTACCGCCGAAGAAAGCAAAGTGCATGCTGTAAAAAAAGCGACCCATAATCCATGCCCCATAAATACTACGGGGCGGAAACCTCCACCTCGTGCTTGCTGAAGGAAGCTGTGTGGAAAGTAGCCATAGAACATTGTATGCAACTGCGGACTCATCCGTATTTCATATAGCATTGGTAGAGAATAAATCAAACCCGCCGCCACTAAAACTTTAAACATTAGTAGCTGATCTTCGTAAGTTCTAAAAAATTGCCTACCAATAAAAAAAGGAGTTACTTGTAAAACTTGCCCAATAACAGCCGAGATTGCATCATGAAAGCTTAATCCTGGTAAAAATCTCCCGCCTATTATTACTCGATCACCGTTTAATACAACAGTCAAAAAAGGGCCTACAAACATTAATCCCACTAAAAGATTAATAAATCCTTTATTGGCAAAATATGCAATTTTTCTCCTTTTAATCTGCCAACAACCTATTATTGCAGCAAGCACAGGCATAGAGCTTTTGCCCAATGGTGGTATCAATGGAAAATCAACAAAAGTGGACACAGGTAAAACCATAAATCCACCTAATATTGTCCATATACTTG
>ENA-ORXI01003025-ORXI01003025.1-sediment-metagenome-genome-assembly--contig:-NODE-3025-length-11615-cov-7.730716_pt1 | contig 11615 bp, 6 predicted proteins | sample MGYA00237861_ERZ511468 | MGnify/ENA primary metagenome ERZ511468 (study PRJEB26299, sample SAMN06266213) | sediment metagenome | isolation source: Hudson Canyon methane seep mesocosm | place: USA:Hudson...
GATCTAGATCTGTTATTTCGTTATGTAGGTACTTATCGCGATCCTGATATTAATGATTATGTCTCTCTGGATATTCGTCTAGCCTGGCAGCCGATTAAGAGTCTCGAACTCTCTCTGGCTGGACAGAACCTGCTTGCCGAACATCATTTAGAGTACACAAACACCTCCTTTCCGACGCCTATAGAAATAGACCGAGGCATGTATGGCAAATTAGTCTGGCATTTTTAATTACCAACTCAGATGACCACAGCTATGACAAAAACAATATTGCCATCAATCATTTGCGCGCTGTTTTTTTTAACGCCTATTGCTCAGCTAAATGCGCGCTCAGTTGAAAAACAATCTGTACTGGCAGCATTAACCCTCAACATAGCGCGTTTTACCCGCTGGCCAGAACAGCTTATAAAGGATACTGAGTCCATCCTCAATCTATGTGTCTTTGGTGACAATATTATCCAGCAGTCCTTTTCAAACATTGATCACAAAATAATCAATAGCAATACCATCCATATCATTAATGTTTCACGTCTGCGCAATCTACAACAATGCCAAATACTCTACCTAAGCGACCTTGAACGAAACAAATTAACATCGCTGTTAGCCGAGCTAGAAGGTCAACCGATTTTAACTGTAGGAGAAAGCTTGGCATTCATTAAAGCGGGCGGTATGATTGGGTTGGAATCAATACAGGGGAAAATCCAGTTAAATATCAATTTAGCCATGGTAAAACAAGCTAAACTGATAATAAGCTCTCGTCTTTTAAAACTGGCTAAAATATACCCGCCACCTCCTTAACAGCAATCACCACAGAAATAAGAAATGAATGCACTCCTAGAAAGGTAATTAAGATGAGCCGGTTAAATAACGCATCTATTAAAGATAAATTAAGATTTCTGTTAAGCATGAGTATATTACTCATGCTATTAATAGCGGGTAGCGTTTTAATGGTTAATACCCTACTATCAAGTAAACAAATTTTACAAAATGAATTAAACGCCCTCACCGAAGTCACCTCCTTAGCTATCACACCCTCGTTAATTTTCGACAATCAAACGGATGCTCAGCAAACCTTAAACACCCTACAGGCCCATAAAAATATTATTTACGCGGCGGTGAGCAAAACCAAAGAACAAACGCCTTTTGCTATCTATTTAAAAACTAAAGACACTGTCATCCCAAATAACTTAAAAAATAGCTGTGAGCATAATAAGTTTACCCTGAGGTTTATGCAGGTCTGTAAACCGCTAATTTTTGATCAGGTTGATTATGGACATATCACTATAGTCATTAGCTTACATGCTATTTATCAACGACTATTAATAGAAATGAGTATTGCTTTTTTAGGACTAGGTCTAGCAGCATTATTGATTTTCTGGTTTCTAGGAAAATTTGCCAAAAAACTTTCTGATCCCATTTTGGAACTGGTTAATATCAGCGAAGAAGTTCAAAGATCAGGTGATTACAAAAAACGTACAAGCATTAATTCAAATGATGAAATAGGCCTGTTAGGCAAAACCTTCAATGAAATGCTGGAGCAGATCCATAGTCGAAATATAGCCCTTAACGCCCAAAAAGATACGCTTGAAGAGCAAGTACAACAAAGAACTCAGGATTTAACTAAAGCAAAAAACAATGCCTTGATCTTAGCCGCTGATGCTCAAAAATCCAGCATTGCTAAAAGCGAATTTCTCGCCACTATGAGCCATGAAATTCGTACCCCCATGAACGGGGTATTAGGCATGACAGAACTATTATTAACCACCAAGCTAAACGATCACCAACAAAGACTTGCCGAGACCGCCTACAAATCAGCTGAATCCCTATTAAGCATTATTAATAATATTCTTGATTTCTCTAAAATTGAATCAGGAAAGTTTCAACTAACGATGACGGATTATAAGTTACGCGAATTATTGGAAGGCACCGTTGAACTACTCGCCTCTCAAGCCCATTCAAAAGGCCTGGAGCTATTACTTAACCTACCTAACGATCTTGACTCCAGCGTTTATGGTGATGCAGATCGACTACGTCAAATATTGGTAAATTTATTAAGTAATGCCATCAAATTTACCCAACAAGGTGAAGTTCAATTAAAAGTTAGCCGAATAAAACAGATCAATGCTAAATCGCAGATAACGCTATTGTTTGAAATAACAGATACCGGAGCAGGTATTGCCCCCGACCAGCAAGCGCTGATCTTTGATAGCTTTACTCAGGCAGATGGCAGCATTACTCGTCGCCATGGAGGAACAGGCCTGGGCTTAAGCATTTCCAGGCAATTAGTAAAAATGATGGGAGGACAGATTCAGCTCTCTAGCACAGTAGGGCAAGGCTCCTGTTTTAGCTTTCAACTCGGCATGAAACAAAGCTCACAATCAATCATTCAAAAAGCCGACATATCAGTCCTCAGAGGAATGAATATTTTATTAGTGGATGATAACAGCAGCAATAGCGAAATTTTATCCTCTCAGTTAGGGCAATGGGGAATACGATGTCATTGTGCCAACAGCGGTTTACAAGCAATAGAACACTTAGTCCAATCCCTACAACAAAACCAATTCTACCAAATAGCCCTACTCGATTGGCATATGCCTGAAATGGATGGCTTAACATTAGCCAATACCATCCACCAGAACCCACAATTACAAGACATCTCACTAGTTATTTTAAGCTCAACAGGACTCAGCATTGACCAGATACAAGCCGAGAACAGTGGTATCAATTACTTATTAAACAAACCTGTTCCCCAGCAAAAGTTATTGCATTGCCTGCTTGAATTATCGGGTGCCAGACTCAACCATAAAGAACTACAGCCAGAATCAACAGCAAATAAAACGGAAAAACTATCAGGACATATTCTATTAGCTGAAGACAATCCCGTTAATCAGGAAGTGGGCATGGCTATGTTACGCACCATGGGCTGCCAGCCTGAAGTGGTTAACAATGGACATGAAGCAGTCAAAGCCTTTGCCGAGAAGCATTTCGATGCTATTTTAATGGACTGCCATATGCCTGAAATGGATGGCTTTGAAGCAACGGTAAAAATTCGTCAACAGGAAACAGCACTCAATAAAACCCAACAAATACCCATTATTGCATTAACCGCAGATGTAAAAAAAGGCATTATAGATCAATGTCTTGATACTGGGATGGACGACTATGTTAGCAAACCTTTCGACCTTAATCACCTGCAACAGACTTTAGAAAAGTGGCTACCCTGTAGCGAGCAGACTTTTAATCAGCCCTCAACAACACTGGCACAAGATTCACCCCCTGCCATAGACAATCTAGATTTCAAGGCACTGAATAATTTACAGCAACATAACAGTGTTACAGGCGAGAACTTACTAAATAAATCAATCAATTTATTTCAACAATTTGCACCTAAACAGCTAGAAAAACTTGACGATGCACTAGAGCAACAAAATACTCAAGAGCTATCAAACATTGCCCATAGCCTAAAATCTGCTTGTGCCAATCTTGGCGCACTAAAACTAGCCGCGTGTGCTGAATCGATCGAAGCCATCAGCAGACAAGGTCACACCGAGAACGTTGCCACATTATTAAAGACCCTAAAACAACAGTTACCTACGATTATTGAGAGTTTAAATCACGAACTCAATACCCGCAACACCTCCACTCAGCAACAAGCTACCTTCTCAGCCAAAGAAATTCATAAACAACATATTCTATTAGTCGACGACGACATCAGCTTTCGACTTATCACTCACTCTGCCTTAACCGCTGCATCCTTTATTGTCGATGAAGCCAGCAATGGCCTACAGGCACTGGAATATGTTAAACAACAAAAACCTGACCTGATTTTACTCGATGTCATAATGGAACCTTTAGATGGCTTTGAAACATGTCGCCTACTACGGAAACAAGCCGAATTGCTTGACGTACCCATTATTATGACAACAGGGCTAGAGGATATAGATGCGATTAATCGTGCTTTTGAATCAGGTGCTTCTGACTTCATTGTAAAACCACTAAATTATTCTATATTAATCCATCGCTTAAGCTTTATCTTAAGAGCAGGTCATGACTCAGCTGAACTGAGAAACAGTAAATTGCGACTCATAACAGCCCAACGTATTGCACGCATTGGCTACTGGATATGGGATGTAAAACAAAATCACTTCCAACTCTCTGATCAATTAGCTGATTTATGCAATATTGATTTAAATACATTTGACTCAACTGTTGATGGTTTTATTGCTTTAATTGAGCCGGACGACAGGGACATGATTAAAGATATGATCCTGCATGCTCCCTATAAAAAAACCACTCAATTTGTAGAATACCGCATACATACAGCAGCCGACAAAATCACTTATGTTCATCAGGAAATGGTCAAAATCATTGAAAATGACCGTCCCATGATTACAGGGACTGTTCAAGATATCAGTCAGCGAAAAATAAGTGAGAAAAAGATTCATAACCTGGCCTATTTCGACCACCTCACAGGCCTTGCCAGCCGAACCTATTATCAAGAACAGATTCAGTCTCTTATCAAATCAGCCAGCTATCATAATGAGGAGTTTGCCTTTCTATTTATTGATCTGGATGGCTTCAAAGATGTTAATGATAGCTTAGGTCACACGCTCGGCGATGAACTTCTCAAAATAATCGCAGAACGCTTAAAAGGTGTGGTGCGAGGTGCTGATTTCGCTGCTCGTTTAGGTGGCGATGAATTTTGTATTCTATTAAATAACATTGAGAGTGATCTCTTTGTCACTGAGGTAGCCGAACGTTGCTTACTAAAGATCAACGAATCCTTATTTCTGAACAAACAGGAAATAAGAGCCCGTGCCAGTATTGGCATTGCTATTTTCCCTCGCGATGGCGAGACCGAAATGGAATTAATGAAAGCCGCAGACACAGCAATGTATGCCGCAAAACAAGCAGGCAAACAATGCTTTATTTTCTATTCCCAAGAAATGGCCACATCAGCCATTTCCCGACTAGAAAAAGAATTAATGCTGCGAGAAGCTTTTGAAAAAGACCAGTTTATACTCTACTATCAGCCACAAATCTGCATGCAAAGCGGCCGCATGGTGAGTATGGAAGCACTGGCTCGCTGGCAACACCCCGAAAAAGGCATGATTCCCCCAGGCGAGTTTATTCCAGAAATAGAGCGTCTGGGATTGATTGCAGAGCTTGGAAACTGGGCAATTAAAACAGCCTGCGAACAAATAGCCTGCTGGCACAAATCCGGGCTCCCCTACATGCAGGTAGCAGTGAATCTTTCTGCCTTACATTTTCAGGATGACTGCCTGATTAACACAGTACAATCCATATTAAGAGAGACTGAAGTTCCCGCAAAATATCTGGAATTAGAAGTCACAGAAAGTGCCATGCAAGCAGAACAATGCCTTCATATCATCAGCCGATTACGAGAGCTTGGAATAAAAATATCTATCGATGATTTTGGTACAGGTTATTCCTGTCTGGCATCATTAAAACAATTACCGTTAGATTGCTTAAAAATTGATAAAGTTTTTGTCGATGACGTGCTAACTAACCCTCATACCCCATTACTATTAGGTGCAATCATAGGTTTAGCTAACGCCCTGGAATATAACTTAATTGCAGAAGGCGTGGAAACCAAAGAACAGGCCTTGGTCATGCACGGCCTGGGATGCCAGCTAATACAAGGTTATTATTTTAGCCGCCCTATTCCTAGCAATAAAATTCCTGAATTAATTAATCTCGATTTCAACAAACAAATTGACGATGAAACAGATTAGGGTTTTAAGTCGAGTCTAAGGAGATTTACATGACACCTTTCCAGAAAAAGCTATCAGAACCCATACAGTTACCTTCATTAGCCAAAAACATTCATGTTTTAATGCAGTCGCTGGCTGAAGACTCACTGACCTATAAGCAACTAGCAGAAGTAATCAAACATTACCCTGTCATCACCGCCCGTATTATATTCTTAGCCAATTCCCCCTGGTCAGCCCCCATTGCTCCTATTAACAGTATAGAGCAAGCCTGTTCCAGACTCGGAATATCTATGGTTAAAAGCATTAGCATTGCTATTTCCGTAGCGGCCGCTTTTAATACTAGAAAATGCCCAGAGTTTTGCATAGTTCGCTACTGGACTACATCCATGCTTGTTGCAGAAGGTGCGGGGCTCCTTGCAGCCAAATTACCGAACCACCCTGACCATAATGAACTTGAACTCACTGCACAGACTTCAGGCGTATTACATAATCTGGGATTGTTGTGGCTAGCTGATAAATTGCCCCATGAAACAGCTTACGCATTCCAACAAATAAAAGATGACCCACTGTTATCCGTCAGCGAGACATTAAAACAATCGACTGGCGCGGACTATTGTGAGGTTGGTAGCTGGATAGCTAAGCAACTGAAATTACCTGATTCATTAATTGCCGCCATGCAACACCACCACAATGAGAATTATCAAGAAGAAAACTGGGAATTAACTCTGCTAGTCGGTGCAGCTGCCGAAATGGTCTCTGCATTACACAAACAAATTGATGAGAGCCCAATCAATAACAGACTGGAAACACTGGGCCTTGATTCATCAGAACAAACCTTAATTTATCAAAGACTGGCTAAAGATTTTGATAAAACTCGTGAATTAGTTGAAACGCTTTTTTAAGCCTGATTTTTCTCAAAAAAGGTCAAAACTTGCTCCTGAGCCCCTCATTTTTCTGGCTCATTTTTCTTTTAAGATCAGGTTTAAATTGTACTAATCTTGATTTGATTTTTCTTCTTAATTGATATGTCAGTATTTTATTACTGGCAGGAGTCGCGCCATAAGATTCAAAAAAAGGTGTCATCCTCGACCTAGAAGAGACCTTGCTCTTTGTGACTTCACTAACAACAAGATTCCTCCTAAGGCCAGATGACATCGTAAATTAAAAACAAGGTCAAAATCAAAATATATTTTCAACCTGGGATTTAATATCTTATCAATTGAAAATACTTTTAAAAAGTGCCCCCAAACTACTTTTTTCCTGGACAGGGGGCGCCTGTCTTGCAGCGTTTATTTTTTGCTGTTGCTGTTGCTGTTGCTGTTGCTGTTGAAACAACCTTTCCTCAGCTATTTTATCCTCAACTCTAGCCATTAATTGAGTCGCTTTCTTTGATGATTGAATTCTTTGACTTGTTTTAATAAATCTAACCGCATCTTGATAGCGAGAATCATTAATTCGCCCTCTAGCTAAAGATAAATACTTATCTACAATTTTCTGGCGTATCACTTTTACATTCGCATCATCTTCTGAAGTAAGTGCAGATAATTGTTTTAACGTATCTAAGGCTGAATTTCCTTTTGGCCTGCTCAAGCGACTTTTCTTAATCTGAGAGAGTGCTTTTTGGTACAACACAAGCTCTTGATCCACATCCTCTACTTCTAGAACAGGTGTTGCTGTAACTGTATCAATAACTGCGATAGAAACCTTGTTTTCAGGTAGCGTTTGAGTTGTCTCAGCAATTGCTTGAATAAGCTCTAATTGCTTGACTTCACCTGGCTCAGAAGGCTGAGTACTATCTACAACAGAGTTATTTAAAGAACCCTCAACAGCCACATCAGAGACAGAAACAGTCTTTACTATTTTTTCAATCGGTTTTATTTCAGAAAGCGTCTCAAGAAACTGAACCGTAGTAATAGCGCCACTCTTTAATGCCATATCCTTAACAGACTTACCGTTAATATCCTGCTCATCAGGTTTTAAGCTATTTTCAGCCAATACCGTTAAAATAGCTTTAGTTTTTTTACTCAATTTAAAGTTGACTTTATCTCCGCCACTCCAGGTATTCTTTGCTCTCTGAAAAAATACAAAATACAAAGCATTATGCCCTTCGTTATCCTTAATATTAATATCAGCGCCTAAATCTAAAATAGCCTTAGCAATTTTATACTCTTGATAAGATAACGCGCTCATCAAGGCTGTTTGCCCTTGAGCATTAGTATGATTAATGTCCGCTCCAGCCTTAACTAAAAGACCTAATGCCTTTATAGCCTTATCGTCCGTTCCTTTTCTATTCCGTGAACGTACAGATCTTCTGCTATGAAAGGATTCAGCCACATAATTAAGAGCCGTCATCCCAGATTTATCAGTCTCATTGACAGGAATACTTTTTACCAAAAATTCAAAGTGTTCCATACTGCATCGGTCAGGCTTACTGCCTAGCATTAAAATAGCGCACAAATGTAAGCGGTTCCGTCCGTCTGAGTCAACAGAATCGAGCTTAACGCCAGAGTATACCTTTATAACATCAAACAAAGCTTCTGGTGCAACAATAACCGGGTATGTCCAATGGCTAATACCTTGATCTTTTTTTGGTTTTCCAAAAATATCACGCGACGAATGGTTAATTGCAATTTTTTTAGCTGGATCGACTAACTTTCTTTGCAAATAGAGTTGAGTCGCTTCTATATCAGGTTTAGCGGATTTAAAATTAAATCGATCTACACTCCATTTTTTACTCGAATAGTTTATTTTGTAATAGGATCCAAAGCGGCCTTTTTTTAGAAAGGCTTCTAAATATTCAGGGTCTATAAAATTAGCTTTATCATAATCTTTAACCAAGACAATATTTCCCTTTTCATCCCACTCTGTCATTAAACCAACCGCCTGCCCATCCTTGGTTTCTACTGCACTCTTTTTATAATAATCATCCGCATTAATGGCATAAGAACCCTTTTCAATACTCTTTAAAATTTCTGACATTAAAGAGCTAGAGCCTACTGCTTTCTTTTGGAAGTATTGAGCTTCCCTATTATCAGAATCACTTAATATGAATTCTTTGCCCGCACAATCCCAGATTTTTATGGGGACCAAAGAGCTACTCTCTTTAGCTAGCATTTGATAACCCAAGGTTCCATTCTCACAATAAAGTTGAACGGATTCTTTTTTGTCGTTATTAAAAACAAGCTCTACCGCTTTCTCTCCATTCTCATACCAACGATTCCATTCCCCTATTTTTATTCCTTTTACATCATCTCTTCTACGCCTATTTTTTGAATCCATGGGAAGAGTAATATCAGAACTATATTCACCTTCTTCTTTTCTCTCTCCATTTTTATACCACCACTTCCACTCTCCAATTTTTCTAGAGCCATCATCAGAGAACAGTCCTTCACTTTGCATCTCTCCGTTGTCATACCACTTATGTTCTTTACCATAACGAACCAATGATTTTAAAGCGAGCTCATCAAGTTCTCTTGTATCATTGCTTTCCTTCCCCCCACCAAATCCTTGGATTAACATATAAAAATCATTTATTACCCGAGCACTAAAAGCTTCCTTTATCTCACCATTAGCATAAAAAAATTGGATATTTCCATCTAATTTTCCATCCTTATATTCAACAATTTCGCTTGGTATTTCACCCCCTTCAAATCGTATAGACTTCCCTGTAAAAGGCTCTCCAGATTCTTTTAAAACCTTAAGTCCATTTTTATAGCTCAATTGATCAACGGGCACTTCAGCTAATCCGCAGCCATAAAGAAAAAGTAAGGTTAAAGGCAAGTAAAGGCTTTTATAATTCATATCGTTAAGAGTGCTGTATGCTTTATGGGGTTCTAGAGGGAATTATTTATGATTAGCTCTTATTGAAGCAACCATGAACACGACTGAAATGATCAAAAGACAAAAGCCAATAACACTACCATAAGCAGATATTAAACCTGTATAGACTGCAATCACTTTTGCATATTTCCAAGACCCTATCAACATGGCTACACCAATAACAATTCCGGCAAACACAATTAGAAACAAACTATATGCAAAAAAAGTAAGCAATAATCGTAATTCCTGATCAAGTGTTTCAGTGGATACTGAATCAATATCAACAAAGGCTTTCATTGTTGAATAAAGAATAACGCCTAACATCACAACAGCAGGTATAGCATATGCGTACGCACCCTCTACTAATGAAAACATACTCAAAACCCCTCCTACCATGGCAAGCAAAGAAGAAAAGAACAAAACCTTTGTCAAACTAGAATATGTAACTCTAGCAAAAAGTTTTGCGCTTTTATCTTGAAGACTAATCACAGCATTAGTTGATAATATCTGTCCATCTCCAGATATTTTATATCCACAGTTATTACAAAAAGTTGCATCATCCGCAACACTAGCATTACATTTTGGGCAGTTCATAAGTTATTCCTATAATAATTATAATTTTTCTAAATATTTTATAACGGCTGTTTAGCCAGTCTTTAGGGCAGCTCTATTAATTCTGCCTGAGTAGCTGTTCGTTTAAAATGCTTGAGAATGAGGCGAAGGTTGTAGTTAATAGCAGGCGAGTAACAAGATTTTAAAAGCTTCCGCTCCTGCTCACGCACCTTACCTACATCCCTGTAGACAACGAAGTTATCGAATATTTTAAGCGTTCAGATGCCAGTCATGAATTTATAGAGTTGTCCTTTACTGCATTAGCTGCTCTTTGGCTACAATGGTTTTACCTATGGGAGATAACGCTATTTTGGCAAGTTTTACATGTTGAAGACCGAAAGGAATCCCTACAATCGTTATACAACATATTAATGCTGCAAAAGCATGACCAAGTACCAGCCAAAACCCTGCAAAAACAAACCAAATGATATTTCCAACAAGCCCTGCAACACCTGTTCCAATGTCGCTTTCTCCATTTAAGTCTGCTCTATTGATGGCTTCATTCCCAAAAGGAAAAAAAGTAAATTTCCCCATCACGAAACAAGCTTTCCCCCAAGGAATTCCAATGATAGTCAAGTAGCAAATACATCCAATCAGCCACCAAAGTAATCCTAGCTCAAATCCCCCAAAAACAAACCACAAAACATTCCCTAAAAACCTCATCATTTTCCCTTTATTTATTATGACCTGAATAAGTCAATGGCTTAATCGCTCCAGTGTAGAGCCAATCGCTAGATATCATAAAAAACATATCCCTAAAAGTCTAGGGAATTAACTAATTATTTTTTACTAGCAAAAACTTCCTACCCAATAAAATTCAATCAAAAATAAACATGACTATGAACTAAACACAGGTTGACGAAAAGTAATAACTAGAACCGAACTGAATTTAAAAAAACATGGCATTTCAATAGGCCCCTCCCACCTATAAAAACAACATCAGTTCCAATATATCTTTTTTAACCTGTGTTTAGTTCATAGTCATTAAAATAAATAGCTCATTTATTACGAATACCACAACCCTATCTCTTACGTGCTCTGTTTTTGCCATGCAACATCAGAATCAACCCTCTCATTACTATTCAGGTGACTCTCGCTGCTGGGACTCTTTAGAAAGACTGCTGCCTCGGATTATTGAGAAGTCACAGACCCGTCTAAAACTCGATATTTGAAATATCAAAAACACTGTTAAGGCTCTATCTGTGACTTTAGGAAAAAGCTAAAACTTGCTGATTTTATTTTAATATGGCAAGATAATGGGTTGACTATTCTCTTATAGTACAGACTACTATCTGCAGAACTTATTCCCCAATACACAAAGAGGCAAACGATGGCAGGTCGCAATCACTTATTTATTCCTGGTCCAACCAACACTCCACATGAAGTTCTAAGTGCAATGCATGTACCTATGGAAGATCATCGCTCCCCGATTTTCCCTAAGCTACTTAAACC
>ENA-ORXI01003027-ORXI01003027.1-sediment-metagenome-genome-assembly--contig:-NODE-3027-length-11607-cov-11.096271_pt1 | contig 11607 bp, 10 predicted proteins | sample MGYA00237861_ERZ511468 | MGnify/ENA primary metagenome ERZ511468 (study PRJEB26299, sample SAMN06266213) | sediment metagenome | isolation source: Hudson Canyon methane seep mesocosm | place...
GTGATATTACCGGCATTACCCACAGGTAAACAATGGAAATCAGGTGCACGAGATAATTCTTCAACAATCTCAAATGCAGCTGTTTTCTGGCCTTGTAAGCGGTATGGGTTGATTGAGTTAACAATCGTTACAGGTGCATGCTCTGCAACATCTTTAACAAGTTGCATTCCTTCATCAAAGTTACCTTTAATTTGGATGACAGTTGCACCATGCATCATGCCTTGGGCTAATTTACCTAAGGCAATTTTACCATCAGGAATCAATACAAAAGCAGCAATACCTGCACGAGCAGCATAAGCAGCTGCTGCAGCTGAAGTGTTACCTGTAGAAGCACAAATAATCGCTTTACTGCCTTCTTCAACCGCTTTAGTCACGGCCATTGTCATACCGCGATCTTTAAATGAACCTGTTGGGTTCAGCCCTTCGTATTTGACGTAAATTTCAACATCTTTACCCAATACAGTAGGAATATTTTCAAGTTTAAGTAGTGGCGTATTACCTTCACCTAAGCTGATTAATTTTGTATCTTCACTTACCGGTAAACGGTCACGGTAGCGTTCAATTAAGCCTGTGTAACGTGGACGAAATGGCATTTTATTTTCCTTTTAAACTATATTAAATAAGGATAGAGTTATAAATATGCATTTATAGACTATCCTAATGATTCCATGCGAATTCGCATCACAGAATCAGTAACTGATTGTAATGCTTCGATTTGTTTAATCGCTGCATTCATATTCTTCTCAACAACTTCTTGTGTCAGCATGATGACCGGCACAATTCCACCATGCTCTTCTGGTTGTTTCTGCAAAATAGCTTCAATGCTAATACCTTGTTCACCCATAATACGAGTAATTTCAGCAAGCACACCAGGTTTGTCTTCAGTGTGAATACGAAGATAATACGATGTCACGACGTCTTCAACAGGTAAAATAGGTGTGTCAGACAAGGCATCTGGTTGGAATGCTAAATGAGGCACTCTATTTTCAGGATCAGTTGTTAAAGCACGAACTATATCAATGATATCTGCAACAACGGCTGATGCTGTCGCATCTGAGCCTGCACCAGCGCCATAATATAACGTTGGCCCTACGGCATCACCTTGTACTAATACGGCATTCATCACGCCATCAACATTAGCAATCAAACGACGGTGAGGAATCATGGTCGGATGAACTCGTAACTCAACACCTTGTTCTGTCTTTTTAGCAATTCCCAAATGTTTAATACGGTAGCCTAATTCAGCAGCATATTTCACATCTTCTTGAGAAATTTTACTAATACCTTCGGTATACGCTTTATCAAACTGCAATGGAATACCAAATGCAATTGAGGCCATAATGGTTAATTTATGAGCCGCATCAATACCTTCAACATCAAATGTTGGATCTGCTTCAGCATAACCAAGTGCTTGTGCTTCAGCTAATACATCAGCAAAATCACGCCCTTTATCTCGCATTTCAGTCAGAATAAAGTTACCAGTACCATTAATAATACCTGCTAACCATTCAATACTATTTGCAGCTAAACCTTCACGCATTGCTTTAATAATTGGAATACCGCCAGCAACCGCAGCTTCAAAGGCAATTGTTACCCCTTTCTCTTGGGCTTTAGCGAATAATTCGTTACCGTGCATAGCAATTAATGCTTTATTTGCCGTAACAACATGCTTACCGTTTTCAATTGCTTTTGTGACAAGATCAAGGGCAACACCTGTACCACCAATCAACTCTACAACAATATCGATTTCAGGATCATTGATGATATCCATAGCATCTGTTGTCAACGAAATACCATCTGTTTGACAAATTTTTGGTGATTCTATGTCACGATCAGCAGCGCGTGAAATTTCAATACCACGACCTGCTCGACGACTGATCTCTTTTGAATTGCGAGTCAAAACATTAACGGTACCACCACCCACTGTACCTAAGCCTAAAACTCCGATTTTTACTGATTGCAAAATGTTCCCCTAACTATTTTTAAACATGTCACGGATCCCACGGATCGCTTGACGTGTACGATGTTCATTCTCTATCAAACCAAAACGAACATGATCATCGCCATATTCACCAAAACCAACACCTGGTGATACCGCTACTTTCGCTTCTTGTAGTAATTTTTTAGTAAATTCTAATGAACCCATTTCACGATATTTTTCAGGGATCTTAGCCCAGACAAACATCGTTGCTTTTGGCTTTTCAACTTCCCAACCTATGGCGTTTAGACCGTCACATAAAACATCACGGCGATTTTTATACGTTTCAACCACTTCATCAACACAATCTTGAGGGCCTTCAAGTGCTGCAATCGCTGCCACCTGAATAGGTGTAAACATGCCGTAATCAAGGTAAGACTTCATTCTAGCTAAAGCAGCTACAAGCACTGGATTCCCTGACATAAAGCCAACTCGCCAACCTGGCATATTGTAGGTTTTAGATAAAGTATAAAACTCAACTGCCACATCTTTTGCACCTGGAACTTGCAAGATTGATGGCGCTTTATAACCATCAAAGGTGATTTCACCATAGGCCAAATCATGGACAACCCAAATTTCATGTTCCTTGGCAAAAGCGACAACACGCTCAAAGAATTCCAAATCAACACACTGTGTTGTTGGGTTACCAGGGAAATTCAAAACCAACATTTTTGGTTTTGGCCATGAATCTTTGACTGACTTTTCTAATTCAGCAAAAAAGTCACCACCAGGAATAAGTGGCACATGGCGAATATCAGCGCCTGAAATGACAAAACCATAGGGATGTATAGGATAAGCCGGGTTAGGGACTAAAATCGCATCTCCAGGCCCTACAGTAGCAAGTGCTAGATGTGCTAGACCTTCTTTTGAACCGATGGTTACAATTGTTTCCGTTTCAGGATCTAGACTGACATCAAATTTTCGCTGATACCAATCACAAATGGCTTTACGTAAACGGGGAATACCGCGGGACACCGAATAACGATGTGTATCTGGTCTTTGTGCCGCTTCTGTTAATTTATCAATTATATGTTGCGGTGCAGGTTTATCTGGATTACCCATACCAAAGTCAATAATGTCCTCACCTCGCGCACGTGCTTTAGCCTTCAAATCATTAACAATATTGAAGACATACGGCGGAAGGCGTTTAATTCTAGGGAAATCTTCGTTCAACTCAGCACCTGAAAATAGAAAAAACTGTTGGCAAACAGTGCAAAATAACTGAAAATGGCTCTTACTTCAAATCACATTTACCTAATTGGGCCATCATGACTGAACAAGAAGCATTTTATAATGAACTATTAGATGATTTAAAAAAAGGTACTTTAGTATTACCAACGCTACCTGAAGTCGCTCTTCGTGTTCGAGATGTTGTTGATGAACCAGAAGCAACTGCTCATGATTTAGCTGACATCATTATCACCGACGTAGCCTTATCAACGCGCTTATTAAAAGTAGCCAATAGTCCTCTTTATCGCGGTCGACTTGAAATAGATAGCGTGCAGATGGCAGTCGCTCGTCTTGGTCAAACTATTATAAGAAGCCTTGTTACCAGTCTTGTAATGGAACAAATGTTCCAAGCAACATCAAGAAACCTAGATAAACGTCTGCATGATCTATGGGAACACAGTACAGATGTCTCCGCTATCTGTCAGATCTTGTCAGCAAGCCAAGTAAATATCAAAGCAGATGAAGCCATGCTAGCGGGTTTAATCCATGAGGTTGGTATTTTACCTATTTTAATGAAGGCAGATGAAAAACCAGAGTTAATCAAAAACTCCGCTGCTTTAGATGCCGTTATAGAAGCCATTCACCCTAAAATAGGTGCTGCTATTTTAAGAAGCTGGAAATTCCCTGAAGCGCTTGTCACTGCTGTTGAAGAACAGCAGAATCTCAGTAGAGACAGTGAAAATGGTCCTGACTTAGCAGATTTAGTGCAGGTTGCTCGCCTACAAAGTTATATGAATACTAAAAAAGCACTGAGTAGTGAACAGTTAGCCACGATTCCTGCCTTTAAGAAATTAGGTGTTGATACTGAAATTAGTGTTGTTGAGCTTGATGAGAACAGCGATGAATATGCTGAAGCAATGGCCTTATTTGGTTTTTAGTTCTACATCACTTATATGTCAAAAAAAGCCCCAAGTAGAGTTTCTAGTTGGGGCTTTTCTGTATTGAATCAACTATTCCAAATAGTGTTAAGGTATTGCTTTTCTTCATCCGTTAACTGCTCAACAGTTTCATCTAGCTGTTTCGACAATAAAACCCGACCAGCATCATATTGACGACGCTCTATTTCTCGCCGTTCAATCTCTCTCCGAGCTCTTGCACGCCGGTCTTCTTTAGGCCATAAGAAATAATGTTCTTTAATCATTTTTAGCCATTTCGAACTGCCAAAATCATAAAGAATCATCCGCCGCTCATCTTGGCGGCGCATATGCCCACGCCTACTCATTTTTCTTAAACTATCTATACTCATCCGCCTAAACTCCTTGTTACGCGAGTATATTATTAGAGTCCTTTTTTACTATATAGTTCATTCACTATAATAAAGCACCTTAATTTCTAATCATCCAGATTAGTTTTTGCCTTCTTTTAAGAACCTTCAGGACGCATATGTGGGAATAGAAGCACATCACGAATTGATGGTGCATCTGTTAACAACATGACTAAACGATCAATACCAATACCCTCACCTGCTGTTGGTGGCATACCATATTCTAAAGCACGAATATAATCATCATCAAAGTGCATAGCTTCATCATCACCGGCATCTTTTTCTGCGACTTGAGCTTGGAAGCGTTCAGCTTGATCTTCAGCATCATTAAGCTCTGAGAAACCATTGGCAATTTCACGTCCACCAACAAAGAATTCAAAGCGGTCGGTGACAAATGGATCACTATCACTACGACGTGCTAATGGTGAAACTTCAGTTGGATAAGCCGTAATAAAGGTTGGCTCCATCAAACGATGTTCAACTGTTTTCTCAAAGATCTCAATTTGAACCTTACCTAAACCATAACTATCTTTTAAAGGAATACCTAGTCCCTTTGCGATATCAGTTGCTGCCTCAAGTGACGATAATTGCTCAACAGTCACATCAGGATTAAAGTGCAAAATTGATTCAATAATAGTCATTCGATGGAATGGCTTAGCAAAATCTAAGTCTGTCCCTTGATAATGTACTTGTGATGTTCCTAATACATCTTGGGTTACCGTACGTAACATCTCTTCAGTCAGATCCATTAGATCTTTGTAATCTGAATAAGCTTGGTAAAACTCAACCATCGTAAATTCAGGATTATGACGCGTTGATAAACCTTCATTACGGAAGTTACGATTGATTTCAAATACACGTTCAAAACCACCAACCACTAAACGTTTCAAATACAGTTCAGGTGCAACACGTAGATATAAAGGCATATCAAGGGCATTATGATGTGTTTCAAAAGGTCGTGCTGTTGCACCACCTGGAATTACATGCATCATTGGTGTTTCTACTTCTAGATAGTTTTTATCCATCAAAAAGCGTCGAATACCATCAATTACTTTAGTTCTAATAATAAATGTTTCACGGCTCACTTCATTCATTATCAGATCAACATAACGTTGGCGATAACGTGTTTCTTGATCAGCTAAACCATGGAATTTTTCAGGCAATGGTCGTAATGATTTAGTCAGTAGACGAATATCATCAACAACGACAGAAAGTTCACCTTTTTGAGTTCGGAACATCGTGCCTTCAGCGGCAATAATATCGCCTAAATCCCAACGTTTAAATTCACCATAGACACCTTCAGCTAAATCATCACGTTTAACATAAAGCTGCATATTGCCTGACATATCACGGATATTGGCAAAACTCGCTTTACCCATTACTCGCTTAGTCATTAGACGACCAGCGATTTTAACTCGACGTGGTAATGCTTTTAAATCTTCTGCTGACGTGTTTTCATATTCAACACTTAACTCTGCATTCATCACATTACGACGAAAATCATTAGGGAAAGCATTACCCTCTTCACGTAATTCAGCTAATTTCTCACGACGCTGTGCAATCAGTCTATTTTCATCTTGTTCTATTTCGTTTGTCATGTTGTTTCTCTTTATAGTCCTGATTTCAGTGACGCTTCAATAAATAAGTGTAAATCGCCATCTAACACTGCTTGAGTGTTACCGGTTTCTACATTTGTTCTTAAATCTTTGATCCGTGATTGATCTAATACATAAGAGCGAATTTGACTGCCCCAACCAATATCAGACTTGCCATCCTCGGCTACTTGTTTTTCTTCATTTTGTTTAAGCAATTCAAGTTCATATAGTTTTGCTTTCAACAAACTCATCGCCGTATCTCTATTTTTATGCTGAGATCGCTGTGACTGACACTGAACAACTGTATTAGTCGGTAAATGTGTTATTCGTACCGCTGAATCAGTTTTATTAATGTGCTGACCACCAGCGCCACTGGCGCGATAAGTATCAACCCTCAAATCTGCCTTGTTGATGTCAATATCAATATTATCATCCACTTCTGGATAAACAAAGACTGAACAAAATGAAGTATGTCTGCGAGCGCCTGAATCAAAAGGTGATTTACGTACTAAACGATGAACACCTGTTTCAGTTCGTAATAAACCAAAAGCATATTCACCTTCAAAATGAATAGTTGCACTCTTAATGCCTGCCACATCACCGGCTGACGTTTCAACTAACTCGACTTTGAAGCCCTGTGCGTCGCCCCAACGCAGATACATCCGCAAAACCATATTGGCCCAATCTTGTGCCTCAGTACCACCAGAGCCTGATTGAATATCCAGATAGGCATTATTTGCATCCATCTTGCCTGAGAACATGCGTTGAAATTCTAATTTAGCTAAGGCTTTATCTAACTCATCTAAATCAACAGTAACGGCATCAAAGGTATCTTGATCCTGTTCTTCTACTGCCATTTCCAATAAGTCTTTAGCATCATCAAGCGTTTCACTCTGATTCGATAGAGTGGTCACTATTCTTTCTAAACTTGCACGTTCTTGACCGAGTTTCTGAGCTCGTTCAGGATCATCCCAGACAGCTGACGACTCTAACTCTCGCGACACTTCTATTAATTGTTCTGCTTTAACATCATAGTCAAAGATACCCCCTAAGATCGTCACTACGACCTCGGAGTTCTTTAATACGCTGCATTGTTGCGCCTAATTCCAACGCTAAATCCTCTTACTAAAAACTGATTACTTTCAAGAATCGCGTATTGTAACGCATTTATATCCTAACTACTTGAAACCTTGCATCTTTAAGTAGTTGGAGTATAGCCTTTATCGTTTAGGTAAAAACTGCATCGGATCAATAGGTTTACCATTTCGTCTGATTTCAAAATGAAGTTGATCTCGCTGAGTACCTGTTCGCCCTAATGTAGCTATTTTTTGTCCCGCTTTAACATATTGTCCATCTTTCACCAATAATGTCTTATTGTGGGCATAAGCACTCAGATAAACATCATTGTGTTTAATGATTAATAAATTGCCATATCGAGCCAAACCATTACCACTATAAACAACCTTTCCTGAGGCAGCAGAAACAACTTGTTGCCCTGACTTCCCTGCTATATTAATACCTTTTCGCCCTGCCGCACTTTTAGAATAAGTTGAAATTATCTTACCTTTTGTTGGCCAACGCCACGCTACCGATTGATTAGCTGGTCGAGTCCATTTCTTTGTTTTTTTAACTGTTTTCTTTGTTGTTACTTTTTTGCTCGTGCTGGTTTTTTTCTTAGTTGTCTTTTGATACTTTTTAGTTGATTTAAATCTCAACTTTTGTCCAATATAAATTTTATATGGGGAGCGAATATTATTTATTTTAGCGAGGCTTTTATAATCCATTCCATAACGCCAACTAATAGAATACAGCGTGTCACCTTTCTTTACTTTATAACTGCTTGGTGCTTTTGACGGACTACCTTTTACTTTTGCTTTACTCGTATAGCCATAATTGCCAATAGGTGCCACTGCCTGTCCACCACCACAAGCAGTCAGTAACAACATTAGCAATACAAGTAAAAGTCTTATCATTGTTTAAATAAAAAATAAGCCGCAGTAACTACAATAATTGTCGCCCAGCCGATGCGATCGATCCAAGTATGTAATTTGGCTTCTAGGCGTTCACCGCCCCAACGCATTAACCCAGCAACTAAAAAGAAACGCATACCACGTCCAATAGTTGAACCAATAACAAAAGGAATTAAGGCCATTCCCAGTGCTCCTGATGCAATCGTAAAGATCTTATAAGGGATAGGTGTAAAACCCGCTAAGAATATCGCCCAGAATCCCCATTGCTGGAACCATGATTCAGCCGTGTGGTAAGCATGCATATAATTTAGTGAAACTAACCACGGTTCAATAAACTGAAATGCATAAGCACCAATAAGATAGCCGAATAAGCCGCCTAATACTGATGCTAATGTTGTTAATCCGGCATAAAACCATGCTTTATGAGGTTTAGCTAAAGACATCGGCGCTAACATGACATCCGGCGGAATCAGAAAGCAGGAAGATTCAGTAAAGCTAACTAATGCTAACCAGACTGTTGCATATTGATGTCGAGACCATTGCATAACACGTCCATATAATGCAGAAAATAGTCCCACTAAATTTGTCCCGATAATAAGGGAACGAAGCTGACTGCATCTAATTCCGTTTCTTCAAACGTATTGCCGTTGCGATCAATCACTCGTAATGATTGACCTGAACTGCCACCCACAGGAATGACTAAACGCCCACCTGGTGCAAGTTGTTTTAATAACTCTTGTGGTACTTCTTCAGGCGCACAAGTAACGATAATGCCATCATAAGGTGCATTTTCTTCCCACCCCCAACTGCCATCACTATGCTTTAACTTAATATTATTCAGTTTTAACTGATAAAAACGTTCGCGAGCCTGATTTTGTAATGGTGAAATACGTTCTACACTAAATACTCTTTCAACCAAGCGTGATAATACGGCAGTCTGATAACCTGATCCTGTCCCTACTTCTAATACTTTTTTCTTAGCGATTCCTTGCAGCAAAACTTCTGTCATTTTTGCGACAATAAAAGGTTGTGAGATAGTTTGACCATGTCCAATCGGCAGGGCAGTATCTTCATAAGCTCGACTAGCCAAAGCTTCATCAACAAATAAATGTCGAGGAAGATCTTTCATTACTGATAAGACATCGGTACTCTCAATACCCTGCTCTTTTAAACGCATAATTAAGCGATCACGTGTTCTCTGTGATGTCATGCCTATGCCACGCTGATTAGGTGTCACTTAGACACTCCTTGCAGCCAATTAGCAACACCATCTATCGCATCATAATGCGTTAAATCTATCTGTAACGGGGTAACTGATACTGCGCCTCGACGAATAGCATCAAAGTCAGTTCCTGGACCCGCATCCTCTTCTTCTCCAGCCGGTCCAACCCAATACATTGCTCGACCTCGTGGATCAAGCTCCTTAATCACTGGTTCAGCTTTATGGCGACGCCCTAAACGTGTACTTTCAAATCCAGTAATATCTTCAATCGGTAAATCAGGTACGTTGATATTTAAAATGGTATCGGCTGGCAGTGAAGAGCTCAGTAATTGTGCAATTAACTTCTTTGCTGCCCATGCGGCTGTTTCATAATGTGTAGCAGTATGACCATTGAGCGAAATAGCAACCGCAGGTAAACCTAAAAAGCGCCCTTCTATCGCAGCAGCAACTGTGCCCGAATACAAGACATCATCGCCCAAGTTGGCACCGGCATTAATACCTGCAACAACCATATCGGGCTCATCATCTAACAAGCCTGTAATCGCTAAATGCACACAGTCAGTCGGAGTGCCTTCAACACGGTAAACACCATTATCTAACCTATTAACACGTAATGGGTTTTCCAATGTTAATGAGTTACTCGCGCCACTACGATTGCGATCTGGTGCTACGACGGTAATATCTCCGAGACTCGACATTGCTTCGGCTAAGGCCTTAATTCCTTCTGCCATATAGCCATCATCATTACTGATCAAAATTCTCATTATATTTTTTATAGTCCTTACTTCAATATTTTCTTGGGTATAGTACCAAGAATCAAGGATCTACAGGTATAAAAAAGGGCCTCATGACCGAGACCCATTCCTATCGTCATTCAAAGCTAAGTTAATTTACATCAACTTATTGTCTGACTGTCCGCCACCATAACTATGGAATTGCATCGCCTCTCCACCCGGAGTTACTTTTACAGCACAATATTTGAACTCTGGAATTTTAGCTGATGGATCAAGCGCAGCATTTGAAAGCTTATTCACTGCTGCTTCGTAATAACAAAATGCCATAAATACCGCACCTGTTGGTACAGATTCATCAGCACGGGCAATCATAGATATCTCACCACGTCGTGTTGATAAGGTAATCATCTCGCCCGGAGCAACACCCATTTCATCTAAGCTAATTGGATTGATTGTTGCCACAGCTTCCGGCTCGAGTGCATCTAATACATTAGAACGACGCGTCATTGAGCCCGTATGCCAATGTTCTAACATTCGACCTGTTATCAATACAAATGGATATTCTGCATCAGGACGTTCTGCCGGTGGCACAATATCTGCCGGAACAAATCGACCTAATCCATTATCTCTTTCAAAATGTTCAGTGAAGATAACATCATCACCAGGATCACCCTCTTTAAGACAAGGGTAAACAATAGAGCCTTCGTTTTCTAAACGTTGCCATGTCATACCCGCCATTGTTGGCACTGCTTTACGTACTTCTTCAAATACCTCTTGAGAATTTTTGTAGTTCCAATCAAGGCCAAGACGTCGGGCCATTTCCTGAATGATCCATAAGTCTTGTCGTGCATCACCAGGAGGTGGAACTGCCTGACGGCCTATTTGCACTAATCTATCTGTATTGGTAAATGTAGCTGTTTTCTCTGAATAAGCTGAAGCAGGTAATACAACATCTGCCAAATAAGCCGTTTCTGTTAAGAAGATATCTTGTACCACCATATGCTCAAGTTCTGACATTGACTCACGAGCATGATTTGCATCTGGATCTGACATCGCAGGATTTTCACCTTGCACATATAGTCCTGTTAAATCACCTTTATGAATAGCTCGCATAATCTCAACAACCGTCAGGCCAGGATTATTATCTAACTCACAACCCCATAGTTCTTCAAAGTAAGCATGTGCTTTTTCATCATCAACAGGCTGATAATCAGGGAATACCATAGGTATTAAACCCATATCAGAAGCACCCTGAACATTATTCTGACCACGTAATGGATGTAAGCCTGTTCCTGGACGGCCAATTTGACCTGTCATCAAGGCAAGAGAAATCAAACAACGTGCATTATCAGTACCATGCACATGTTGTGACACGCCCATTCCCCATAAGATCATCGAACCTTGTGATGTCGCATACAATCGAGCAACCTGTTTCAATGTATCAGCAGGAACACCACAAATAGGCTCCATCATTTCAGGCGTATATGATTTCAGGTGATCTTTCATCGCCTCAAAACCTTCAGTACGCTCAGCAATAAATGCTGGATCAATCAAATCTTCTTCAATAATTGTATGCATAATCGCATTCAACATAGGTACATCACTACCCGGTTT
>ENA-ORXI01003028-ORXI01003028.1-sediment-metagenome-genome-assembly--contig:-NODE-3028-length-11605-cov-10.094813_pt1 | contig 11605 bp, 4 predicted proteins | sample MGYA00237861_ERZ511468 | MGnify/ENA primary metagenome ERZ511468 (study PRJEB26299, sample SAMN06266213) | sediment metagenome | isolation source: Hudson Canyon methane seep mesocosm | place...
AAAACGGGTTTAGCCTGTTCAGGCATCACCAGTTTATTTTGTATATCTATATTGGCAGTCATAATCTTATCTCGCTTATGGTTAAGAGTTATCTTCGTAAGAAGATAAACTCCAGCGCCCGAAGGTGCTGGAGTTACTCCTGATGACTATCTTATCCTAATAATGATAGTACACTTTGTGGTAATTGGTTAGCCTGGGCTAACATTGCCGTACCTGCTTGTTGCAAGATTTGGTTTTTAGTCATATTTGCAGTTTCGGAGGCAAAGTCAGTATCTTGGATACGTCCTCTCGCCGCACTGATATTCTCTACACTAACAGATAAATTAGAAATAGTAGAAGTGAAACGGTTTTGAATCGCACCTAAATCAGCTCGGTTACTATCAACAGCCGCCAGTGCGCCATCGATAACATCAATAGCCTCATTTGCACCTGCAACGGTGGAAATGTCTAGCTTATCAACGGTGCTTAGCTCACTTGCATTTAATTTAGATGCATCAGAAGCAAATAAGCCGCCTTTATTGCCATCTACATCTGAAGTAACATTAAATGCACCTGCGTTTGATTTAAATTCAACATTACCGCCGACAACAGTAGAGTCTCTATCAACCCCTGCTTTACCAGCAGATATGGCTACACTAACGCCTTCCGCCCCTGTTACCTTCATTGAAACAGTTGTATCGGTATCGGTATCGGCAGATGAGCTATTAAAGCTAGATATTTTAATGTCTTCACCCGTAGAATGATTTAAGGTGATTTCATCGTTATAGTTATTTAAGCTAGCAACAACACCTGTTTTACTTGTTTGTGAATTAATTGCTGTTGCAAGTGCGGTATAGTCAGAAGTAGATATATTAGCAGAAATATCTTCTCCATTAAGATTGAAGGAGGTAACCCCCCCTGTACTTAAACCTGTTAATGTTGCTGTAGTGGTTGCAGATGCGGTAATACCTGTTTTATCAGAAATAGTATTAACAATGTCGACAATAGCTTTAGCTGAATCATTCTCTCTTAAGTCAATAGAACTTGATCCCGTACCCGTTAATGTAAGGGTTTGCTTGGCAACATAGTTACCCGAGGTTGTATCACTGCTACCCACACCATTAGTTGGGGTTATATTGGTATCTTTTTTGCCATCGAAGATTCCATCAGAGGATAAGTCTAGTGCTCCAGATGAATTGTTGTCTGTAGATATACTGTAACCATCGGCCACTTCTACACTATAGGAGCTGACTTGTAATAACGAGTCACTTCCTGTTGTGCCACCCGATTCAATCAACACCTTGTCGTCAAGCTTGGTTCCGTTAACGGTTTTTCCCAGAACCGTTAGAGAATCCGTTTCTTTATCTAGAGCCGTAATAGATGGGGTGGCTGTTGAGGCGGTAGATCTGTCTATTGCTCCTGCATTGGTAATAGTTGTACCTTCGCCGCTGGTTCTATTAAGGGTGGCTGCTGCTGTTGTAAAGCCATCTCCTGTTGCCTCTGATGTGCTTGATATTGCCATGCTAAGATCACTTCCCCCAATGGCTGTGATTTCAATATCATTTGTAGCTACAAGCGCGGCGGTGAATGTTTTGCCAAAATTAGCATCGGCTTGTAATGCTGTTAACATTGCGCCCGCTGTGGCAGCAGAATCTGTTGTTGTTGCATCAATGTCATAAGTAATTGATGCGGCAGCAGCATCGAGAGTAAATACAACAGTGTCGGCCGTTGCACCGGTAAAAGCGGAGATGGTTACTGAAGCATTATCTTCAATATCAAAATTTTCAATACCTAAATTAGCACCGCTGGCACTGATTAACTTTTGATCAGTTACATCGTATGATAGGTCCGCGTTGCCATTGTCATTATTAATGCTTGCTACCGCAGTTTGCATGGCTGCATTAAATTGGTTTTTATATTCAGTATCATCAAAGGTGTTCGCACCTCCATCTGCAGTAAATGAAACTGTAGTGGGTGATGATGTATCACCTGCATATAAATCAAAAGAAAGTTTGTCTCCATGAGCAAAGTCTGTAGGTCTTGTTGTTTCAGAAAAGTCAATTTCATTTGCATCGGCAGTGGCAGTGATTCCATCAAGTGCTGATAGGTTGGATGCAATGGAGGCAGCATCACGGTTTTGTGATTGTGCGTCAACATTTACTGTTGTGGTTGCTCCGCTAGCATCTGTTACCGTTATTTTTTGATCTGCAATTTCCGCACTGAGTAATGAGGATACATCTGTGCCGGTAGATAATGCACTGCTAGTTGCTAGAGTGCTGTTGTCGGCATCAGTTTTAATGCTAAGTCCTGGATCCAAGGTTATATTGTAACTACTGACTTGTAATGCAGATGTTTGCCCTTCTTCTGATAAGGTTTGGCCTGAAAATGACATGGAATCATTAACAACGGTTGCAGTGGCTGATGAAATGCTAACATTTTCTGTTACTTTTTCATTAATTGCTCCACTGTTTTGTGTTGTTGTTCCTGATGCGCCAGTTGAATGGAACCCAGAGGCTGTACTTGCTGAGCCTTGGTATTGAGAGATATTTAACCCCTCAACAGAACCTGATGGTCCATTGGCTAAGCTGGTTGCTTTTAGAGTTACAGTATCGCCAGCCGTATTAAGAGATGCTGTAAATGCTTTTGTTCCACTATCGTTTGCTAATGATACGTCTAATGCGCTTTTTAATGCGGCTGCATCACCTTCTTGGGTGCCTGTAGCAACATAGCTAATGTTATATTCCTTGTCTGCATTAATGTTAATATCGGCTGTTAATTTGAACGAGACTGTTTCACCTGCTACAGAGTTAAAATTGTTCACTGTAAAGCCAGCGGCGTTCGATCCAGCCGTTGTATTTACGGCAGAAAGATGTTCTGTTTGAGAGCCATCAGTTAAGGCAATGGTTTTATCTGATGTAAGTACTGTTCCGTCAAATGTTGTGCCTGCACTGGCTGTTATATTCATCTGTGACTGGGTGGTAGCCTCAGCACCATTATATGATGAAATTTGTAAATCAGTACTTGTCGATCCAGTGGGGGTAAGTGAAGTTAATATTACTTTTTCTTCAGTTGAATCCAGCTCGGCAATATATTCAGTTCCGTAACCAGTTCCGCTTTTTAGACCCGCTAAAAGAGCGCTAGCATTATCTTTATCTGTATCGCCAGCAACAAATGCGATAGCATCATTTGTACCGTTAGTTTCACCTATTTTAAATCCAATGCTTTCACCTTTTACATTACTGAAATCACTAAATGTAATTTGTGCGTTATCCTCTACTGCATAGCTTTCAACGCCTAAATTTACACCTTTAGCGCTGGTAATGGTTTGAGAAGTGGAGTCGTAAGTTAAATCTGTATCTCCATTAGCAGTATTGATATTGGTGATAGCTGTATTTACCTTGGCATCAAAATCGGTTGAGAAAGTTGATTGGTCGACAACCATTGAGATTGCTTGTGGTGTCCCACCATCGCCAGCAACGAGACTAAAACTCATTTTGTCACCATTGGAAGGTGGAGTTGTAAATTTAAATGCTGTTTCGTTTTTGTCTACTGATACTGTAACCCCGTCAATAGCGCCTAATTTCTCGCCAATTTGAGAGGCGTCACGAGTATTGGTTGCATCATTGATAGCAACAGTAGATGTTTTACCGTCAACATCTGTTACGGTGATGGTTTGATCAGCAAATGCATCATCAGTTAATGCTTCAACAGTACTTGTTCCTGTGCTGGCTTTGCCATTACTGGTGCCCGCTCCTTCTGCTGCAATATCGCCTGTGGCGACTTCTACGCCTTTGGTGTTATTGTCAGTATTAAACTTTTCAATACCTAAGCTGCTTGAGGTTGATTTACCAACGGTTACTTGAATGGTTTCGCCTGCGTTAGCACCTACTTGAAATTGCTGGGCTTGAAATGAACCATCTAATAATTTAATACCGTTAAATGATGTTGTTTCAGAGATTCTATCAAGTTCAGAAACTAGCTGATTAACCTCTGATTGCAGGCTTAATCTATCGGTTGCTGAGTTGGTGGAGTTAGCTGATTGTACCGCTAGCTCTCTTACCCGTTGTAAGATATTGGTGCTTTCTTGTAAGGCGCCCTCTGCAGTTTGTGTTAATGATATGCCATCATTAGCATTTCGGCTGGCTTGCCCCAAGCCTTTAATTTGTGCGGTCATACGATCTGCAATCGCTAAACCCGCGGCATCATCTTTTGCGCTATTAATACGCAAACCTGATGATAGACGCTGTAATGATGTGGCTAAACCGCCTTGTGAGCTGTTTAGATTACGTTGTGCATTTAATGATGCAACGTTGGTTTGAATGCCCATAGCCATGATAGTTCTCCTGTTTTATTAAGAAGACCGAGCATGCCTTGGTTGGTCAAATGCGCGGTGTCTAATTTATCAGTAAAGGCCTTGTTGCTACAGGGCTTTTACTTTTCTCACTGAGGTTATCGGTCTGGTTTTTGGAAACTTTAATTTTATTTTAATGGCTATCTTTGTTTTAACTGTGGTAATCGTTCAGTCCCCTCTTTGGAAAAGAGGGGTTGGGGGAGATTTTATTAGATAAATCCCCCTTTTTCAAAGGGGGAGGTGAACGGTTACTAACTGTGTGTATTAATTTAGGTGCCGTTTTAATTTATATTTGTAATATAAATGTGTTCAAGAATTAGGTTGTGTTGATATTGATGGTACATTTGAGTATATGCGGCTTCTAAGTGCTGTGTAAAAAGTGATGCATTAAACAAGGGGGTGGTAAGGCGGTTATTGTTTAGTTTAGTTTTAATGTTGTCTAGTTTGTCTAGTTTGTCTGGGTTATTAGCTAGATTAATGGCAAGGGTTTCATACGCTTCTGTTGAAGAGGTGAGAAGTTCAGGTAAATGGATAGCGGTAAGCAAGCTAGCGGCTACTCGTCCTGCAAAGGTCTCACCCAAACAGGTTAGTACTGGCAATCCTGCCCATAATGCATCACTTGCTGTCGTGTGTGCATTACAGGGTAGTGTATCTAAAAACAAATCGGCCAAACGGTGTCTGGCTAAATGCTCGGGCAATGGCATGCGATCAGCAAAAATCAGCCGTTCTGGGTTGATGCCTCTGGACTTGGCTTCTTCTCTTAAATTACTAACCGTTTGTTGATGATCTTTGAGCAGCCATAGTACACTGCCATCAGTCTGTTTTAATATCCGCATCCAACTGCTAAATGTGTTTGGTGTAATTTTATAATTATTATTAAAACAGCAGAATACAAAACCTGTTGGTGGTAACCCTAACTCTGAACGGGTAAAAGTCGTATCTGCAATGTATCGTTTTGCATCGTTGGCCTGGTAACTGTTAGGGAGGTAAATAATTTTTTCTGTATAGTGTTTTTGATGTGATTCGGGGATTAGAGTAGGGTCGGCAATTAAATAATCAATGTACTCTGTAGCCATTGTGCCAGGATAACCCAAATAGTTAACTTGGATGGGGGCGGCACGAAAAGCAAAAATACCGGGTCTAGAGTCTTTTGTGAAGCCTTTTAAATCAATTGCAATATCAATTTCTAAAGATCTGGCAAGCAGAGCAATCTCTTTGTCAGATTTATTACGCACATCAAGAAAACTGTGAAACGCCGGCGTTAAACGCTGCCTCATTTCATCATGTTTATCAGGCCCGAATGAAAATGCGGTTAGTTCAAATTGTAATTTATCATGTAATTCAAATAATTCGGCCATTAAATAGGCGGTAGCATGGTTATGAAAATCGGCTGAAAAGTATCCAATATGAATTTTATTATGCTTAGTGAATTTAGCTGGGTCAGGAGTGTAAAGGTTAGCAGGGAGCTGAGTTTGCATAAAAATCTCTGCGGCCTTTTTTTGTAAAGCAAGATCACTGGAAATAGCGAGTACAGGAAAAGGTGCGGATGCCTTTTTGTTTTGAGTTATTTTTTCAGCTAATTGTTCAAATTGTATTTCTATGTCTAACCAGTCACAAATAGACATTTTTGTGTGCAATTTTCGACCTAATAGAAATTCATAGTCAGGCTGGAGTGTATAGGTTCTTTCATAGCTATGTAAGGCTTGTTCATGCTGACCTAGTTCTACTAGGGTGTTCCCTTGGTTATAAAATGCTTCTACGTAATTTTGATTGATTACGAGTGCTTGCTTATAACAATTTAGTGCTTGTTCATAGTGTTTTAGGTTAATTAAGGCTGTGCCGAGGTTGTTAAACGCTTCTGCGTAGTTTGGGTTTATTGCTAAGGCTTGAGTGTAACTTTCTAATGCTTGCTTGGGGTGATTCAAGGTTAGAAGAGTGTTGCCTCGGTTGTAATGGGCTTCTGCATAGTTTGGCTGGATTGCAATAGCTTGGTCATAGCTGGTTAGAGCGAGTTCATGTTGGTTTAGTTGGAGTAAAGCATTGCCTCGGTTGTTGAATGACTCTGCATAGTCCGGTTTTATGTTAAGGGCTTGCTCATAACTGTTTAGAGCTTGTTTAAAATATTTTAAATCGTATAGTACCGCCCCTCGGTTGTTAAGTGCTTCAGCATAGTTTGGTTTTATAGCGATAGCTTGATTGTAGCTGTCTAACGCTTGTTTGAGGTGTTTTAGTTCACGCAAGGCATTGCCTCGATTGTTTAGTGAGCTTGCATGGTTGGGATTAATTTTAAGTGCTAGATCAAAAAAACTGATGGCTTTTGTTAGCTTGTGCTGCTGGGCATAAACAGTCGCTAATAAATGAAGAGCATCAAAGTTTTTAGGGTGCAACTGTAAAATTTCTTTGTAATTTTTTTTTGCTTGATCTAGTTGGCCTTGTCGATGAAGGGATGTTGCAGTATTTAGTTTATTAGAGAGCGTGATCTCGGTTATTGTGCCTTTTGGTTTGGAAGGTTTGGGGTGTTTTCTAGTTTTTTGTCTTTTCATTGCACTATTATGTTGCTTTAGTAAAGAATATAGCTTTATTTGGTAAGTTTAAAAACTAAGCGGGGATATAAATATGCTTAGGTTTTTTTTCATGGAGGTGATGATGATAAATATCAGTATATGCGATTTCTAAGTGCTGAGAAAAAAGTGATGCATTAAACAAAGGAGTGGTAAGGCGGTTATTGTTTAGTTTGGTTTTAATGTTGTCTAGTTTGTCTGGGTTATTAGCTAGATTAATGGCAAGGGTTTCATACATTTCTGTTGAAGAGGTGATCAGTTCAGGTAAATGGATAGCGGTAAGTAAGCTAGCGGCTACTCGCCCTGCAAAGGTCTCGCCCAAACAGGTTAGTACTGGCAAGCCTGCCCATAGTGCGTCACTTGCTGTCGTGTGTGCGTTATAGGGTAGGGTATCTAAAAACAAATCGGCCAAACGGTGTCTGGCTAAATGCTCGGGCAATGGCATGCGATCAGCAAAAATCAGCCGTTCTGGGTTGATGCCTCTGGACTTGGCTTCTTCTCTTAAATTACTAACCGTTTGTTGATGATCTTTGAGCAGCCATAGTACACTGCCATCAGTCTGTTTTAATATCCGCATCCAACTGCTAAATGTGTTTGGTGTAATTTTATAATTATTATTAAAACAGCAGAATACAAAACCTGTTGGTGGTAACCCTAACTCTGAACGGGTAAAAGTCGTATCTGCAATGTATCGTTTTGCATCGTTGGCCTGGTAACTGTTAGGGAGGTAAATAATTTTTTCTGTATAGTGTTTTTGATGTGATTCGGGGATTAGAGTAGGGTCGGCAATTAAATAATCAATGTACTCTGTAGCCATTGTGCCAGGATAACCCAAATAGTTAACTTGGATGGGGGCGGCACGAAAAGCAAAAATACCGGGTCTAGAGTCTTTTGTGAAGCCTTTTAAATCAATTGCAATATCAATTTCTAAAGATCTGGCAAGCAGAGCAATCTCTTTGTCAGATTTATTACGCACATCAAGAAAACTGTGAAACGCCGGCGTTAAACGCTGCCTCATTTCATCATGTTTATCAGGCCCGAATGAAAATGCGGTTAGTTCAAATTGTAATTTATCATGTAATTCAAATAATTCGGCCATTAAATAGGCGGTAGCATGGTTATGAAAATCGGCTGAAAAGTATCCAATATGAATTTTATTATGCTTAGTGAATTTAGCTGGGTCAGGAGTGTAAAGGTTAGCAGGGAGCTGAGTTTGCATAAAAATCTCTGCGGCCTTTTTTTGTAAAGCAAGATCACTGGAAATAGCGAGTACAGGAAAAGGTGCGGATGCCTTTTTGTTTTGAGTTATTTTTTCAGCTAATTGTTCAAATTGTATTTCTATGTCAGTCCAGTCACAGAGTGTCATTTTATTTGAAAGGTTACTGCCAAATAAAAAATCATAGTTGGGGTTAAGTGATATGGCTTGGTCATAGCTATCCAGTGCAAGTTCAGGATGCTTTAATGAACAGAAAGCATTTGCTTTATTATAAAGTGCTTCAATATGGTTAGGTTCAATTGAAAGAGCTTTGTTATAGTTATCTAAGGCTTGGCTGTGTAAGTTTAGGTCACGGAAGGCATTGCCAAGGTTATACAATGCTTCTGTGTAGTTAGAGTTAATTTTGATGGCTTGGTTATAACTATTTAAGGCTTCTTTAGGGCGGTTTAAGTCAATAAGGCTGTTGCCATGATTATTGAAAGCTTCCGCATAATTTGGTTTGATTGAAACGGCTTGGGCATAACTGGTTAATGCTTGTTCATAATCATTTATGTCACGAAATGCGTTTCCTTTATTAAAATGTGTTTTTGCCGAGTTTGGTTCGATGATAAGAGCTTGCTCGTAATTATCTAGTGCCTGTTTTGGAAGGTTTAATTCGAGCAAGGCATTGCCTTTGTTATACAGAGCATCTGCTTGGTTTGGTTCGATTTTGAGCGTGTGGTTATAACTCTTTAATGCTTGTTCGGGATGACCTAAGAGAAGTAAGATGTTTCCTTGGCTATTGAGAGCGTCAATATAGTTGGGGTTTATTGCGATGGCTTGGTTATAGCTGTCAAGAGCTTGATCGGTTTGCTTCAATTCACGTAAGGCATTACCGCGATTATAGAAAGCTTCTGGATAGTTCGGGTTAAGTAAGAGTGCTTGGTTGTAACTATTGAGTGCTTGCCTGGGGTGTTTTAGATCAAGCAGGACATTACCACGGTTGATAAGTGCGTCTGTATAGTCTGGGTTAATTTTGATGGCTTGGTTGTAGCTGTCAAGCGCTTGGGTATGATGATTTATTCTATGCAATACAACACCTCGATTGTAAAATGCTTCTGCATAGCTTGGATTTATTTTGATGGCTTGGTTGTAACTATTTAGCGCCTCTTTGGTTCTTTTTAGATTAAGTAGAGCATTTCCATAATTATTAAATGCTTGTGAATAGTCAGGCTTAATTGCGATGGCTTTTTTATAATCATCAAGTGCGTTTTTAGGTTGACCCATCCTACATAAAGCATTGCCTCTGTTGTTAAGAGAAACAACATGATTTGGGTTGATTAAAAGTGCTTGGTTGAATAGGTTAATAGCATGATTTAAAGCATTTTTGGATGCAAAAATTGTAGCTAATAATTGTAAAGCATCAAAGTGTTTAGGTTGTATTCGTAGTATTTCTTCATACAGTTTTTGTGCTTGTTCCAGATGGCCTTTCTGGTGAAAGGAAAATGCGGTGGTTAATTTTGTCGAGATACTTTCCGTGGCTTTGTTACTATACTTATCTACATGTGGAAGAGGCTGTTTTTTTGATAGTGAGGAGTGTCTTTGTTTTTTCATTTTAGTCATAATCGATAGAAAGTGTATAGAAAATAATATTGAAATGAATTATTTTTACTTAATTATATTCTAATATCGCAAAGGTGCGCTTCAGCTTTGAAATAAAGACTCAGTTTTTGGGTAAATGTAGTATTTTTTGGGTGAGTTGGTGAAAGGGAAAACAGAGGATGTAATTTAAATAGGGGGCTGAGTTGAGTAAATATAAGAGTAGTAAAAAAAAGATAAAAAAACCTAAGCAAAGGCCAGAAAATCAATTTGAGCTGTTGAGAAAAAAGGCATCTGAGCTATTTTATTCGGGGGCAATGGTACAGGCCTGTCAGATACAGGAGAGATTGGTTGAACATAAAGATTATATGGCTAAGTGTAATATTAACAATAAAAAGGTTGATTATAAGCTGTATCTAACAATTCTTTATCATCTTTCCCTTTATTCTAAAGCTGTTATCTATGCTGAAAAAATGGTAAGTATTCTTCCTGATGATAGTGAAAGTTGGGAGAGACTGGGTGCTTGTTATCTTCATTGTAACCGGATAGATGAGGGGATTGTCGCGCTAGAGACTGCAAACCAAAAGTCAGCGGGTAATAATTCCAATATATTTAGTGCTTTAGCTCATGCTTTTGCAAAACTAAATAAGCTTGAAAAAGCTAGAGATGCTGGTAAAAAAACATTGCAGATTAAGGCTTTTTGTCAACAGGGAGCTAACATAGATTTAATTCCAGATGAGCTACCTTGCGCCTTTAATAATAGTGAGCCTGAAAAGAATATTATTTCGTTCAGTTTGTTTGGTCATAAGTCTGAGTATTGTGAGTCAGCAATTATTAATGTACGAGAGGCAAAAGTTTATTACCCTGCGTGGCAATGTCGGTTTTATTGTGATGAAACTGTACCCCAAAGTGTTCGGTTTCGTTTGACTAATTCAGGTGCTCAGGTGGTAATGATGCCTAAGCCTGAAAGATGGACTGATGGTTTGTTTTGGCGTTTTTTAGTGATGGATGATACTAATGTAGATCGGTTTTTGATACGCGATTGTGATTCGATAGTTAATTCACGAGAAGCGGCAGCTGTTGATGAGTGGATTGCATCGAATAAATACTTTCATTTAATGCGAGATAGTTTTAATCATACCGAGCTAATTTTGGCGGGGATGTTTGGAGGAGTTCAGGGTGTTATTCCTGATATTGCTGGGAAAATAGATCATTTTCAGTCGCAGAAATATGCCATTCAAACACATCTGGATCAGGATTTTTTGCGTAAAGTGGTTTGGCCTACTTTTTCTCAAAGCCTTTGTTCGCATGATCGTTGTTTTGATTTTTTTCAGGCAAAACCCTTTCCTGCTAATACCGAATTACCAGATGACCGGCATGTTGGGGATAATAAATTCTCGACTTCTGTTAATAAGACAGATGCCGTGGATGGTACAAGATTTAAGTGGTCTTTGTACAAAAAAAATGGCGAGTTAATTTGTGAATATATAGAAGTGGCATTTGGTGGGGAGTGGAATATATCAATTCCTAGTGAATATGGGGATAAATTACTGACAGGAGATATGAAAATAAAAGGGAAAGTAATAAAAGAGATTAATAAAGATCTTTTAAATTAGTACTTTATATGTGAAGGTGGTATAAAATATCAGAAAAATTAATTCAGGATTGTAAATAATGACTGATGATGAACTAAAAGCACTCGTTGCAAGCTTGGCTGTTTCACAAAAAGAAACAGATATACAGCTTAAGCAAACTGATATACAAATTAAAGAAACAGATATACAACTTAAAGAAACTGGTAGAAAGTTAGATAAAGTCGCTAAAATGTTGGGTGGTATAGGTGCTAACCAAGGTGATGTGGCAGAAGAGTTCTTTTATAATAGTTTTATTAAAGATAATCACTTAGGTGCTTTAGCTTTT
>ENA-ORXI01003029-ORXI01003029.1-sediment-metagenome-genome-assembly--contig:-NODE-3029-length-11602-cov-9.758785_pt1 | contig 11602 bp, 8 predicted proteins | sample MGYA00237861_ERZ511468 | MGnify/ENA primary metagenome ERZ511468 (study PRJEB26299, sample SAMN06266213) | sediment metagenome | isolation source: Hudson Canyon methane seep mesocosm | place: USA:Hudson...
ATGATGATGCCTTAGCAGAACAAATAAAACTCAGTAAAGCGTCTTCCACCCCAATTTCTTTTACAGGCAATTCAATAGGTTTTTCAAAAATTTGTGACAGAGCAATTGTAGATGGCTTTGATGTAATCATCGATGGTACAGCTAGTGATCAAATTTTTGCTGGCACCTATAAAACGCATGGTGTCCAATGGTACCATGATGCATTAAAACATAACATGCACTCCGAAGCGAAACATTTCAAATCACGAGCCTTAAAAGAGAACCTTATCAATGAAAAAACTTTCAATAATGTTCTTGGTAAAAAAAGCTGCTCGCTGTCTGCATATTTATATTTCCAAATTACTCAAGGCGCATTACAAACCTGGTTGCTTCAACACCGTGCTAGTGCCAAAGCAAATAGCATCCATATCATTACTCCTTTTTTAAACAAAGAGGTAGCACAATATATCTGGAGCCCTTTAGAGGGCTTTTACCAAAAAGGAATCAATAAATTTGTTCTACGAACAATTCTTGCCAAATACGTGTCAAAAGAGATTGCCTGGCGTGTTGATAATCAAGGTCTTCGATGGCGCCCTAGTACCTTCTATAAAAAAAACCTCAAATCCATAAAATATTTAATTAAAAAACATTCTCACCACCTTTCTCAACTACTCTCACCATATCAAGTTTTTAGAGCCATCTTTGGTCTAGAGTCAAAATCAAAGATAATTAAAATATATGCTCTCGCAGTTTTACTAGAAAATGAACAATCATTATAGGTTGATGAAATAAAGTATGACTTTATAAACAAGCCGATGATTACTAATTTTTCAAAAAAAAATCACGTGAACTAATACTTCTATAATTACTTTTAATATGCGTTAATAAATCACTCTTAATGATCAATCTATATAATAAACATCTTAACGACATGCATCATAATGGTATCAATAAAATAGTATATGCAGAAAAACCTACAATATAAACATGAAATTGAATGCTTTCTTCAAGGAGAAAAAAGTATTACTGTGCCTTTCGACATAGAATGCCCTGACTTTAAATATAACTGCACAAATGTGCTAAGGCTACTACCTTTTAAACGCTTGGTCTTAGAAGCAAATAATACTGATGAACACGTGATTATCAAATTATTTTCCTCTGCCCAAAATGGGTTTCGTAACCTTAAACAAGAAGAAAAAGGTCATGAGTTAGCATGTGCTGCAAATATTGCAGTCCCTGAATTACTGTTGTCGAGTAAGAAAGTAGACAGATGTTTCGCCATTGTTTATAAATACATTAAAAACACTGAACACTTCACCCTAGGTCTTGAGGACACTCGTTTTGATCGTATTACTAATTTGTATCAGTTTTTAGCTAAAATGCATTTATATGGTATTTATCAAGATGATATCCATCAAGGCAATTTTCTTTTAAAAGATGAGAATTTATATCTAGTAGATCTTGGATCAATTGCTTGCGAACGGCAAGGCATTCCGTTGAGTATTGACAAGAGTTTAGCTAATCTTGCTAAATTAATTGTTCAATTTTATTTCTTCGAGCAAAACATGTTGACTCAACGGGTAAACCTATACTTCCAAGAAAGAAAATGGCAACTCACTGAAAAACAACAAACTCATTTTTCTATGCTATTAGATAAAGCCTGGAAAAAACGTAAAAAAGAATATCTAAAAAAATGCTACAGAAATTGCACTATGACAAGTTACCATCATTCACTCTCATCTGAATCCGCATTTCGCACCCACTTTATAAAATATTTTTCTAGAAATATCCATAGTAATATAGATCAAATAATGGCAAAGGGAAGCATTCTAAAAGCAGGGAACTCTGCAACAGTGGTAAAAATTAATATTGATGGTTTTAACTTAGTCATAAAACGCTACAACATAAAAAACTTTAGTCACTTACTCCGAAGGTTCTGGAGACCAAGTAGAGCATCAGTTTCATGGAGAAATGCCAACCTATTGGAACTTATAGGGATTAAAACCCCAAAACCAATAGGCTTCATTGAGAAAAGGTTTGGCCCTTTCAGGTCGACAGCCTATTTTATCAGTGAATATCAAGAGGCAGACAGCTTACTATCCACTTACTCTAAAAGAGCCCCTTTAGAAAAAGAACTAACTCAAATTAGCAATCTATTTGAAACTTTAAATAAGTTCAAAATAAGCCATGGCGATTTCAAAGCAAGTAATTTGCTAATTAATAGTAGTGGTGAGATTTCTTTGATTGACCTTGACTCAATGCATGAACATATGAACCATGCACTTTTTCAACGCGCACATAATAAAGATAAGAATCGCTTCCTCCGTAATTGGAGAGATAAGGCCACACAGGATACTCTTAAAAATATTATTTTTTAGGCTTATCTGAATTTTATACGCTTACCAGTCAGAAAATCTGGTTTTTATAAAAAGCCTACCCACCGCAAATAATATACAACCGAATCAAAAATTTAATAAAAAACCTCAGCCTATTTTTATTATTAGCTTAACAGGGGGGATTATAACTCCCCTCCAAGAGAAAAGTATAAAAAAACGGAAAACAAACGGCTTACAAACTCCTCTGTATTATCTGTTGACCCGTCATCTATAATGATAATATCAAAATCATCTCCTGGCTGGTTAATAGCGGAATTAATCGCTCTAGGTAAATAGCCGGCATAATTGTAACAGGGTATAATTCATCTCCTTACACACAAGTTTGAACTAAGGCTGTAGAATACGATTATTTGAGTAATTATGAATTGGGCAGAAATGGAATTCCGTGACTTAGATCTAGGTGATAAACGTATCAAGAAAAGAGCCGTTAAATTTCTTGAAACATTAGCTAAATCGCCGAAGGCAAGTATTCCTCAAGCTTGTCAAGGCTGGGCTGAAACACAAGCGGCTTATCGGTTTTATAGTAATGAGAGTGTGACCTGGGAGAAGTTATTAAAAGCTCATACAGATCAAGTCGAGCAACGTATTATAAGTAGTGAAGACCCCGTTATTTTATGCTTACAAGACACAACAGAGCTAGATTTCAATGGTCAAGAAACAGAAGACTTAGGTCGCTTATCCTATGATGCTCAACGAGGTATGTACTTGCACCAAACACTTTGCATTACACCCGAACGAATTCCTTTAGGAATCAGTGATGCATGGATGTGGTCTCGTGGAAAAACAAAAAAAGAAGACCGCGAATGCCCTCACATAAAAGAAAGTCACCGCTGGATAGAAGGTTATGAACGTGTCGCTGAAATGGCAGATCGTTGCCCTCAAAATAGACTAGTTTATGTGGCAGATAGAGAAGGCGATATTTTGAGCCTGATGGCGAGAGCTAAAGCATTAAATACGCCTGCTGACTGGTTAGTAAGAGCAAAGCATAATCGCAAACTATCCAAGGATGAGAGACTTTGGGATAGACTTGATAAACAAGAGGTTATGAGTCGTATTAGTTTTATTAAGCCACGAAAAAAAGGTGAAAAATCGCGACAGATTCAGCAAGAACTCAAAGTATTGCGCTGTACTTTTCCAGTGAGGGGGAAAGAAGGAATTGCAGTCACCTTGGTTCAGGCAAAAGAAGTTAATCCACCGAAAGGAAAATCACCTATTATCTGGCGCTTATTAAGTAATCGAACCGTAGAAAATGAAGAGCAAGCCTGTGAGTTGATTGACTGGTATCGTTGTCGATGGGAGATAGAAATGTTTTTTGATGTTTTGAAAGTCGGCTGCAAGGTAGAAAAACTTCAATTGTCCAGTAAAGAACGCATTGAAAAGGCCTTGATCATGGCTATGATTGTCACTTGGCGAGCGATGTACCTAATGCGTTTAGGTCGTACCTGTCCTGACTTGCCAGCTGAACTCATTTTTGATTCTTTAGAATGGAAATCATCTTATGTTTTATTGGAAAAGACGGTTCCAAAAAAAGTGCCTACACTTAACACGGTGCTAAGAAACCTGGCTACATTAGGAGGCTTCTTGGGACGAAAATCGGATGGTGATCCTGGAGCTAAAAGTATCTGGATCGGATTTCAGAGAATTCAGGATTGTGTGTTCGGTATTCAAATGGCTCGTAAGCTTGAAGGGCTAGATTAATAGTTGTGTGTAAGGAGATGGGTTTAGGAACAAGAGCTCACCCATTGGTATCTTGACGAAACTTTGTCTTGAATTACGTTGAGTAACCACCAATTTACTGTTTTTTTAAACCATGCTGAGGGCGGGGTCCTGCAAGAGAAACATTGCACTATTACAATAAAATTAAATGTTTAATTATTTGTTTCTCAATAGAGAAATGTAGAAAAAGGAATTAGTATAGCTTTATGAAACAACACCCATTAGTTACTGTCTATATTCCTACGCATAATAGAGCTGTTGTTTTAGAGCGAGCGTTAAAATCTGTTATTTCACAGACCTATAAAAATATAGAGATTATTGTTGTAGATGATGGTTCGGTAGATAAAACCGAAAAAGTTATGCAACAGTTTAAAGAAAAATATTCATTTGTAAAATATCTAAAACATGATGAGCCAAAAGGTGCGAATGCTGCACGAAATTATGCGATAAAAGAAGCAAAGGGGTATTTCATAACAGGATTGGACGATGATGATGAAATGCTTCCAAACCACATAATAGAATTAGTTGAAGCATATGACAAGAGATACGCATATGTTTTTGCCGCATTTAATGTGTTTGAAGATAATAAAGTATATATACGTCGATGTAAATTTGATCACATTACTTTAAATGATATGCTCTATAAAAACTGGACTGGAAACCAGGTTTTAACGACAAGGAAAATGTTTTTTGATGCGGGGCTGTTTGATGAGTCACTTCCCGCTTCTCAAGATTATGATATGTGGTTGCGAATGTTGAAACTGAAGCCATTAGCTAAGTTTTTAAATGAACCAACATATAACCATTACGCAACCTCCCATAATAGAATTACAACCTCCAAGAAAAGAAAAAAGGGATGTTTTCAGTGCTATAAAAAACACAAAGAAATGATGTCAATTGCTCAACGACAACAAAATTTACGTTATCTTCGTCATATTGATGGTAAAAAAAATAGTTCCTTTAAAATGATTCACACGCTAAATAGCATACAAAAATGGCCTCGATTATATCTAGGCCTCATAATAAGGCGTGTTATCAAAGTTATAAATTAATGATCTCTTTATTAGTATTAATGGCAGATAAAAATGATGATAAATTTATCTACTGTAGACCCTTTAATCCAGGCTATTGAATGAAAATACTCTTTTTAGTTCAATCTTATATTCCAGCAGTAAAACAGGAAGAATATTTAAGTATTTTAACGGATACCATCGACTCTATTGCAAGGCAGTCAGTTTTAGATGGTTTTAATGTTAATGTTGTTTTATGTGATGATGGTTCTGATTATTTAGCTGATCTTCAAGGTGATGAGATACAAGAAGTTGAGGATAAGCAGCTTGATGTTATAAAAGAAAAATTCAAACTAAAAATTAATAATTTGTTTATTTCTAAAAAGTCTAATAACTATCAAAAAGCGGATTTATTCCGATATGTTATTGAACTGTATCTTTCCCAATATGAGTTGTTTATTTTTTTAGATGATGATCATAGCTTTGTTCATGAAAACTCACTACTTAAATTTGTTCAGCATTATAATCAAGGCTATGAGTTTATTGTTGGAAAGCTATATCATCCAGTTAATAGATTTAGGTTTTATACTGACTATAAGGTTCAAGGTACAACCTTTGCTTTAAGTAAACAAGCATTAATTAACGGACATTTTTTTACTAAATATATTGCTCAATGGGGGTGTGGAGAAGATTCTGAAGTTTTTTTTAAGGCCTATAAATTATGTAACAATAAAAAACTCAAGGCCATTTATGATAGTAATATCATTACAATTGATAAAATTACTGGGCGTTGGTTGTATTGTCAAAATCAGGTAGGTGGTGTCGATATTTTTAAGAAAGGGTTTAAAGAGTTATATGGAGTCGATCCTCATAATAACCCTTCGAGAGATAAAAAAAAATGGATGGACTTTCTCCCGTTAGAAAATGGTATAAATGAAAAGTTATCAGTGTTTGTTTCATTATCAGAATACTTAACGTATACAAATAAATCTTTATTCGTTAAATATCTATGGCAGATTAAATGGCGTTTTTTATTTTTAATTAAAATGTTAAAAGGTATTTTGAAATATTTATATGAACAATTTATCAAATAATTTTGTTGCCCTTATTCCCCTAAGGGGCGGCTCTAAGAGTATCCATAAAAAAAATATTAAGTTAATTGCGGGTAAGCCTTTATGTGCCTGGACATTGGAGGCAGCCCTGGCTTCTGAATTGATTGATCAGGTTTATGTTTCAACTGATTGTGATGAAATAGAAGATACTGTTCAATCAATTGATTCTGGTGTTCAAATTATAAAAAGGCCTGATGAATTGGCAACTGATACTGCTTCAACTGAAGCCGTTATGTTACATTTTGCCTCACAAGTTGATTTTAATAATTTAATTACTATTCAGGCCACTTCACCGCTATTAGAAGTGCTAGACTTAGAGCGGGCAATTTCTCAATTTCAGGTCGATTTATGTGATTCTATGTTAAGTGCTGTCCGTTGTAAGCGTTTTTTCTGGCAAGAGAATGGGCAAGCGATAAATTACAACCCTTTAAAGCGGCCAAGAAGACAAGATTTTAAAGGGATCTTAATGGAAAATGGTGCGTTTTATATTACCAAACGTGATTTACTACAATCGAGTCGTTGTCGGTTAGGCGGTAAAATAGGAATTTATGAAATGCCAGATACTACCGCAAGCGAAATTGATGAGCCAAATGACTGGTTCATAGTAGAGCAACTGTTACTTAATAGATAATTTATATACACATCATGATTGTTGAAAAGAATTTTTCTGATTTTGTTATTTTTTCTGAGGATAGTGTTTTAAATGCCTTAAATAAAATAAACCAAAATAAAGCACGTATTATATTCGCTGTCTCTGAATCTGGTATTTTATTAGGGGTACTTTCTGATGGTGATATAAGGCGATGGTTGACTTCTATTAGCAAAATTGATCTGAATGTTTCAGTCTCAGAGGTGATTAATAAAGAATTTGAATTTGCTTATATTGATGATGAAATATCAGCAATTGAGGAAAAGTTAAGTGAGAGAGTATTGGCTGTTCCCCTATTAGACCATAATCAGCGATTGGTTTCAGTTGCCTTGCAATTTCATCGAGATATTGAAATTGGAGGGCGTGTTATAAGCGCTGATTCTCCAGCATTTATTATTGCTGAAATTGGAAATAATCATAATGGTTGTTTTGAAAATGCAAAAAAATTAGTAGATGAAGCCGTTCGAGCAGGTGCCGATTGTGCTAAATTTCAAATGCGTGATTTAAGCTCTCTTTATGTGAATGTTGATGATGAAAACGATGTTTCACAAGATTTAGGCGCTCAATATACATTAGATTTATTGCGACGATTTCAGTTGTCGGATGAAAATTTATTGCGTATTTTTGATTATTGTTACCAGCAAAATATTCTTCCACTTTGTACGCCATGGGATATTTCTAGTTTAAATAAATTAGAGCAATATGGCATGCAGGCTTATAAAATTGCTTCGGCAGATTTTACAAATTATGATTTAATAAAAGCGGTTGCCAAAACGGGGAAGCCACTGTTGTGTTCTACTGGAATGACGCAGGAACATGAAATTAAACAAGGTATTACATTTCTACAATCATTATCGGTTCAATATATTTTATTACATTGTAATTCTACTTATCCAGCCCCATTTAAAGATATTAATTTAAAGTATATGCAACACCTTGAAGAAATCACTGGTGGCTTAGTTGGATATTCTGGCCATGAGCGTGATATTCATGTTGCTGTTGCAGCAGTGAGTCTAGGGGCTAAAGTAATTGAAAAACATTTTACTTTAGATAAAACTTGGGAAGGTATTGATCATAAAGTTAGTTTGTTACCTTTTGAGTTTGCAAAAATGGTTGAGGGTATTCGTCAAGTAGAATCGGCCTTAGGTATAAAAGTTTCACGAACTATAAGTCAAGGTGAATTAATGAACCGTGAAATGTTGGCAAAAAGTTTGGTTGCTTCGGTGAGTATTAAAGCTGGTGAATGCATTACTGAAGGAATGATTAATGTGAAAAGTCCAGGTCAAGGGATTCAGCCAAATCGAAAAAACGATTTGATAGGGACTGTTATTCAAAGAGATATCCAAAAAGATACTTGCTTTTATCTGAGTGATCTTGAACAAAGTACAGGGGTATCGAGAGATTACAATTTTACTCATTGTTGGGGGGTCCCCGTTCGTTATCATGATTTAGCGGTTATGCTTAAACAATCAAATATGGATTTGTTAGAAATTCATTTGAGTTATAAAGATATGGAACTAGATTTTCGTGACTATATAGAATGCCCTTTACCGTTAGAGTTGGTGGTCCATGCACCAGAGTTGTTTGCAGGTGATCATACATTGGATTTATGTAGTGTTGACAGTGATTATAGACAGCGCTCGATTAAAGAATTGCAGCGTGTGATCAACCTTACACGAAAGTTAACACCTTTTTTTCTAAATACAGATATTCCTTGTATTATTGTTAACGTTGGTGGTTTTACTAGTGATAAGCATTTGTTAGAATCAGAAAGACAGGGCTTATATGATGTTTTGGCTGAAAGTTTAAGTCAGTTAGATACTGATGGTGTTGAGCTTATTCCTCAAACTATGCCTCCTTTTCCTTGGCATTTTGGGGGGCAGCAGTTTCATAATTTATTTATGGATGCAGAAAGTATTCAATCCTTTTGTGAGCAATTTAATATGAGGATTTGTTTAGATGTATCTCATTCAAAATTAGCATGTAATCATTTTAATTGGTCTTTCACTAAGTTTTTAGAAATACTCGCTCCCTATGTTGCACATTTACATTTAGCTGATTCAAAAGGCGTTGATGGTGAGGGGCTACAAGTTGCAACGGGTGATATTGACTGGGATACTTTAGCCAGTATTGTTAATGAGTCTATGCCTAATAGTAGTTTTATTCCTGAAACTTGGCAAGGACATAAAAATAAGGGTGAGGGGTTTTGGCAAGCCTTGGAGTTACTGGAAAGCTATGCTCTATGAGTGAGCAAAAAAATGTCCATATATTTCTAATTAATAGTGTTTGGCATTTATTTATTGCTCAACTGATGGTGATTGAAAAAAGTAAAGATGATGAATTTTATTTATGGATAGCTGAAAGAGGTGAATTGGTTCACAGCTTAGCCGAAAACCCAATACTTGTTAGAAGCTTATGGAGTAAAGTCGAATGTTTTACTAATGAAGATGTATTTGGCGGATTTAAACTAGTTAATGTATTAGGTTTTAAACATATATCAGATTGTTTCTATGAAAAACATTTAATGCAATATAAATTAGATAAGTTTTTTAATATAAATTGTTACTTATTTAATGATGTTAATAGATCAACACAGTTTTTTTTCAACCATCTGAGTTATTCTCATAGTGTAGTATTAAATATAGTTGATGAAGGGTTTAATAGTTATCTTCCTTATACTCTAAAGGCAAGGCATTCTGCATGGTTTATCACCTTAATAAATACAATAAAAGCTATCTTAATTGGAAAAAATAGCCCTGCAAATGTCTTTAAATTAGAAGAGTATGTTCCAGATAATTATTTGATGATTTTTGATGATGTTTACTCTCAACTATATAGTACAAAAAAAAATATATTTTCATTGAAAAAATATTTAAATATAAAAAATATTTCTGATTTGTATTTAAAAAATAATGCGATAAACTCATTTGACTTTGGCGTCAATAAGCCATTTTTATTATATTTAACTCAACCTTTATATAATGATGGTCTTATTATAGAAAAAGAAGAAATTAACTTGGCAATAGAGTTAAAGCACTTTTGTAAAAAAAATGACCTATGCCTGATAATTAAATCCCATCCCCGTGAAAGCAAGGAATATATTAGGGAATATAAAGAACTAGAAGAAAAAAATAATTGTATAGTGATTGATGAATATTATCTGCCTATAGAAATTTTAGTGTGCAAGAATAAGCCAACGATCTGTTGTGGTTTTTTCTCTACATCTTTATGTAATGTTCCTATTCTTACCGGTGCCAAAAGTTATAGCTTTTTACCCTCGTTATCAAACAAAACAAGTTACAGGTGGCAAAGAAAGTTTAGTAAAACTTATGAATTATATAAGCACTTTAATGGTTATGTAGAAATGATAACTGATATTGAACAAATACAAATATGACTTCGACAACATATTTAAAAAATAATAAAGCAATCCCTGTAAAAGTAGAAGTTCCTATAGGCTGGATGAAGTCTAGGCGTGATGGTGAAAGAAATCGTTTGATGTTTGAATCACTGAAAAAGGGGCTTGAACGCTTCAATTTTGATGTCAGCTTTGAAGAGATTCCTTTTGATATTAGTTTTAGGTCACGCACTGCTCCCGAGGGTGGTTTTACTTTATCGTATCATTCTGTGGGTAATGTGACTCATGTCTGGCGAATAAAAGAAACACCTGTACAACATTATTACAGTTTTGAACGATTTGGATTTTCTGGTTGGTCAGAGCTCTCTATGGCCCAAGATTATCATTGTCAGTATATTAAACGAGTTGATAGTAAATTAGCAGAAACATTTACTCAGCAGTTAAGAACTCAGTTGATAAGCAGTAACCAGTCTAAGTACAAACAAAAAGATACGCCTTTTACATTGGAGGAGCCTTTTGTTTTTTATTCCTTACAAAAACCTGGGGATATTGTGGCGAGTTTATATCGCTTAAATGCCTTTGATGTTTTGCAGCAGGCAGCTTTTTTGGCTAAGAAAAAACGGATAAAATTAGTGGTAAAACGACACCCCTACTGTTTGGATCCTCGGGTGAGCTGGGCTTTGTTTAAGGCCACGTTTAATAATCCTTATGTAATGATAACATCAGCCTCTATTCATAAAATACTCCCTTTATGCCGCTCTGTTTTAGTCGCTAATTCAGGTGTTGGTTTTGAAGCATTGATACATGGCAAACAAGTTTATTCTTTTGGTCATAGTGAATATGAATTAGTGACTAATTCTTTAAATTCAATATCAGATGTTGAGCAGATATTTTCAACTCAGACTGTCATTAGCCCCGACTTGATTAATCGGTTTATTTATTATTTTTTAAGGCAGTGTTGCTTTAATGTAAAGGATGCCAATGATATTGATAAAAAATTGCAAAAATCGATAGATGCTTTGATTAGTGGTACTTGGCTGGAACCGCAAAGGGCTGTGACTTTTCCTAAGGAATGAAGGTTGATTTATGAGAAATATATTAATCTCTTCGCATAAAAATTATGTCTTTCCAAAAAGCTCTCTTTATGTGCCTATACAGGTAGGGAAAGGTATAAATTCTGAAGCTATTAGGGATAATACAGGCAATAATATTTCCAATAAAAACAGTACCTTTTGTGAGTTAACAGCTCTCTATTGGGCGTGGAAAAATAACTTTTTTAAAGACAGTGATTTTTGTGGATTAGTACATTACCGGCGTTATTTCAAAGGATCGGGCGAGCGGATTAAAGGTAAGGCAATATTAGAAGAATCAGAGATAATTAA
>ENA-ORXI01003031-ORXI01003031.1-sediment-metagenome-genome-assembly--contig:-NODE-3031-length-11601-cov-10.040871_pt1 | contig 11601 bp, 14 predicted proteins | sample MGYA00237861_ERZ511468 | MGnify/ENA primary metagenome ERZ511468 (study PRJEB26299, sample SAMN06266213) | sediment metagenome | isolation source: Hudson Canyon methane seep mesocosm | place...
CAGGATCTTAAGCCAGAAAGTTTTTTCAGTTTAAACCTAGATAGTCGATATTCCAGGTTACCTCCTTTTGCATCGGATAAAATGAAAAGGGATGTAAATCGTATTTATAAAATATTGATAAAAAGTGTTGGTGTCTCTCAGCTGAATCCAATTAGGTTAAATCTAAAATTATTTGATGATAAGGGGCTATTTAACCGTTATAAGAAACAAGTAGCACCTAGCATGGGGACTGCTGGCGGGTTTTATATTTCTCGCTTAAATGAGGCCAGTGTTTATACAGGTAGAAATGATCGTCGAATGTATGATGTAACGCGACATGAAGCTACCCATGCCATTGTAAACGGAGCTTTTGGAAGCATTCCAACCTGGCTGAATGAAGGATTAGCCGAATACTTTGAACAGCTATCATTTCATAATAGTATGTTAAGAGTTGTTAGCGTAAATAATGAACATTTACGCTTGATAGCCAGAAGCCAGTTACCTGAATTGACTGGTTATTTTAAATTAACAAGTAAGCAATGGTATGCAGAATCAAACAAAAATGAGCATTATGCGCTAGGCTGGTCAATCGTTTATTTCTTAATGTCTTCAAAGAAAGATAAGCAATTTTTAAGTTATATGCTTGATCATCTGGCCCATAACTATTGCAAACCATTTTCTGATATTGGCTATATTAATCAGTATTACCCAGGCGGGTTGCGGCAATTTGAGCAAAACTGGAGACATTGGTTGGCGAGATCTAAAAGGAATCATAAATACTAGCCTAGTAGGGTGGGCAATCCTTTCTGCCCGCCAAATTTATCGACCAAAAAAAGATTAAGCAATGGTCTAAACTTGGTTTCAAGATATTGTGAAATAAAATGCTGGAAAATGGTGGGCATAAAAGCGCTGCCCACCCTACTATTAGTGAAATAAAAAATAAGTAACTTACCATTAATGAAAACTTTATAAGTTATAAAGAATAATATTTAAGGATATTTTTATGGAAACAAACTACAAGAAGAATAGGGAAAGTTAATAGTCTTATGATCGAAGCTTTAGCAGAAGGTTTTTTTTCAGTAATAGGTGAATTGATAGCTTATTCTCTATGGCCTTTTTTTTATTATTCTGGCTGGGTCTTTTTAAAGGTAATCACCGCAGGCTTTTACCCACCTAAGAAAGATCCTATGGCATTTGGAGGAAAACCCCATTCAAAAGGTTTTGTGCGTTTTATAGGGTTTATTATTTGGTGTGTGGCAGCATATTTATTTTTCAACTATTATGTCAAATAAGCATATAACAAAGAATTTTCAGCCCAGTAGCCCAGTAGCCCAGTAGGGTGGGCAATCCTTTCTGCCCACCAAATTTATCAATCCAAAAAGATAAAGCGATAATCTAAACTTGGTTTCAATATTTTGTGAAATGAAATGCTGCAAAATGGTGGGCACAAAAGCGCTGCCCACCCTACTATGGCCCCATTGGATAGTTTTAGAGCTATCATTTTTATAAATTGAAACTCAAGCCGTTATAATGGATGGGTTTATAAAGCCTTGATAAAATAATATTCAATGAAAATAGCACTACTAGCAGGCACACAATCAGGCTGTGGTAAAACCACGATTATGTTGGCCTTGCTACAATATCTTAAAGCACAAAATCATAGCATTACCTCGTTTAAAGCGGGGCCTGATTTTCTTGATCCTCTCTGGCATCAGCTGATCACCGAACGAACATCCTATAATCTGGATACCCGAATGGTGGGGCTAGAACATTCACAGCAGCAAATAAATAAGCAGCATACCCAAGTGGAACTGGCCTTGATTGAAGGTGTGATGGGTTTGTTTGATGGGCGTAGTGGTGTTGGACTGGATGGGTCGAGTGCTGACCTGGCCAAAGGTTTGCAAAGCCCTGTTATTTTGGTTGTAAATGCCAAGGGTATGAGTGGTTCAATTGTGCCATTAGTGAGTGGTTTTTGTGACTACGCTGAAAAGATGGGCGTGACTATTTCAGGTGTTATTGCTAATAGAGTAGGTAGTGCACATCATGCTTCGTTGTTAAAAAGTTTTTTATCAGATTACGAAATGCCGCCATTATTAGCCTGGATGGAAAAGGATGTGCCCGCATTAGCTGAGCGTCATTTGGGACTTATAACACCTGATGAAGCCGATATACCCGATTTTTCATCTTTTTTTCATGTTGATGAGCAGGCTTTATTCACTGCGTTTTCAGAGTGGGTCGAGTATAAAAAGCCTATTGAAAAATCAGTCAAGCGTTTAGCAGGCAAAAAGATTGCAATAGCCAAAGATCAAGCCTGTTGCTTTATTTATCCCGCTAATATTGACTGGTTAAATGAACAGGGGGCAGAGATACAATATTTTTCTGTGCTTGCGGGTGATAAAATTCCGCAAGCAGCTGATGCAGTATGGCTGCCGGGTGGTTATCCAGAACTTTATGCAGAAGCCCTGTCTAATTCAAAAAGCTGGGATTCACTTAATCAATTTGTACAAGCGGGTCATCCCGTTTTGGCCGAATGTGGCGGAAGTATGTTATTAGGTGAACAATTGATTGATCATGATGGAGCTGCCTGGCCGATGGCTGGAATATTATCCTACAGTTCAAAAATGCAGAAGAAGTTGGCTTCTCTAGGTTATAGGGAGGATGTAACAGGTGTAAGAGGGCATGAATTTCATTATTCAGCCAGGGAAAGTAAACAGGATTATCAAAGCTGTTTTAAATGCTCGCGTGGCGATCAGGGGATACGTTATAAAAATCTACGTGCATCATATATACATTGGTATTTTGCTAGTGCACCAGAGGTGATGGCATCGTGGTTAAGTTAGGGAAGGGCAGAATATTTGTTTTAAGACCTCAAAAAACAAGGGACGAGAAATTTATCTAATGGATGAAGGAAAAAAGAACTGAGTCAATTTAAGTTTACATTGACTCCCGGTTATTAAAAATGACAGTTATAAAAAATAGCTGCTCTGCCAGCGGTCGACTGGATTTTTTTTTGATGTGTAATTATAATGTGTACTTTAATCTGTACATATCGTTAGTGAGGCTTTTATGGATGCTATAAGCTATACAGCTGTTCGCGCAAACTTGTCTAAAACTATGGAGCAAGTTTGTAATGACCATGCCCCTATAATTATTACCCGAAAACGTGAATCTCCTGTCGTTATGCTTTCCCTAGAAGACTATCAAGCTATGGAAGAAACGACATATTTACTTCGTTCACCAGCCAATGCTCGAAATTTACTTGAATCAATTGCAGCACTTGAAGAAGGCAAAGGTATCAAACAAGAATTAATTGAATGAACCTTACTTTTGCCCCTAAAGCATGGGAGAGTTACCTTTACTGGCAAAAAACTGATAAAGCTATTGTAAAAAGGATTAATACTTTAATTAAAGATATTCAACGAAACCCTTTTGAAGGTATTGGCAAACCTGAGCCATTAAAACATGCTTTATCTGGCTTTTGGTCTCGACGTATCAATGATGAGCATAGAATTGTATACACAGTGACCGAAGATAATATTTTGATTGCTCAACTTCGTTATCACTATTAAACAGATAACGAGCCTGTAGAAAAATCCATAAATAGAAGTTCAATCTAGCCTAGAATTCATGTTTCTTGGGTTTGTATGGGGCTTTGGCATTATTTATCCTTTCTTTATGCCGCAAAGTTTCCATAATTAGCCAGTTTCTCTATATTCTGGATCAAACACAACAATTTCCAATGCAGGCATAAAGGGCGGCGGTGGAACCCTTTTTAAACAAAATTAACATAAGGCATTGTTTTAATAATAAAAATTAATTCTGTCTCCTTAAAGTGCTGCTACCCCTTTCTTTTCCTTGTTGTCGGGCTGAATAGAGTGTAGGCTTCCACTCAGATATCAGCAATCAAATTACAGAAACAAAACAAATTTATGAAAACACGTATTTTTACTATTTTATTTCTCTTATTCATGAGTGTGGCTAGCTTTTTGCCATTTCCAACTACTACGTTGATTTGCCTGTATGCGGCCATTTTCCGACCATGCTGGTTTAAACGAGTCGTCGATGAAGTATATAAAAGCAAAAATGTCTATTAAAAGAAATCAGGGGTAGGTACTCTTTTTAAAGAAAAGTAATATAAGTAATTGTTTAATAGGTTTAATTCCTTTAACTCTATTAAAAGGGTACTGCCCCCCGATTTACATTTGTTAGATTTATTTATCATTTTTCTTTGCTGAACCATGACCATAGTGCGAAGATAAGGGATCATTCTTTTCATGAATGATCTCGCCAGTTTCCTCTTTAGTAACAACCTCAATATAACGGTCAATTTCTCTATCAAATATCCTTCTTACATTTACAAAGTCGCCATCCTTGTTTGTATCAGGGTAGCTATAGGTTTCATACCTGTGTTTCTTTTTACCATTTTTTGGCTTTCTATATCTAAGTTTAGCTTGAGAGGTGATTTTTACTGTCACATTACCGGCAATTGAAAAAGAATTGTTTTTTGTATTATCATCAGGTATTTTATTTCTAACAGTTTTATTAGACAGAGTGCCGTAGTATCTGAAATAGATGGAATTCAATCTATGTAAATAATCTTAAGCAGTATATTTGTCTTTAATCAAAAGTCAATGTCACTCTAACATATTTATCATTACACTTGATTGAGTATGCTTTTTGCTGGTTTTTTTAAGAAAAAACTATTCAATTAAAGTTGAAGATAGTCATCATTTTTTTACGATATAGAAGGAAGACAGCAGTTAAAACTCTGGCAATTTCGTCAGTTATTTTATATTTAAAAGTGCAGCCTTAATAAAAAAAGAAAAAGAGTTGGGCTATTGATAGGTTCTTCCCTGATATCAACATAGATGGGGTGATAGTGCTTGCGTATTCTATGAGACTTTGTAAATTAAGTTAATTTGTAAGGCATGGGGGGATTTGTGCTAAAATTTCACATTAGAATAGATTAACTAATGGTAAGAAAATGTCTGAAACTTCGTCAATTAAGCAAAATGCAATCAGTGTTTCAACTCATACTAAAGCTACTCAAGTTTTAGGGGCTGCTTTATTAGGTCTTATGGTTTTAATGGCCGTTGGTTTTGCACCTGTTGAAGTGATTCATAATGCAACGCATGATACTCGTCATAGTACTGGGTTCCCTTGCCATTAAGTGATTCTTACGCCTTATTAGATGACTAACCTGTATATTCTGGTAAGGCGTTTTTATATCTATTTAGACTGAATCGATTTTGCTTCGGTTTGGTTCTTTTCTTTTAAATTAGATTGTAAATAAGTTATCCAGCTTAGTTGGCGGCTGATATTCTCAATACTAGCTATTTTTCTTTGTTGTGAATGACTTGCTTGTTGTAGCGAATTAATAAAAGGTGTTATTGATGGTGTCACTGTATATAGATACAGTGTACATAGCAGCATAAGGAGGGATGAAAAAATACTTTGGTAGCCATAGAGCTTAAATGCTGTGCCAAATGAACGCTTTATTTTTGAGTTTGATAAATCCACGCTATAAAGTTCATCTAACAATAAATGGATGATAAAACCAATACATACAAACATGCCGCTTAACCAGGATGATAGGGCTTCTTGTTTAAGAAAATAATAACAGATGCAAGTGGTTAAAAAGGCAAAAAATGCGGCTGCTAGTAATGAGTGGAAAACACCCCGGTGGACAGTAAGCGATTTAAATAAAGAAAATAATATATAGCGTACAAAAGCAAATGCGCTGAGGGTAATTAATATCAGTGAATAAGGCAGGCATTGATTGGATAAATCACTCAGCAAGCTGGAAAATTCATATTCAGTGGCATGACAAATGGCTTTGCTGGAAGGTAACAGGCTAGGAATTCCTTGTAAAATTGAGCCTTCTGTAAGTAAAGTGAGGGTGCTCATAATGGCTAACAGAAAAAAAACGACTTTTACCTGTTTTGAATTATCAGAGTCAATATCAGGTAATAATCCACCTATTGTGCCCAAAAAAATAAGCCAGGGGGCTTCGGGCCAGTTGATCAACTGCTTGTTAATTGCCAGTAATGCCGTGCCAGCACTGCCTAAAAAAGCGACAGATACATGGGTGTTAAAGTTTGCCATAAAGGTAGAAGCAGTGTGGTGAAGGTATAAAAGGAGATGGAAAATGCGCTGGAATTTTAGAGAATCACCAGTTTTGTAAAATGAATTGAAGGCGTAAAGTAGTGATTAAACCAGGGAGAGAAAAGCGCATCATAATACAAAGTGGCTATTAACAAAGCACAGCTTAGCAAAGAACTAGCTCATCTTGTTCCCATGCTCCCGCGTGGGAATACATACCTGCCTAAGGTCACAGCACGGTATGCGTTCCCACCGAATACGCTGGGAACGAGAAACCTGTGGATTGTTCACAGGCATGTAAGACAATGAAAGATGTGCTTAGCTGTTTTAAGAGTGATCCTTGTTTCTCATTTTAACTACCGAATTAAGCTTGTTTTGAGTGATAAATATATTCGGTGACGGGGTTTCCCTGTAAAAAATGTTCCGCAATAATGCGGTCTAACTTATCGCTAGTGACGTCATAATACCAAACTCCATCAGGTTGCACACAAAGCAATGGCCCTGATTTGCAGGAACCAAAGCAAGTGGCGCGTGATTTTTTTATTCGAAGTTCACCTTGATCAATTCCAGCCGCTTTAAACTTTTCTTTAAGTTGATCATAAAGAGCCTGGCCTTCACCATTTTCGGTACATCGAGGGCCAATACAAATCATGATATGACGATGATAATCCATCATTTTAGGTTTGATGACATCAGTCATTGTTTTGCTCCTGTGCTTCATTGTTAGCGAAGTCTTTCCAAGCTTGCTGAAAGCTTTGGAAATGTTCGGCGTTGAAGGCCTGGTCTTGTTTGGTGAGTGAAATACGAAAGACTAAGCGTCCATGCTGGTCAATAAAATGCAATCCATAAGTTTTATCATCACGGCTGGCAAAATAAGCAGTTTTAACTAAGCTCCAGTTAACATGTAGATGGAAGGCTTCATTTTCAATGCTTAGCCAGTCGTTTTTTTGTACAAAATCTTTACCTTGTAAAAACAACTCCACCACAGCGCCAGAATCAGTGCGGACAACACCACGTAATCGTCCCCAGTTGCTGGAACTTTGCAAGACGTTTTCAAGTTGATTTGGTCTTACTTCAACCGCTTTATGGGCGCTGTTTTGGTCGTCTGTATTTTGTGATACAGCAGAAAGCACTTCCTCTAAAGGGACATTAAAATAGTCAGCTGCTTTTTCCCAGGTGAGATTTTTGTGAAGGTTTAGATGTTCTCTTAGACACGCTTTCCAGCCTTCAAGCCCCATGGTTAATGAACGTCCTGCTTCCTCTCCGTCTTTGGCTTCGCCCGTTAAGTTGTCATACTTATTGGCATAGCCTCTAGGCGTAATCATTAAGCCTTGTTCTATATAGGTTGTTGAATTGCCAATTAAAACGGTGGTTAACATACCAATATCCTGGTCGGCCATTTCATCCAGGCGAACTAATTGTATGGCTTGTCTGCGACGGTAAGCCGATTTAACTATAGCAACCGGGGTGGCTGGGTCACGGTATTTTAAGAATATATTTTGTGCTTCAACAATTTGTTGAGTGCGTCGACCACTTTTAGGGTTATATAAAGCGGTTACAAAGTCAGATTGAGCAACAGCATTAAGTCGACGAGCAATGGTTGGCCAGGGCGTTAATAAGTCAGACAGAGAAATAGAACAAAAGTCATGCGTTAAAGGTGCGCCAACAAGAGAAGCACAAGCTGATAATGCAGTACTACCTGGAATGATTTCTACTTTTATATCACTATCTGGTGTCCAGCCAGCTTTTAGCAGAACCTCATAGGTTGGGCCTGCCATACCATAGACACCAATATCACCAGATGAAATAAGTGAGACCTTTTTGCCCTGTTTAGCTTGTTCATAAGCTTCAATGCAACGGTCTATTTCTTCAGTCATACCTTTTCTGATAACTTCTTTGCCTTCAAGCAAGTCTTTGACTAACTTGATATAAGTTGTGTAACCGATAACGACATCAGATTCAGCAATAGCACTTTTAGCTCTGAATGACATATGTTCTTCGGCACCAGGTCCGAAACCAACTAATAATATTTTTCCACTCATGATATTTTGATTAGGGTTTTTATAACTATAATTTGTAGAGCGGACTTTAGTCCGCAATGATTTGATGGTGTTGGTAGCGGACTGAAGTCCGTTCTACATTGTGCAATTACTCTATTTTTACAATAGAAATCGTCGCATTTTTACCATCATGGCCACGATGTTTAAATTTTTCAACCAGCAAATCGCTCTTATCAGTATTAGCGCTTAGTATTGCTGCAGCTTCAGATACAGAAGGTGTCCCCATATACTTTAATACAACAGCTGATGGACTTGGAACTTCAACTTTCGCTAATTGTTCAGCAGGATAAAAATTTAATGGCCATTGATGTTTTTCTGCTAATTGTAATATAGCTTGTTCATCATTTTTTTTATCTATTGTAGCGAGTTGTTGCACTGATTGCCTATTTAGGTTGACTGAACCCAAAGCGAGATCGATAACATCTTCCAATGTTTGTAAAGGTGTGCCACGATCACAACCTATGCCTAAAATAATTTTCATGCTGGCGGTCTATAAACAACCAGTCTTTCTTCCAGTTGTTTCCATGTAGCTTCAGGTACATCTTTATTCGTTACCCATAACAGGGCTTTAAAGTGATTTAAGTCGACATCTTCAAAGCGCTCAAATAAATGAATGTTAGCTGGTAGTGGTGTGGGGCGAGTCCACCAGTTTTTTTCACCTGCTTCTTGAATAAAGGCAACAGGTTCTTCATTGACAACATGTGCGGATACTCGAGTAATATTAATTTTTGGCGCTTCAACTTTCCAGCCTAATTCTCGCCCTAAAATATCAACAGGAATTGTTTTTCCAACATCTGATGCTGTTGTTAACACAGGAGTACCTTGTGTTAATGCTGCAATTTTTTCAGCATAGGCATTGGCTCCACCTACATGACCAGAAAGTACAGGTATAACAAATTGGCCAGCATCATCAACAACAATAACGCCTGGGTCTTCGTCTTTTGATTTTAAGTAAGGTGCAATCAATCGGACAACGGCACCTAAGGAAACTAGAAATACCAGTTGATCGTAGTCAGAAAATAATGAAGCAATTTCATTACGAAAGGGGCCAGAATAAGCGCGTATATTATTGTTGAGACCTGACATTAATGGGGCAAATTTTTCAGAAACCACAATATCTGCTTCGGGGAGCTTTATAGCTAATGATTTAACTTGTCCTGCACCATGTTTGGTAATGGCAATAAGAACAATTTTAGGGTCTGTTGTGGTCATTTTGGCAAGAAGATAATAAAGGGAAAGATTATAACCTAGTATTTAAGTCAGGAATAGGGCGTATCAATAGTTGCATCAATAAGTAGATAACAGTATAACAAAGAACTAAATGCTTTATTTATAGGTAAAAAGGATGTCGGATTCATTCCATATTGTCTGCCCACATTGCAATGCTGTTAATCGTATTGTTATCTCTCGACTGAGAGAGGATCCAAAGTGTGGCCAGTGTAAGCAAGTCTTGTTTTGTAAACAGCCTGTTGAATTAACTGCAAAAACCTTTGTTCAACATATAAATCGGAACGATATTCCTGTTGTGGTCGATTTTTGGGCACCTTGGTGTGGGCCATGTAAAACGATGGCTCCAGCCTATAGTCAGGCTGCTATCCAGCTTGAGCCCAAAGTTCGGTTGGCTAAAGTTAATACAGAAGACCAGCAGGCATTGGCTGGTCAATACAATATTCGTAGCATACCAACGCTAGCCATTTTTAAAAATGGCAAAGAAATAGCACGGCAAGCCGGGGCAATGAGAGCAGAAGATATTATTCGCTGGGTGAATTTATCTATTTAGTTTATTTTTTTTCTGTTTTCATCATTTCATAAACACGATTGAATTTAATTGGTTTTTGCAGATGAGGCGTTAATATCTCTGTATTCACCCAGAGCTGTTGAGCTGCAGTCTTTAAATTAAATTTTTGGATAAATCTACCTGCGCTGATAGTGCTTTCAACGATAAGGATATTATCCCCCCAGCCAGCAATTGTTATTGTTTGATTTGGGTCTTTATTACTGGAAACATTGGTGCTACGAAAGTCTGTGTATACCTCTTCCTGACTGTGTGGCGTGATAATTGTCAGTAAAGGTTCTTTATGTTTAAGGTTTAAGGTTTCTGATGACTTTAATAATGCCTGAAAGCTTTGGGGTAGAAATCCCTGTTTAAAGCTATTTATTTTGTTTTTTGAGCCGTTCTCAGCTTGTCTATTTCCTTTGCCTTTATGGTCTCCATTCCCACGGCCTGTCATGCTTTTATTTCCCTTTGTATTCCTGTTTTTTCTTCTATTTTCTTTGATTAGCTCTTGAGGTGCCTGGCTAAGTTCTCTATTTAAAACCCATAGACCTGTCAGGTTGGGCGGGGTCGTCGCATTAATATCATTTGATGCTACAACTTTGGGTTGAGTATTAGTACAAGCTGAAATTGTAAAAAGACTAATAAAGAGTAAAAATAAATAAGGCATTTTTTTTTATCATAAGTTGTTTTTGTGAAATGTTAACAGTCTTTTAATCATTTAAAAATGAGATGAATTTTTGCTGCTGAGCCGCGACTAATCCTCCCATAACTTCGGCAACGGTCCCTCCAAACATTGTGCCTAGTAATCCTGCATTCATTGTAGCGACATAAACACTGCCATCAGTTTTTTGATAAACAGAAATTGTGCAGGGCATCATGACTGAAATCATCTTGTTAGCATCCTCTTTTAAGATATTAAAAGCATGATTAGCCTGACAAAGATTAATTAATACCACAGGATCTAGCTGACCTCCACCATGTTTTTTTACTGATTGGTGTAGAGGTTGAACCCCTGAAATAACCCAGCCTTCAGCTTTTGCATTTGACGATATTTTTTCGACAGTTTCATTAACGCTATAAGGGCTCAGTCGCTCATTTAACATCATGCCAGGCATTACTAGCCATACTGTTACAGAGCTTACGATAATACCGAGGATGAATCCCGTCATAATATTAACAATTTTCATTATATTTCCTTTTTTGAGTAAGTCGCTGTTAATGTGTTAAATAATAGCTTTATAAAGATAGGGGCTGGGGGGTTAAATGAATGGAATTAAATGATAAGTATATTATAAAGTACTAATTATATGGTGTGTGACTGTACCGTTTGCTAAAAGTTCGCTTTGATTTCTGAAAAATATTTTGTTTTAAGTTTTCCTGGTTCTCCATAGGATTCAGCTATTCAAACTAAATCTTGGTCACGTCATACTAGCAAGGGTCGCTGGTATCCAGTGTACGGGGATGTACGACCTGAATCTTGGCACAAACCTGTCTGGAACAGATTTGCATTTACCCAAAAGGCATTATGCAGGATAGTAAAATGACTCTCTGCCGAGATAACTGATAACGGATAAATCTGTGGTTTTGTTTAATAGCTGCAAACTCGTACCTTCTAAGTAACATAACTATAAACCAATAAAGAAACAATGGTTTATAGTTATGCTGCAGGAACAAGTTCAAATC
>ENA-ORXI01003032-ORXI01003032.1-sediment-metagenome-genome-assembly--contig:-NODE-3032-length-11599-cov-10.398021_pt1 | contig 11599 bp, 8 predicted proteins | sample MGYA00237861_ERZ511468 | MGnify/ENA primary metagenome ERZ511468 (study PRJEB26299, sample SAMN06266213) | sediment metagenome | isolation source: Hudson Canyon methane seep mesocosm | place...
GGGAAATCGAGCTAAAGAACCATAGAAAACAGAATAAACCAGTCTATAGGCACGATAAATCAAGTAAAAAAAGGAAATGATAGATGTTAGTAATAAAGTTGGGCATAATTATGAAAATTAAAAAAATGATCGAGAGGCTTGGTTGAACTTCTATTTTTGGGTTTTTCTACAGCCTCGTTAGGTTCTATAGGATAGCAATATGCTTGAAGCTTTTCTGAAAATAATAGATCGTTTAATTACATTGCGAAATATTGAACAAAATAGAAGGAAAGAGCTTTTTGAAAAAATCTTAGAGCCAGTCTTCAATGACCTTCTATTAGTGCATGGTGACTATTTAGAGATGTTTTTAGAGCTTGAGAGAGGGTTAAGTAATTCTCATGAAATAAATAATAAAACTAGTGATATTTTGGAGCGTTTAAGAAACAATCTCAAAGAAAAGCGAAGTCAGTTTGAGCCTGTTCGCGTTAAGTTGAGAGAGTTTATAAATGCTCTGAATGAGACAAAATTATGCGAAGAGGAAGAATATTTTTTATATAGTGTTGTTTCATATTTCCCTAAAGGTAAATTGATAGAACATTTTACGGCATCAACATACATTATTAGTAAAATAGATGCAATTTTGGACGGGATTTCGGACACTGAAGAACTAGAATATTATGATGATGGTATGAAATTAAGTTTAATTGAAAATGCTATCAGATTAACTATCAATGAACAAAAAGATAATTGGTCAAATGCGTGTGTAAATTTCGCAAAATTAAAGATAAAAATCGCATCATTGTAGAAACCTAACGGGTTATCAAGGTGTCAGCCAGCTTGATTTCGGAATAATTGGAACCGAGATAAGAACGAAGCTCTAAAAATAGAACGAGGTATATCATTTGAGGAGCAAAAGGGTCGGAGCAAAAGGATCAGACTCGATTGATATGCGCAAAATTCCGCTAACTAGGCGCTCTACCTGATCGCGGGGAGCACAGTTCGTTTTCAAAGGTCAGTTTATTATCAAAGTTTATCGTGTTGTTGGAGCTTGTCGTTATCTGTATCAAAACTTATGAGTAATTTTCGAGTATTTTTATCAATCTCAATATTTATAATCAGTACTTATTTTATTATCGACCTGATTCTTTATAGTTTCGATTGGCTATTGTTACTTTGTAGTGTCATTGGCTTTGTTTGTGCTCATTATTTGTGGCCGCCAAAGCACGATGATGAAAGTGTATGGTATGACGTACTAGAGGTTGTAATTGAACTTCCCTTTAGGGCAATAGCTTTGTTTCTGCGAGGGCTTGGTAAAATATTTAAAAATGCAGACTCAGGGCTGGATTTGTAAATACACATAAACCGGGTAAGGGCTAAACCGTTTTTACTCCCTTGGTAACACTGAGAGCTTTTTTATTTCAAGTATTTAGTTCTACTGGGTCTTGCAAAGAAGCGGTGAGCCATATAATTTCTGTCAGACGGTCTCGAAAGTTAGAGGTAGAACTTTATGAAAGCTAAAGCTTTTGATGCAAAATTTGATAATAATGAAGAAGATATTATATTATTAGCGATCTTGATTTATCTGCTTTAAAGTGTCCAAACCTAGCCCTAAAAAGAGTTAATGTAAATTTTCCAGTTTAGATAATTGATTCTTTAGATAAGGAAGCAAGTTAGGTGTAACACGACAATCTATAATAAAAATTTGGCTAGCTGAACGACTTGAAGAGCAAGGTTCTGGCCGCAAAGCGAGCCAGCCTATTCAAAGTGTTGTAAACACAACGAATAGGGTCAAGCTATTGCAATCAAGTTACAAAATCCAAAACTAAAACGATATACTGAGGAGCAGATGCGTTATATTTCCTGTAGTTCACTTCGCGCTCTACGAGTCGCAAACTTCGTACAGGCTTGAGGATATTATTAATATTTTCATTCCCTAATGATATGCATTAACACCTAATTGCAAAATTTTGTCCTTTAAATCCAATAACTCTTCATGCTTAGGTACAGCCTCTAGACCTTCTTCAATCTTTGCTAAACTCGCTTTATAATTTCCTTGCTGGTAAAGCTCGGCAGCTTGCTGCTCTACAGCCTGAGCAATTTTCTGCAAACCTTCCTGCGCCTGCTGATTATAGGGATCTATATCTAAAACTTGGTGATATGCCCAAAGCGCATTACTGCCCGATGGCGCAACTAAATAGCCAACATCAAAATGAATTTGTGCTAATTCCAAAAAATCATTAACGGCTAATTGTTGTTCCCTAGACAACTCAATAATTTCTTGATCGACAAATTTAAATGCATTAAATACATAATAATAACTTCCAGCAATTGCCAAAGCCGTTATTAAGGCCGTCGAAACTAATATCCTTGGCCAAACTGATTTGGGCTCAATTTCATCAAGAAAACTATCAACCGTTGCCGTACGTTGTTCTCGCTTTAATGCTAAAGCATGGGTTAAAGCAACGCGAGTGCGCCTATTAAGAGAATTAAGCACCGGCACTTCTAAATTAACTTCTAACGCTTTTTGCGCTGAAAGCTTTCCATAAGGATGCTTGCCACTAAGAATTTCGTAACAGACACAGGCCAAAGCATAAACATCGTCTGCTGGATCTGGATCTTTACCCAACAGCATTTCAAGACTGGCATAAGCAGGAGTCAATGCACCTAAATCACGCGCATTAAACACTGTTTCATCACGATGCAGATCGGATCTAACGACTGCACAAGCGATACCAAAATCCAGAACCTTAACCCCTCCATCAGAAGTAATAAACACATTACCTGGTTTAAAATCTGAATGAATGATGTTTTTTTTATGTGCATAAGCCAAAGCTAATGACAAACCCCTAATAATATTCCACGCCTCTTTAAAGGTGATTCCCTGCGCTGCACCCTCCTTAATAAATTGAGCAAGGGACTTTCCTTCCAGCAACTCCATGACCATAAAAACGTTATTACCATCCCGGTCAAAATCATAAACAGTAACGATATTTGGATGCGCTAATAATTGTGATTTTTTAGTTTCTCGCTGCAAGGCAATTAATAGCTCTGGATCATCTCTAAATTCATCATTCAGGACTTTAATAGCTACATCGGGCTGATGATCCTGAGCTTCCTGCCGACGTAAATCTGTGGCACGAAAGACCGTACCCATGCCGCCACTACCCAGTACCTCGTTGAGTACAAATCGATTTTGCAATACCGAACCAATACGTAAACTTTCACTTGGCTTTTGCACGTGCGGCATCGATGAAGTTTTTGCAAGCAAAGTTCCATCATTGTTTACTGTTGCATTGATAACTGTTTCATCCACTGAACCTGACGCCAATGATTTGAATACAGTGGTGGCATCATTATCAACTTTATCTTCTGGGTAGCTCATCAAAAATCCGGATTAAATTAATTTATAGAAGGAACAAAAAAGAAAGGGCTACCTTCATGCCCAGCATGTGACATTGAAGAGTATTGTGGCTCTTGTTTAAACCCCACTAAAGAAGCTGTGTTTTTAACACTCCCGGACACTTCTCTAAATAATTCATAATCTTCAATCAATCCAGTATTTTTCTTTAATGCTTTTAAAAATGCTTTAGCAAAAACCGAATGACCACCACCGCCACTATCCAGCACTGGCTTTACTCCCCCCGAGGTCATTACCGTACGTGCTTTACGCTTAACCATGAACTCCAGCCATTTTTTACGCTTATCATCTGCCATTTGAGCAGGCAAGCGAGCTATTGAAGTTTGCGTCATTGCACCCGAATAACAAGAATCAGCAACCACCAGTATATGTTTAGCGGCAATAATATTTAAAAACTCGGTAATACTATGGCTAGATAACCAGTTAGCGGAGTTATCTAACTCGGCATCCGTTGGCAGCCAGTAGGCGCTCTGGTCCGATTTATTAATTTCACCATGCCCTGCATAATAAATAAGCAGGTTATCTTCTTCAGTTAACATTTTGCGTAAATCATTAAAAGCAGTCATCACTTGATGTCTGTTCGCATTAATAAGTAAGGTAGTTTTATAGTTATAACGCGTACGTAAAACTTCATCTACTGCACGCGCATCATTCACTGATGTCTGTAATGAAGGTAATTGCTGATAATCTTGATTACCGATAATTAAGGCATAAAATCGTCCAAAATTTATCGATGGATAGGTTTTAGCCGTCGCGACCGATGGCCGGTTTTGATCAAAAGGTACGGATGATAGATCTTTTGCCAACAAGTTAAAGCTCAATAAACCTGGAGCACCACTTTTATAAGTGGCAATAATTTCAACAGGATTCAGCTCACTCTTAATATCTATTAACGTTTGAAATACGCCCTCTTTATCCACCGAAGTCGGCAGACCATTAACTGTGAGAGATTGTAAATTATTGGTTACTAATACTTTACCAATAACCTTTTTACTTGGTGTGATTGACCTTAATTGATAACTAGGTTTGCCACGCGTCATAATCATCGGTGGGTCAATAATTTCTATACCCGCTTGAGCTAGGGAAATTTTTTCTTTCCCTTTAGATTCTAAACTAGCAACAATTTTACGGTTCTCAGCAATGCTGCTCTTCAACTGCTTTATCTGCTTACCCGTCGTTAGTAAATCAGTCTTCTCCGTTCTCAGTTTTCCACGCAACTGCTCAATATCGAGCCTATCCTGAGTAGAGCTTGCTGTGCTGGATTTATTCTCAATCTGTTTCATTTCGCTTTTGATACGAATAAACGCATCATGGTAGGCATTTTCTTTAATTTCCAACTGTCCCTGCATGTTATCCAGTTGCAAGCGATATGAAGAAACAGACTCCTGGCTTTCTTTTTCCAGTACAACTTGAATTTTTGCCAACTCAAAATTCTGGCGATCAAAAGAACTTTGCTTACTTTGCAAGTTTTTTTCCAGTTGTCGTATCAACTGCTGATCAGCACCCTTTTTACTTTTTTCCTTATTGAGTCTCTGCTTTGACTGCTCTAACTGATTTTTTATCGTAGATAACTTTTTTTGTTGTGCGGCGTAACTTTGACGTGATTTATCTAATTGTAAACTTAAGCGCTCTGTCTCTTTTTTATAAGACTCCGAAGCTTTTCGCAATCCATCTAACTGAGCTTCATAGCTAGCGGATACGTTGGCTTCTGTGACTGATGCGAATTCCAAATCGCTATTTTCCAGCCCCGAGGCTTTCCGGTACCAATTTAATGCAACAGGTAGGTTTTTCTCAACCCCCAGTCCTTTTTCATACAAATGCCCTAGGTTTATTTGCGCTCTGGAACTACCTTGCTCAGCGGCTTTTCTATACCATTGCGCAGCCAACTGTGGATCAGCCATTCCGCCACCTAAGCCCTTTTCGTAAATTTCCCCCAACATGACCTGGGCTTCAACATCACCCTGCTTAGCTTGCGGTACCCAAACTCTTAATGCGGAAGCGTAATTAGCTCGGTCGTAAGCAACATATTCACCACCACGAATTTCACAATCGCCTGCTGTTGTTTTAATCGGTCGTCTAGCCGTTAAATAAGTCATTTTACTACCTAGCCTACGAACTTGACCGGGTAATAAACAATCAACGACAAACAGCTTGTCAGTTTCCTCTGCACTATAACCTTCGGTCGCTTTTAAGTGAGCTGTTTCGCTGACCAATCCTGGCTGGCAACCCAGCAATAAGATAAAGGAGAAAATAACAGATTTTTTTATGCTGATTGCCTCAATCATAAAAGGCAATAGTGTTTTGGTATAGAGCATTTATGTCACCTTGTTATAAGTTAGACAAAATTACTGGGCAAGATGAATTTTGTGGTGTTGAAACAATTATAGTGCTACTCAATCCATCTAATGGAGAAAAGTCAGTGATACAGTTCAATGATAGGTCAAGAAAAGATAGATCAATAAGGCCTGCCAAACTATCAATAATAGAAATCTGATTGTTGGATAGATACAAATCAGTCATTCCAGTTAAGCTCGAGAGAGGTGATAAGTCGCTAATTTGATTGTTGTTCAGCTCTAAATAACTCACTCCAGTTAAGCTCGAGAGAGGCGATAAGTCGCTAATTTGATTGTTGTTCAGGATCAAATCAAGCAATCCAGTTAACTGCTCAAGCCCCGATAAATCACTTATATTGTAATTATTATTGCTTTCGACTCCATTACCACAATCTACATAAGAAATTTGCGTGAGCAATTGCGCTTCATTAGCTGGTAACATATCAAATATACAGGTTCTGAGAGAACTATCAGTAAATCCCGATAAAATAATATCATTAACTTCTGTCGTTACCTCTTTATTGCTAATTGATACTTGTATAGTTTCATCCCCTGTATGATTAATACTATCAATAGTGATGATGATAGTTTCAGTATCTTCTAGTAGATTATCTTCTAGTGTATTTAGGGAGAAATTAGAACTGGTAGTATTCGCATTAATGGTTACTGAGTCGGTCTTAGAGTAATCAAGGATATCGGTTGCTGTACCACTATAACTAAGTGTGATGATAGTATCCGTTGTTGGTGCCTGATCTATGCTGACCGTATAAATATTTGCACTACCGCCTTCTATTGTTTGTACAGGCCCAGCGAGACTAACAGTTAATGAGCTGGTGTCATTTATTGTCGTGGTAACCTGCTGGTTAGTAGTAGATGCGACAATAGTTTCAGTACCGTTATGACTGATACTGCTGATGCTAACAATCATCGTTTCAGTACCTTCTAGCAAGTCATCAGAGTGAGTTGTTAGCCCGAAAGTTGCACTAGTATTGCCCGCGCCAATCAGTACCGAGTCAACGCTAGTGTAATCAACCCCCTCACTTGCTGTACCACTATAGATTAGCATTACAGTCATATCTGCGCTCGGCGCTACATCAATACTTACTATATAAACTTCAGGCCCTATTTCACCCAAGACTCCAGTTAATAAAGGCTCTCCTTCTAAAACAGCTGACGGCCCAGTGATACTGATTGTTTTTATTCCTGCTGCTGTTTTCCTAAGTTGTTCAAGATCAATATCTTCATTTAAGGAAACGCCAGAACTTGCCAAATCTTCATCACTGTAGAGCTCAACTTCAGCGATAGCATCTAGTAGCTCTTGATTTAACTCATCGGTAACGACAATATTTTCTATGCTCTGCTCATCACCCGCATCTACTTGGTTAATTTTAATTGCTGTATTAAGCTTTACTGCTGATTCATCTGCAGAAACAAGGGTGGAACCTGCTTCATCAGTTATTTTTAAACGGTTATTAATGAGTTCAGAAATAATATTGATTTGAATAATACGGGCTTGCTTAGCAAATGCTTCCGTCAGTTGTGTTGGATTTATGCCCGTCGCTGCTTTACCATCAATAATTCCGTCACTTAAATCCTCACTGAGTGCAATCATGGTTTTTACCATGCTTTTTCCTGACGCTACACTCAAGCGCCTGACAAACTCAATTGCCGCTTCATTGGCTTTAATGAAATCCGCGACATTATCTTTATCCATAGCCGTTGTAATGGGATTAGCGTTTGGATTTAAACCAAAACTAATCGCTTGCATAACGTGGTTGGTCGCGACATTAATGTCTCCTGCGTCATTTTCAGCAAACATTTGATAGGCAACAACAACTAATGAAGAAAAGGCATTGATATTGATGTTTTTATCACTGGCCGTTAAATTATCAGCAGTAATAATAGATTTTAATGAAATACCTAGTGGATGATCAGTCACTATATCAATCCCACCTGTAATAGAAATAATTAAAGGCCGTTTTGCATCGTCAGGAAGGTCAACACTATACCCCCCTCGCTCATCTGTTCGAGACGTTGCTACAATTTTGTTGTTAGCATCCCTGACTTCAAGAATTCCATTTTTTATAGGGCCATCAAGCACATCGCCTGATATTGCGCTAACTGTATTTGCAGCTGAATTATCGGGGCTAGAGTCACAAGCAGTTAAAAAAACAAACAATACTAATATAAAGTAACGCAGGGGAAAAAGAGGGTCTTTCTTGTTTGGCTTATTCATTATTCATGACCTCAATGGCTAACTTTAGTGACACTAAAGCTTTATCTATTTAAGTGACTAAAGTTCAATCCTAATACCGCCTGAGAAGGCATTATTAGAGACATTACTACGCCCAACAATACTATCGTAAGCAATAAACCCAGCAATTCCATGAGTAAATTGTGCGGCAAGGTTAAATCCAATTTGTCCGTAATCTCGATCAGGCGCATCTGCTTGAATGATAAAGGTACTATTTGTATTGTTGACAAAATTGACGGTCTGTTTTTGTGCATTATAGCTGAACTCATGTACCCAATCAGCATGCAGTTGTGGTGTAATAATCGCCCAAGGGAGACTGAAAACATAGGCAAGGTTAGCACCTAAGGTTGTTGTTAACGACTCAATATCTTGATCTCTATATTCTGCATTCCAAATGCCAGCACCACTTTCAATGTACTTATCAACTTGGGTCATTGCGTAATTCAAGCCAACGCTGGGAGTAATCGATAAACCTTTGATATTGTAGTTATAGCCCGCATTTACACTCGTCAAATATTGCATTGCGCTGGTAGAGCCCGTGGCCGAGAACTGTGATAATTTCGAGCCAGTTGTATAAGAAAAGTTTCGCTCGGAATTAAACCCTGTTGTTCCTATGCTGGCAATCATATCAACATAAAAATCATCAATATAGTAGGAACCAAATAAGGAGCCAGTATAAGCATCACTCGTAAGGCTTCCTGCTTGATTGCTAAAGTTATTATCAGTACGCGTGTAATTAAAAGCTAGGCCCAAAATAAAATTTTCATTGATAGCAGAATCAAGCCCTACAGTAATGCCACCATTATTGAATTGATACCCAGACTCATTAATAGTTTGCTGCTTATTTCCAAAGCCGCCATTCGCATTGATAAATAGTCCAAAATGATTAGGAAGTATGGAGCTATCAGTATCCCCAGCTCCAGACCCTGATAGTGATATATTTGAAATATTCAAACCGCCTGAATAACCTTTTGTTTTAACATTTTCAAGTCGTGTATGGATTCCTGCTGAGCTATTACTAGCCGTTGCGACACTCGAGGAATTAAAAGCATTAATTTCTTCTGGGGTGATACTTTGTACAGCAAGAACCTGTTGCTCTTCAGTGGCCTCTTGCAAGTCACTACATTCAATACTATCAGCGTTACTAGTACATAATTCAATGATGGCCACGGCAGTATTGCCCGTATTAGATCCTGTATCAATGATAGTAGTAGAAAAGTCGATAAGCGAACTCGTTCCTGAGCCCGTGCCTTCTCCAGGAATAATTAAATTTTCGTCTCCTACCATTAATAACACTTCAGATTTGTCGACAATAACTAATGAAGTATCTAAGTTTAGTCCTGAGCGTGCTTCTGATTCAGTTAGGTCGCTCGCGCCTAATGCGACTGTATAGTCCCCTGGTATTAAGCTATAGTCATTAATTAAAGCATTAAATTGATTATTACCCACTAAGCCACAATCAACTGATAGACAGCTATCATCATCATTTGCCAGCATATCGCCTAAGCTACCAATTCCACCTGAAAAAAGAAAAATCTCTGGGTCAATAAAAGTACTACTTGTTGCGATATCAACAAGAGAGGACTGCGATAAAGAAAAGGGTAAATAGCTGACTGAGCCTCCAGAAATGGTGAAAATTTGAGCATTAAATTCTGCGCCAATAACTACTGAAGAGTTAAGGGTAGCGAGGATCAGTAGGAATTTTTTAATATTCATAAAGTATTGTCCTATAAGATGCATTAAATTCCATGCATTGATAGCTTTTAAGTATAACTCACTACTGAAAAACGATGCGAACACTATAAGAGTTACTTAATATACGTAGAGTGAACGTAACTACTCAACGAAATTGATAGCCGAATGAAGGTAATTATTCAGACACCCTAACATTTGGCAATGCCGGTACCGGCAACCCTGACCGCTGACATAGGATATGCTTAGGAACGAAGCGCATCCTATTTAGCCCACCTTATCGCGTTAGTTTGATATTTCACCATTCGGGCATAAATAAATCGAATCTGACCCTATTTATTTTTTAGAAAACATGAAAAATATTTACACTTAATCATTATAATTCAATGGCTTAATATTTCACTGGTAGGCACTGGTAGCGGTATTGGTTTCTCCGTTGATTTCCGTGACCCCATTGGTTTCTCGTAATCTTGGATGTTGGTTTAAATGGTGTAGAAAAGATTGATCGTTATTTTTACTCATGGAGTATATCAATTGAAATAATGCTATTCTAGCAAATCCCCGCACTTTTAATCACACCCGATCATCTCTCTCATAAACCATTGGTGGATCTACTGCAGAATATTCAAAAATTATGTACTGGTCTGGATTTTGATTAGATTTCAGGACATAGAATTCGTGATTTTTTTTCAATAGTGCGATGCCGCAGAAAGGTTCATTTGCCAGTGCTACCTGCGCAGGATATAGAGGAGAAAAAAGATCGTTCAGTAGCATTTTGAGATTGTTAACTTCATTTGCAGGCTTAACAAAATATCCAGACTTGCTCGAAATCTCAGTATTGCCTCTCCCTAGATGAAAAATAAGGCCATTCTGAAAAAATGTCACTTTGATTAATTCACCATCATAAGCGCTATATGCAAAGCTTCCTGTGGGTAAGTTTTCACATTGTGCAACGCTGGATTCGAATGCATGATTTTTACAAGAGACACATAAAACAACCAAAATTAGAATCGCAGATACTTTTTTCACGAGATATATTCTCCTTATAATTTGTCTATACTAGATAGCGTAGCAGGTAAATATATAGTTCTTTGACCTGTTTTTTTTGCAGTCAAAAATTGCTTTCTTCTGCCTGTCGGCTTGTATGAACAGTGAACCCACCCTGAACTCTTACCAGATTTTGATTTATAGAACTCCAAGATTAGCTGATCATAACTTAGATTTGAGTTTATCCATTTTGCAATTTCTCGGTTATCGATACCGGGAACCTCAAAGTCTGCTGCCATTCCAAATGAATGTTGAGACTTTAAAGAGCCACCAATTAGCTCGTTTAACTCTTTACTTCGATACCCACTTGAGACCCTTACAGGCCTGCCGTAATGATTTCTTATTGGCTGTAAAACATACCAACATAAATGGTGTAAATACCAAATTACGTCCGTATCCTTTGGCCAGTTATCAACCTTCTTTGACGTTCGAACCATCTCCAATAAACTGAAATTGGTAGTAAACTGAAAGTTTATTTTATCTTTAACAGCACGCTCGTACATTCGATTAGATGTTGTCATGACTACTCTTTCCTATAAATTTTAGGCGCCCACCGCGCTCCTTATGATAGATTTTGGGACTCCTGTCACAAAAACCGATTCGCCACGCGGCGAATCAAAAATGCCCCGGTACGCCCTGCTCCCACAAATAGCTTTACGGCTCTTCATTAAAAATTTTAGCTCCCTAGCGCACTTCGGGTTAGCAAATGCCCCTTCGCCCACGCGGGGCTGACAGCGCTGGAGGACTGGTAAAAATCAATGGAGTCAAAATCAAGGACTGTTTTTAGGCATTTAAAAAACGAATTGGGTAACTTGAATGAACCCATAAATTCTCACCAAGAGATAAAATTTCACATCGAGCTTCGATAATTTTTTT
>ENA-ORXI01003034-ORXI01003034.1-sediment-metagenome-genome-assembly--contig:-NODE-3034-length-11597-cov-3.355382_pt1 | contig 11597 bp, 11 predicted proteins | sample MGYA00237861_ERZ511468 | MGnify/ENA primary metagenome ERZ511468 (study PRJEB26299, sample SAMN06266213) | sediment metagenome | isolation source: Hudson Canyon methane seep mesocosm | place...
CATAGACTAAAGTACATGAGGATACTGCCATGAAAATCAATACAAATGTAGCAGCATTAACTGCTCAAGAAGCCAATGCGAATACCAATAAAGCATTACAAGGTTCATTGGAAAAACTAAGTTCTGGACTTCGAATCAATAAAGCAAGTGATGATGCTTCAGGTTTATCAATTGCTGATAAACTTAGAACTCAAGCCAGTTCAATTGGACAATCAATTTCTAATGCAAATGCCGGTGTTTCACTGGTTCAAATTGCAGATAAAGCAATGGCAGAAGAGTCAAATATTTTAGATATTCTTAAAACTAAATTACTTCAAGCTGCAACTGCAACAACCAGTAGTGCAGGTAGAGAAGCCATTGGAAAAGATATCACAAAACTACTTGACCAAATCAATAATATTGCTTCACAAACAAACTACAATGGTATATCATTGTTACAAGCAAGCTCCGCAGGCCTTGGTGCTACAGCAGGACTTACTTTCCAAGTAGGTGAGAGCGCCAGTGATGAAATTACTACTTCAGGTAATATTCAAGCAAATATTTCTGGTATGGGATTAACCTCGTTACACAACTATGCAGGTTCTACTGTAGTAATGACAGCAACTTTAGCTTCAAGTTTTCTTGATGAAATTGATACTGCATTAAATAGTTTGAATACTTGGAGATCAGATTTTGGTTCAACTCAAAATCAATTAGAATCTGCAACTAGAAACATGATGACGCAACAAACAAATATTAAAGCCGCTGAATCTGTTATTAGAGATGTTGATTACGCACAAGAGAGTGCAAACTTTAACAAACAAAATATTATCTCTCAAGCAGGAACATATGCTTTAAGTCAAGCAAATCAAGTTTCTCAAAATGTATTAAGACTACTGCAGTAGTTACTCAATTCATCAAAATAGGCTTAGGTTATTTTCCCCCCCAGTAATCTAAGTCAATATAAAATTTATTCATATTTCTTATCCAGCTTTTTAACAATTTTTTTTACAACTTCTTTCAACGTCTTTTCCCAAAAACCTTTTTCTTCTTGTCTAAAATATTTTATAGATTTATATAAGTCCGACTTGTGTAAATGCAATCCCCATCTCCAATCAGATAAATAAGGGATCAGTAGATATGTTTTTTTTCCTAAAGATGCCGATAAGTGACAAATTGCGGTATCTACTGTAATAACTAAATCCAGTTTATCAATAGCTACTGCCGTATCATAAAAATCAGTGAATCCTGTTCCTAGATTTGTGATTCCTTTATTATTAAGTGTTATATCCTGTTGTAAAGAATATAGTTTTATATTTTTGCGATATTTATCATCTATATTAAACAATAATTTCAACAAGTCATCTATTTGAAAAGAACGGTAATAATCTCTTTTGTTTTTATGTTCACCTTGCCAACACAATCCAATTTTTAAAACCTTCGACTTCTTCTTTTTTGCTTTACTCTTTTTACGAATTTTAAGATACTTGGATAAGGGAGTAAATGTTTCCAGTTTTAATAGATAAGGAAGACTCATTAAGGGAATTATATAATCATATTTTTTATTTTTATATTCCAATACATCAACAAATTTTATTGTTTTAAAATTATACTTCATCAATCTAACCAATGGTTTTTGAATATATATATCAATTTTTTTCGTGTGGAGCAAGACTTCATTTACATATCTGATAAAATTTATGGTATCTCCATACCCTTGTTCCCAATAAATGAATACTTTTTTATTGTTAAATTTTTTTAGCTTCAAAGGGTACTTATTAACGAGGAAATGGTTAAAATTCTTGAACTCCAACCTTGTTTCGTAATGAGTGAACCCTTTTTTTAGGTCTCTATTCAATAGATATATAAAGGCTAGATCAAATTTGGCCTGAAAATTATCTGGATATATTTCTAGTAGTTTGTCATAATACGTACATGCTTTTGGGTAGTTTTTCATTTCTAAATACAGTCTTGAAATTTGATACAAGCTGGTCTTATCATTAGGATAAATAGTATTCACTTTTTTAAAGACCTGAATTGCTGTTTGTATTTCACCTTTTTTTGATAAAATTCGGGCATATTCTAAGATATCTTCTTTATTTTTGAACTTCATGATCAATTATACTGAATTTAAGAACTGTATTAACTTATTTATTCCTTTTAATAAATAAAATAAAAGCCCTATTCTACTATAATAAAATATATCAAGTAGGAAAGATACTAATGGATAAAAATATTGTAATCCCAGAAGATATTTTAAAAATACAAAAAAAACTATGTACTTTTAAAGTTGGCTCGAGAAACTATAAGAAGTATGCAAAAATTCTCTCAAAACACATTAAAAAATATAATATGAAAAAAAGAGTCAACAGTAATATTAAAACTATTGAAGCAATAAAACAAATCTCACAAAAAGATACTCACAAATAACTATCATTTAATCTAACTTTAAGAAATGGCGTGTTATAATTTTATATAAGTTTCTAAATTTCAATCGTGAAATTTATTTCTAGGATAGGTATCAATGGATACCGAAGAATTTAAATTCTATGCTCACTTTAAAATGAGAAGGCGATTTGGCCGTGATTATTTTCTTTTAAAATCAATCACTGTGTGTCATAATTAAAAGGATAAATTATGAGAATTAATACAAATGTTGCGTCTTTAAATGCACAAGAGTCAGCAACTAAAACAAATAGCCAACTTTCTTCTTCATTAGAAAAATTAAGTTCAGGTCTTAGAATCAATAAAGCAAGTGATGATGCTTCTGGATTGGCAATTGCTGATAAACTTAGAACACAAGCGAGCTCAATTGGGCAAGGTATCTCTAATGCAAACTCTGCTGTTTCTTTAACTCAAATTGCTGATAAAGCAATGGGTGAAGAATCTAATATTGTAGATATCATCAAAACCAAATTACTTCAAGCAGCAACTGCTACTACAAGTACAGCTGGGCATGATGCCATTCAAAAAGATGTTGTAAAACTTCTTGACCAAATTAATAATATTGGAACTCAAACCAACTATAATGGAATTAGTTTACTTCAAGCAAGTGCCGCATCAACTGCAGCAACAACAGCATTAACATTCCAAACAGGTGAAACAAGTTCTGATACAATTGTTACAGCAGGTGCTGTTCAAGCAAATGTATCTGGATTAGGTTTAGAATCATTACATACAGCAACAATGACCCAAACTGCAGCTTCACATTACTTAAGTGACGTTGATGCTTCATTAAATACACTAAATGGATGGAGAGCGGACTTCGGTTCTACTCAAAATCAATTAGAATCTGCAACTAGAAACATGATGACGCAACAAACAAATATTAAAGCTGCTGAATCTGTTATTAGAGATGTTGATTACGCACAAGAGAGTGCTAACTTTAACAAACAAAACATTATCTCTCAAGCAGGTACTTATGCAATGAGCCAAGCGAACTCTGTTCAACAAAACGTGTTGAGATTACTTCAGTAATCATTAAAGCTATAAAATAGCAATACACGTTTCCTTGAAAACGTTCTTAGATTATTACAAGAAACTCAAGTCTATATTAGATTTGAGTTTTTTTTAAAATTTTTTCATACGTTGTTAACAATGAAAACACCTGATAACACCATTCCTTTTTAATTGAGTTTAGCTTTTTTTCTGTATAACTGGCTTCTGCATCATTAAATATAAAATTAATGTATCTGTCAATAATTTTAATATAAGTAGATATCATCGATTTGGTCAAACTTGAATATGACTTATGCTTAACAACTCTAAGGGCATGTTCTTTTCTCAAGTCATAAAATTCTTCACTTCTTGTAATTTTTTGACTATTTACTTCTTCAACATATAATAGCAATTCATTAATAAATTTAATTTCATCTTGCATATGAGATTGCTCTTTTAGTGAGAACTGATGTTCAGACTTACTCCTAAAAAACTCTTTTAATAATGATTTCTTTTTCTTTTTTTCAATATCATGCAGTTGAACATCTTGAATTCTCAATGAATGAATACCATTTATTTTAGCCCCATCAGATAAGTTGTAGACTTCAAAATCATGCAGTTTTTTATGGGCTTGCACAATTACATTATAACTTTCAATTATTTTATAGAAAAATTGATTTGTATATAAAGTAGAGTCTCCAAAGTTAGACTTCACTTTTATATAGTTATTTGATACATCAATATCTTCACTTATTTTTTTAATATTCTTTTTTAAATAATGTACATTTGATTTTGACGAGCTGGTATGAGATTTGTCATAAGAAACACCTGTGTCAACATCAACAAACAAGTCAGTCCCTAACATAAAAATTTTTTTAAAACCCATAGATAATAAAACATGCATTGCATTATCTCCAACTGTTAAAGCTGGAGACTCCCTCAGTCCATTTTCTTTTAATTTAAAATTTGCTTCGAATATAAAAATATTCTTTTTCTTAAACTTTTGAAATAATTCTTCATGAGAATCAGAAGATACCAATGCAATAGATTTTTCATATGTTTTTTTACACTTAAGGGGGAACTGTTTCATCATAAGAGTTGAGGCATCAACAGAAGTTATTATATCAGGGATAACTCCAGCATCATTCAATGCTTTTACGGTAGCTCCAAAAGCAACCGTAATAAATTTATTTTTATTCTTTTTAAGCCACTTAAAATTTTTTCGTAATGAAGGTCCTGGACTTAAGATCAAAATAGGTAAATCTTGAATATCTGATGTTTTCTTATTTTCAACCAATACTGGATATTTGTTAATCCTCGATATTGATTTTTTTGCGTAGTGAATTTGTCGGTAATGATCAAATGCAAAAGGAGTTGAGTTCTGTAGCGCAACCGTAAAGTTATTAAATAATTGTTTGTCATGATAAGACGTAGAATAGTATTTATATAAATAATTATCAAATGAATCGTATAAGATAAACGGCTCAAGTTCTTTAACCATCTCGTAATCACTTTGACCAATTGAAAAAAATATTCTTGAGTTTTGATACATCATTTTATATTCAGTAACAAATAAAGAAAGCCTAAAAATTTCCATATTGGGTTCAATAATCATGTATGATTTACAATCATATTTTTGCTTTATGGGATAAAGATGTTTTCCCAGTAATGTACCAAAGAAAACAAAGGATGGGAGATTTTTAAGTTCTGTATCTTTATTAATAAGGGGATCATCCAATAAGGTTCTAAACTTATTGATATCATTAACAACTCTCCTATATGACTGCGTTTGGATGTCATTATTAAACAGCCTCAAGTCCTCAACATCATCAATACTGTACATATCCTTTGTTATATTAGAGATACTTCCTTTATTTGTTCCATCTAATTCTCCTAGTATCTCCAGTGTGTATTCATCCAAATTTTTACCGTAAAGATACTCTTTCTTACTTTCATCATAAATATCAAAACTATTTTTTATAAATGATAATGAATACCTGGCATTATATTTTTCAGTTTTGATTTTTTCATCAAGTTCTAAAACTCTAAGATATAAGCTATTATCATATTTTTCAAGAAATTCCAAGTTGTCAGCATATACTTCTTGCATAGCATTTTCCAACACTAATAGTTGTTCCGCGGTATAATCCATTTCTCATTCCTCAAATAAGTTAATTCATTATATCTAAATTTAATTTTGACCATTATATTCATAAATAAAACATTTATAAGTAGTTATTTAGACAATAAAAATTATAATGTATAACTACGATAGAGAGGGAAGAACTTTGGATTTTAAAAGCTTTACAAATGACTATTTTAATAGACTTTATTCTTTGTTAAAAACAATAGACTTTGTTGAATTCGAAAAATTTTATACACATTTGTGTTCTTTAGATAATTCGGAGTCCAGAATATTTATTATTGGCAATGGGGGGAGTGCTTCAACTGCATCCCATATGGCGAACGATTTAAGTACTGGATTAAAAAGACGTAATATATTATCCCTTGATGTTATTTCATTGTGTGATAATACATCCATTACTACAGCCTTAGCAAATGATATTGGATATAATAATATTTTCTATATGCAATTAAAAAATATTATTAAGCCAAAAGATACGCTCATCGCAATTTCTTGCAGTGGAACGTCTGAGAATATTGTCAAAGCTGCAAAATACTCAAAAGAAATTGGAGCCACAACCATTGGGTTAACGGGATTTTCTGGAGGCGAACTTAAAATCTTATCTGATATAAACTTACACTTTGAAACGCAACATTCGGATTACGGGTTAGTTGAGGATGCTCATATGATTTTAAATCATGTTCTTTTTTCATATTTTCAAGAGATTCATAAATGACATTTAAAGACACATATTTCATAGATTCAGAAGCAGCTTTAGCAGTAGCTAAGGAAAAAAATAGAGTAGAATGTACTATTGCGGTTGATGGTTTACAAATTTGTTATTACGCAGGAGAAAAACTTAGGAAATCCCCTAAAAACTGTATTCACTTACCTTTTGAAAATGTATATAAGTACTTTACTTCTTCCATGAATAGAGTTCCTCAAAAAATTAGCTATGAAAATACAGATTATTCTCCAGATCAGCAAAAGGTACTGACAAAAAAAGTGACCGAGATCATAGAGGCTGCGCAAACACAAAGAGTTCAACTCATGAACAAGTATGTTAAAAAAATCAAGTTATATAAACCTAATTTTTCTCAACCATTAAGAGTATTCTTATCAGGCTGTAGAGAAACAACCGTAATGCAATACGCTTCAGAAAACATTGCAAATACATTTAAAAGAATGGGTTATCAAGTCAAATTTTACATACAAAAAAATGATATGGAATTTTGTTGTGCACTGGGTTTACTTAAAGCGCTATATAAATATAAGCCCCACATTACAATAAATATCAACCATTTAAATAATGAATATCTTCATGAAAAAATGTTAAACTTTATTTGGTTTCAAGACCCAATGCCTATCTTGACAGATAATTCCAAGCTAAATATTCGTCAACGAGATTTCTTTTTTAGTTTACTAGATACGACAGATATATCTTTAATCAAAAAAGGTGTATCAAAAAAGAAGATTTTAAGACAACATATAGCTACAAATGAATCTATTTATAATACTAAGTATAAGATTAGCAGAGAAAATAAGATTGTCTTTATTGGGGCTGCATATGTTCTCCATTTTAATAATCTTCCAAATGAAGAATTAGTTATTGAAGAAATAAGGAAATCTATTGTATCAAATAAGCTAGATTTAGCTGAAATGTCTAGACAATATTCTTTTGACTACGATTACCTAAAAGATCGTTTATATCCAGGTGTAATTAGAAGAGAGATGGTTAAAATGATTTGTGAACATTCTAAAATACCAGTTGAAGTTTATGGTCTTGGTTGGGACAAAGTACCTGAAGTTAAACCTTTCTTTAAGGGGATACTTAACTATGGAGTCGAGGTTGCAAAAGTTTATAACAGCGCTAAATATGGTTTGGTTCCTAATGGTTATTATCAACAAAGGATCTATGAGATGGCCCTATCCGGAACTATTCCTTTAGTTTATGATACCCCAATCGAAAAAAAACCTTTTAAATATGCAGACAGTTGTTTACTATTTAAAGACACTACTTCCTTTAAAAAAACAATTAAATCAACACCCACTAAAAATTTAAAACAAATTTCAAAAGACGGTACTTACAAAAATATGGTCAAAAATATTTTAAAACTATCAAAAAAAGTACTTAGTAAAAAAAACACAAAAGGTTAAACATGGCTGATAATTACAGTATTGATAGTCATAAACTTCTTTTTCATCCTACAAGAATAGCGAAATGGAAAGAAGCAGATAATGACTGGGCAAAATTAAAAAAGATTTATCCTATTTATGTTGAAATTTCGCCCTATGGTGGTTGTAACCACAGATGTACATTTTGTGCACTTGACTATATGGGGTATGAGAATATTGGTTTAGAGTTTGACGTACTAAAAAGTACTCTTAGCAACATGGCAGAAAATGGAGTTAAGAGTGTAATGTTTGCAGGAGAAGGGGAACCTTTACTTACTAAAAATTTAGATTTAATAGTTGAACACTGTAACGAGGTAGGAATAGACACTTCCCTCACAACAAACTTTGTACCTGCGAATAAAAAAGCTGTCCATAGATACATAGAGAATTGCTCTTGGATTAAAATAAGTTTAAATGCAGGTACAGCAGAAAACTATGCAAAAATTCATCAAACAAATATTAAAGATTTTGATCGAGTTATGACAAATCTTAAAGATGCTATCGATTATAAAAAGTTAAATAATTTGAAATGTACTATTGGGGTACAAATGCTTTTATTACCTGAGAACAAAGATGATGCAGTCATATTAGCTCAAAAATGTAAAGAACTAGGTGTTGATTACTTGGTTATAAAGCCATATTCTCAGCACCTTTCAAGCATCACAACTAAATATGAGCATATCGATTATTCACAACTACTTTTTTTAGAAGAAGAGTTAAAAGAATTTAATTCAGACAGTTTTAACGTGGTCTTCAGAGCCAATACTATGCAAAAATTTATTCAAAAAAAACAACCCTATTCCAAATGTTATTCTACACCATTTTTTTGGGGATACATTGCTGCGGATGGAAAAGTATTTGGATGTAGTGCATACTTAGGAAATGATAAATTCTGCTATGGAAGTATTTATGAAAATAGTTTTCAAGAAATTTGGGAAAGTGATTTACGAAAAAAATCATATGAATATGTTAGAGATACTCTTGACATAAAGAATTGTAGAGTAAATTGTAGAATGGACGAAGTTAACCGTTATTTGTGGAGACTCAAAAACCCACAAGATCATGATAATTTTATTTAATCAAAGGAATCCTTTTAATGAATAACCAACTTAACCTTTCAATCCATCATGTTGGAGGAAGAGCTGCAACAATGGAGTTTCCATTTTTAGCAAATAACTTTGAAGAACATATAGAAAGAGTGCTTTATGATGCAGATAAAAGCTGTATAGACGAAATAGAAGATAGAACTAAAAAAAATAAAAAAATAAAAGTTTTACCTTATTGTATTTCAGACTCTATTAAAACGGAAAACTTCTATTTAGTGGCCGATAGATACGGTAGTTCCTTAATTAAACCAGGGAAAATAGAAAAGAATTTTTCAACAAACAAACAGTTTCAATTTGATTTTGACATGAGTAATGTTGTTGATAAAATCATAAAACTAGATGTTGTTTCACTTGACTCTATTTATAAGTCGTCTAAGAAATTAGCAACTCCCGATTATTTATCACTCGATGTTGAAGGTGCTGAAAAAAAAATACTCAAAGGAGCCAAAAAACTTCTCCAATCAAATATTTTATCCATCAAGTGTGAGTTTCATTCTTTTAAAGGTTCTGCTAAATTAATTAAGTTATGTAAGAAATATGGATTCTACGTTTCTAATTCATCTTTATTTGAGACATCTTTTCAAACTGAGAAGCAAGTAAACATAGGTCTAAAAGGCGCAAATAAAGGTTCTAAAACAAGTGGAGATGTTACCTTTTTAAAAAAAACCAGTCACATAATCAAACATCATAAGTCACCTCATTTAGATTTATTAAAAGTAGCATTTCTTGCCTTTACAGATTCACAAATTGATAAAATGTATGAATATATAAAGCAGTTTAATAAACTAAAAGGATCTGCTAGCTTTTTAAAACTATATTCAACTAAAATATTTTACGTATCATTTTTAAAACATTTTATAAATGAATATGATAAATATCCAAATATCAAGACTATAAAATTCTCAACCATTTTTTCGACTAGTGACAGCCGAAGTGGAAGATTTTCTACTGATATGCTGTTGGATATGAAAAAAATAAGAAAACGATATTTTAAAAATATAAATATTAAAGAATTCAAAAGCTCTTTGAATTATTTACTTAATAAAGATGATATTGGTATTGAAATTGTATGTCAACAATATGGATTCCAACATTATGCGAAACTATTTAAAGAAGATCGATTAGATTCTATTTCGCGGTTACTGGATTGGCTAGGTCTAAGTATGAGACAAAATGGTCAAATTACTATAAACTTTGAGGAATTAAAGAACTTATGAAAAAATTAAAAGCAATTGTCACGGGAGGAGCTGGTTTTATTGGCTCGCATATGGTAGATTTACTTATTGAAAATAACTATGAAGTCACTGTTATTGATAATTTAGCAAATGGAAGATTAGATAACATTTTACAGCATAAACATAGTGTTCATTTTGTTCAAGCAGATATTGGGGATTATGAATCAAATATAGAACAATATTTTATTAACGTAGATTATGTATTTCATTATGCAGCACTTGCAGATATTGTCCCTTCAATAAATAACCCTGTTAAATATCACAAAGCGAATGTTGATGGTACTATTCGTATTTTAGAAGCAAGTAGAAAGTCAAAAAATCTTAAAAAATTTATTTATGCAGCCTCTTCATCTTGTTATGGAATTCCGAACATTTATCCTACTCCTGAAAATACTTCCATAAATCCTGAATATCCTTATGCACATACAAAAACAATTGCAGAACAGTATGTTATGCACTGGGGTCAAATATACAACATGCCAGTAGTTTCAATGAGATTTTTTAATGTTTATGGACTTAGACATAGAACAAGTGGCACTTATGGGGCTGTCTTTGGAGTATTCTTAGCACAACTTTTAAATAACAAACCTTTGACTATTGTAGGGGATGGCCAACAAACAAGGGATTTTACATTTGTTACGGATATTGTGGATGCATGTTATTTAGCCAGTCAAAGTAATATTAATAATGAGATTTTTAATGTTGGTAGTGATAATACTTACAGCATCAATTACTTAGTTGACTTATTAGGTGGAGAAAAGCTGCATATACCTAAACGACCGGGTGAACCAGATTGTACATATGCAGATATTACGAAAATTAAAAAAATGCTCAATTGGAAACCAAAAGTCACTTTTGAAAATGGTGTTCAAATCATGTTAGATAATATTGAACAATGGAGAGATGCTCCTGTATGGGATGAATCTAGTATTAATGAAGCGACTAAAGATTGGTTTGAATGTCTGGGATAAACATGGTTAAAAATATAATTTTTGATTTTGATGGAGTAATACTAGAAAGCAATGAGATCAAAATACAAGGTTTCTTAAAACTATTTCAAAAATTTGGAAAAGAAAATAGCATCAAAATCTCCAACTATTTTAAAGATAATGCTGGTCTTTCAAGATACGAAGTAATTAATTACTTTTTTTTAGTAATCTTAAATGAAGAAATGGATAAAATCAAACTAACGGAATATGCTAACCAGTATTCAAAGATTGTCAAAAAGTCCGTCTTAAATGCAGAATTTGTCATAGGTGTCAAAAAGTTTTTATCTACAAATATTCAATATAAGCTCTTTATTGTTTCCAGTTCAGATGAAAAAGATTTGAAATATATATGCATGAAACTTAATATTGATAAATATTTTGAATCAATTATAGGCTCACCCACAAAAAAAGCCGATAATATAAAATTTATTATTGATAGTTTTGGGTTAAAGAAAAATGAAACTGTTTACGTCGGAGATAGTGTAAACGATTATCATGCAACAATTAAAAATAATTGATGATTTTGTAAAGAAAAATCATACTGAAACTA
>ENA-ORXI01003035-ORXI01003035.1-sediment-metagenome-genome-assembly--contig:-NODE-3035-length-11596-cov-5.450994_pt1 | contig 11596 bp, 14 predicted proteins | sample MGYA00237861_ERZ511468 | MGnify/ENA primary metagenome ERZ511468 (study PRJEB26299, sample SAMN06266213) | sediment metagenome | isolation source: Hudson Canyon methane seep mesocosm | place...
GAGCCTGCTATGCAGGCTAATAGAGAAGTCATGCCTTTAATTCGAGACGTGATATATAAAAAGCATAGGAATATACAATGAAATTTTTATTATCAATTGGTTTAACGTATTACTTTGCAGCAATGGTTCAAACTGTTTTTCATCGGTTGTTTGGCCACAAGAATAGAATTGCAGCAATTTTTGAAACACATGCAAAAGGTCATCACAGAATATATAGAGTTCCAAAATTATTAACGGATAAATATTTAGACGATGAATATAGCGTGATGTGGTATTACGCTATCCCAGTGTTACCCGTGTTTATATTGCTACTGATGTTTACGTCAACCCAAGTTATATTAGGTTTTGCTGTTGGATTGGTTTTTTCTATCTGGTGGCATATCCATCTTCACAAACATTATCATCTGACAAATTCATTTTGGAATAGGTATCAGTGGTTTCATACAAAAAGAGAGTTACACTTTGTTCATCATATGAATGTGAAAACCAATTATGCGATTGTCGAATATTGGATTGATGATTTAATGAGAACAAAAAAATTAGTTTCATTTACATAAAATAACGATTTACTACATTTAACTTCGGAATGATGAATAGCAGGGCTCTTGTTGAGTTATGCCTTAATAATTAAATATCTAAGGTTTCAATTTCAACACGATGACGAAAGTTTTCCAGTTCTTTACCTGAAAACAATTCAGTACCAGGGTGCATAACGGTTCCTGCACCACAAGCTATTCCATGCCTTAGGGCTGCCGTTGCCGAGTTTTCTTCTACAAAACCAGCAACCATGCCTGCAACCATTGAGTCTCCAGCACCGACAGTGGTATTAATAGCAACATTGAGGGCTGGCGCGTAATAACTATTTTCTGGGCTAGTGAGTAGGGCTCCACCTTCGCCTAAAGAGACACAAACATTAGTAACACCACTTTGTTGTAATTGCCTCGCTGTATGAGCGATGGCTTCGACAGTTGGTAGTTCAATTTGCAATAACGTTTCTAATTCGTATTTATTGGGTTTTATAAGATAAGGTTTGGCATCGATTGCCTGTTTTAATATTTCGCCATGACTGTCTATCACGGCTTTGCCTCCTTGATCATTAATACGTTCAATTAATTGGGCATAAAGATTTTTGGGGACATTAGGCTGGCAAGAACCGGTAATGATGGCAAAACCATTGCCAGCATGTTTTATAAAATCATTGGTGATGGTTTGTAGTTGAAGTTCTGGAATATCGGTACCTGAGTCGACTACTTGAAATTGTTGCCGAGATTCTAATTCGATAATGGTGGTATTGATTCTAGTATTACCATCAACGTGTTCGTAATAGATATTTTCGAGCTCTTGATCGAGTAGATCTTTTAAGATTTGACCAACACTGCCGGCAATGACACAAAAGGTATGAGACTCAATTTGCATTCGTTTAAAGGCACGGCCGATATTGATGCCATTACCACCGGGATCATGTCGAGCCGTATCAGAGCGAGTTTTTTGTTCAGGGATGAGCTTATCGACATGATAGCTCACGTCGAGTGCAGGGTTTAAGCATAAGGTAGTGATTGATTGAGTTGTCATGTCATCCTCCTTACTTTCAATATACCTAATTTATATAGGTAATAAAACAGTTTAGTTTTAGTATAAAATGACTCGGCAAAAACATGTTGAGATTCTGTTAAATTCTGTTATGGCCTTGTTAATTATTTCCCTAATAAAAGTACTCTAAATTGGTACAAGAACTGTTTACTCGTATCGAATCAGAGATGCCTGATTTTAAAGCTCGTCCACAGCAAGTGGAAATGGGGCAGTTTATTGCTGATAGTATGAAACGACCTCATCAGCAACGCATGGCCGTGGTTGAAGCACCAACGGGTGTCGGTAAAACATTAGCTTATTTAGCAGGGTCGATTCATACCGCATTAACAAACAAAAAGATGTTGGTGATCAGTACTGCAACAGTGAATCTGCAGCAGCAGCTTATTCAGAAAGACTTACCTCAGTTTGCTAAAACTCTAGATGAACCTTTGAAGTTTGTTCAGGCAAAAGGTCGACGTCGTTATCTTTGTCCGAGCAAGTTAATTTCATTTATTGATAGTGATGATCAGCAAGATTTGTCATTTGATGTGGATAGTAAATATCTACAGTCAAAACGACGACAAGAAGCTAAAAAGATATTTACCCAGTGGGATCAACAACAATGGGATGGTGACAGAGATAATCGTAAAGAGGCGATAGTGCCTGAGTTATGGCATCAAATATCAACTGACTCAGAAGGGTGCGCCAGCAAAAGTTGTTCTCAATTTATGCGTTGTCCGTATTACATGGTGAAACGTGAAATGGTGACAGCCAATGTTATTGTGGCTAATCATGACTTGGTATTAAGTGATGCTGATTTGGGTGGCGGTTTAGTATTGCCTAATCCTGAAGAAGTATTGTTTGTATTTGATGAAGCCCATAACTTGCCTCAAAAAGCCTTAGATCATGCCGCCAAGGCACTTAACTTTGTTCAGCTTTATCAAACAACTGAAATTGCAGACAATGTATTGAAAAAAATCCCTAAGGCCTTAGCTCATCGGCAACATGATTTTGGTTATATGTTGATGGAGTTACGGCGAGATCTACCGGCGGTAATAACTGTTTTACAACAAATGGAAACACTCTTGCAAAGTGATGATTTGGCTAAAGATGTCATTGCTGGCCGGGTGAGTGAACCACGAATATTTTGGCAAAGCCCAATAGTACAAGCGTTGTTGACTCCATGTCAGAGTTTATATCAACGTGCGAATGTAATTTATAAACACTATGCGGTATTTGCTAAGTGGATTAAAGATGCCTTAGAGACACAACAGATCCCAAGTAAAGTGGCTGAAGTATTATTGCCTCAAGTGGGCACGGTGCAGAATATATTTGGTTATGTTATCGATTTTATGGGTTTGTTTTTAGAAGAAGATAAACAAGGATATCCACCTAATGTTCGTTGGCTATCGTATGAGACCTTTGCAAAACAACAAACCCTAGTGATTAATGCGGGCCCCATGACCGCAGCCTATTTTTTGGACAAAAGTTTATGGAATAGAGCTTACGGTGTAGTGATGACCTCTGCCACTTTACGAGGAATGGGATTGTTTCAGCGGTTTAGAATTGATTCTGGTTTGCAGCGTTTTGATGAAAGCCATTTTTTGGCAGTGAAATCGCCATTTGATTATGCCAATCAAGCCAGTTTGTTTTTACCTGAAATGAAGGCACTGCCCAATGAAAATTTCTCTTTGTGGCAACAAGAAGTCGGGCAGCAGTTAGTTAAAATAATACATAAAGACGAAGCAACACTAGTATTGTTTACATCCAAACAAGTGATGGACACGGTGTATCAAAACTTAACAGCAGAGTTTAAAAAATTAATCTTATTGCAAGGTGATAAATTGTCACCGAAAAATATGATTATTGAACATAAAACCAGAATTGAAGCTGGCAAAGGCAGTATTATTTTTGGTATGGATCGCTTTGCCGAAGGTGTCGATTTACCGGGTGATTTATGTAGCCATGTCATTATTACTAAACTACCATTTCCGGTGTTTACACGACCAATAGAGCAAGCCAAACAGGAATGGATTTTACGATCTGGAGGGCAACCGTTTGTCGCTTTATCATTGCCTGCGGTCAGTATTCGCCTAATTCAAGCATGTGGTCGACTGTTACGCAAAGAAACCGACTCAGGGCGAATTACAATTTTGGATAGAAGACTATTAACAAAAGGATATGGCAAACAATTATTAGAGCATTTGCCAAATTACAAGTTGGTTGAGTAGATACAAAAAAGCCTTATCAATGTGATAAGGCTTTGATGTGGAATCTATTATTTTAGACTAGTCTTCGCGGCTAGTAACTTCTAACAAGTGATAACCAAATTGTGTTTTAACTGGACCTTGTACTGTGTTTACAGCTGCAGAGAAAACCACTTTATCAAACTCTGGCACCATCATACCTGGACCAAACTCGCCTAAGTCGCCACCTTGGGCACCCGATGGGCAAGAAGAATGTTCTTTGGCTACATCACCAAAATCCGTACCTTCTTCGATTTCTTTTTTTAATTCAAGACAGATTTCTTCGCTGTCTACTAAAATATGACGCGCCGTTGCTTTAGCCATGAGTTGTTTCCTAGATTAAATCAAAATTTGAGGCGACATTATACTCGTTAAAATATAGTTATGGTTAATAAATGAACAGTGAGTTGTTAAACCCGTAACAGATATTTATTCAGTGATATTTAAAGTTTGATCTGCAAATGTGATGGTATCGCCAGCGACAATTTTTTTCCGTTTTTGAAGTTCCGTTTCACCATTAACTTTAACTTGACCATCAGCAATAAATTTCTTTGCTTCAGCACCACTAGATGCAAGCCCTTCAAATTTAATGATTTTATAGAGTTCGGTCGGTGACTTTTCTAGTTTTACGGTAGTTGTATTGTCGCTCATGATTTTTAGCTTGGTTAAATTAAAAAGTTAGTTTACGTTGAATTTGGATTGTTACGTAATTTTCATTTAAATCATTGCTTACGAAGCTGTCTTTTTGATCTAGAATAGTGGCATAGTTTAGCTAAATAAAGACAAAGACAGAAATGGCCGCCGAAAAAAATACCCGTTTAGATGAAATTGTTGCCCAAGCAAGAAAGTATCAAGACGAACGTGAACAAGGTTACCGTGAACGATCATTAAAAATGTATCCGTGGATATGTGGTCGTTGTTCACGTGAATTCACTCGACAAAATGTTAAAGAATTAACGGTGCATCATCGCGACCATAACCATGATAATAATCCTGGTGATGGCAGTAATTGGGAACTGCTTTGTGTCTATTGTCATGATAATGAACATTCGCGTTATATTGAACAGGTTCGCTATGGTAGTGATAACAATACAGCAACAAGCAGTGCTGATACGCATAACCCATTTTCTGGATTAGCTGATTTATTAAAAAAATAATGAATAGTAGTATTTGTGAGTTCGGTCGCGCTTCAGCTTGCTTGGGTTCACTAAACTATTACAACAAGACCGATAGTGGAGGTCAAAAGTGAAACAATTAGTAAATAGTCTGCAGTATTTAGTTGTGTTGGTTCTGCTCTATCCAATTTATTACGTCTGGCAAACCAGTAAAGTGACTGATTTTTGTGAACAAATAGAAACTGGCATGTCAAAACAACAGCTCGTGGCATTAAGCGAACAAGCAAATGTTTATATGGACGGGCCTGAAGATATCAGCCTAGTTGGTGGTAAATGGCGAGCGATAGTCAAACCTGGTAAATTTATTTCTGCTGATGAATGTGTCATTAAAGGTGCAGGTAAAACGGTTGCTACTGCACATTTATTCGAGCAGTAAGCTGTTTTAAAATAAAACTTTCTTGCTGTTATTCATACAACAAATAATGATTTGTTGGATAATATTGCAATACATATAGAATTACTAAAAATTCTAATTATGTGAAACTTGTCTCGTACTTCACTGATTTTTCTCATTATAATCTGCCATTAAATTTTTTGACGTAAATTTTTGGGAGCTTAAGAAGTGAAGTTGTTAGCAAATTGTGTGCAATATCTGGTTATTGCGATCATTATTTACCCAGTTTATTACATCTGGGAAACAGATAAAGTAACAAATTTCTGTGAGCAAGTAGAAGACGGTATGTCGAAAGAGCAGTTTGTTCGTTTAAGCGAACAAGCAAATGTCAATATCAGAGGACCGGCTGACGATGGTTTTATCGGCGGTAAATGGCAAGCTTCTGTTGTGCCTGGCAAGTTTATTACTGCAGAAAAATGTGTAATTAAAGGCTCTGGAAATAAAGTTGCATCTGCAAAACTATTTGAAGTAGAGACACCTGGTTAAATAACCAGATGTCTCAATGCTTTGTTAACCACCAGCAACATAATTAATTAAGACACCAGCTGCGACTGCTGAGCCGATAACTCCAGCAACATTTGGTCCCATAGCATGCATTAATAAGAAGTTATGTGGATCTGATTCCAAACCAAGTTTGTTTGATACACGTGCAGCCATAGGTACAGCTGATACACCAGCAGAACCAATCAGTGGGTTGATATGAGTCTTACTCATCTTATTCATGATTTTGGCCATGATAACGCCTGAAGCGGTACCAATACTGAAAGCAACCATTCCCAACACTAAAATCCCTAATGTGGTGAAGTCTAAGAACTGATCGGCACTGAGTTTTGAGCCGACTGCCAAACCTAAGAAAATCGTCACCGTATTGATCAATGAGTTTTGCGTGGTATTACTTAAGCGATCAACCACGGCACATTCTTTCATCAAGTTACCAAAACAGAACATACCTAATAAAGGTGCAGCATCAGGTAATAAAAACGCCACTAAGATAAGTAGCAATAATGGGAAAACAATTTTTTCCCGGTGTGATACATGACGTTGTTGAACCATGACTATTTTTCGTTCTGCTTCAGTTGTCAATGCACGCATGATTGGTGGCTGGATCAATGGCACTAAGGCCATATATGAATAAGAGGCTACTGCAATGGCACCCAATAAATCGGGCGCTAATTTACTGGCGACATAGATGGAGGTGGGGCCATCAGCACCACCAATAATACCAATGGCGGCGGCATCAGCAAGACTAAAATCAAAGATGCCAAAAGTCGATAACAATACCGCACCTAATAAGGTAGCAAAAATACCAAATTGAGCGGCAGCACCTAAAAATAAAGTTCGAGGGTTAGCTAACAACGGACCAAAGTCGGTCATGGCGCCAACACCCATAAAGATGATCAGCGGAAAAGCACCACTTTCGATACCAATAGTATAGAAAAGATACAAGATACCACCTGGGTCAGCCAAACCGGCACCAGGAATATTGGCCAATACACCGCCAAAACCAATAGGCACTAACAGTAATGGTTCGAAGTTCTTTTTAATCGCCAAATAGAGCAACAACATGCCAATAGCAATCATAAAAGCTTGGCCGGCTGATATCTGATAAATGCCTGTGTTGTGCCACAAGTCTAATAACTGTTCCATATTCTAAACCTTATGCGATTGAGACGAGTTGATCGCCGACTTTTACTGCATCGCCGGGTTTAACCGAAATGGATGCGACTACACCTGCTTTTGATGCAACGATTTGTGTTTCCATCTTCATGGCTTCTAAGATAATTAACACTTCACCTTCATCAACTTGTTGGCCTGCAGAAACCTCTACTTTCCAGATGTTACCGGCAAGTGGCGCAGTAACTGGTTCGCCAGCAGTTGCTGGTGCAGCTGTTTGCGGAGCAGCTGCAACAGGTGACACATTACCAATATCACCACCTTCATTGATTTGCACAACGTAACTTTGGCCATTAACAGCGATGGTATAAACTTCCTCATCGCTAGCTGTTGCAGGCTGTGTTGCGGCCAACGCTGATTCTAATGTTGGAACAGCTTCAAATTCTTCCGGATTATTTCTATTAGCTAAAAACTTCAGGCCAACTTGTGGAAATAAGGCATAAGTCAAAACATCATCGATTTCGCGTTCGCCTTGTGCTAATTCAATATTGTCTTGGCTAGCAAGTTCCTGTAATTCTGCTGTTAATTTATCCATTTCGTCTTCGATTAAATCAGCAGGCCTACAACTAATAACGTCTGCACCTTCGAGTATGCGTAGTTGTAGTTCTTCGTTGAATGGTGCTGGAGCAGCGCCATATTCGCCTTTTAAAATACCGGCTGTTTCAGTGGTCACTGATTTATAACGTTCACCCGTTAAAACGTTTAAAACTGCTTGAGTACCGACAATTTGTGAAGTAGGAGTGACTAAAGGAATATAACCAAGATCTTGACGAACACGTGGGATTTCAGCCAAGACATCGTCTAGTTTGTCTGCAGCACCTTGTTCACGTAACTGGCTTTCCATATTGGTTAACATGCCGCCAGGCACTTGCGCGACTAGGATGCGTGAATCAACACCTTTTAACGCGCCTTCCCATGGAGCATATTTTTTCCTGACATCACGGAAATACGCGGCGATTTCTTCCAATAATTCAATATTTAAACCGGTGTCACGATCGGTGCCTTCAAAAATGGATACAACCGATTCGGTAGCTGAATGACCGTATGTCATCGACATAGACGAGATAGCTGTATCTACATTATCGATACCGGCTTCAACACATTTAAGAATCGTTGCAGTAGACAAACCTGTCGTTGCATGAGAATGCATTTGGATTGGGATATCGATGGTTTGCTTAAGATTACTCACCAGTTCAAAAGCGGTGTACGGCTTAAGCAAGCCAGCCATATCTTTAATACATAAAGAGTGTGCGCCCATATCTTCTATTTGTTTGGCTAAGTCTAACCACATTTGAAGATCGTGTACGGGACTAACAGTGTAGGAGATTGTACCTTGCGCGTGGCGATCGTTTTCTTGAACAGCTTTAATTGCAACTTCTAGATTGCGGGGATCGTTCATCGCGTCAAAAACACGGAAAACATCAACACCATTGACAGCGGCACGTTCAACAAACTTTTTAACTACATCATCAGCATAATGACGGTAACCAAGCAAATTTTGACCACGTAATAACATTTGCTGTGGTGTATTGGGCATGGCTGCTTTTAATGTACGAATTCGGTGCCAAGGATCTTCACCTAAATAACGGATGCAAGAATCAAAGGTTGCACCTCCCCAAGTTTCAACTGACCAAAAACCTACTTGGTCAAGTTTCTCGGCAATAGGCAACATGTCATCAAGACGCAGTCGGGTTGCAAATAAAGATTGATGGGCGTCACGAAGAACTACGTCGGTGATGCCTAGAGCTTGTTTAACTTCGGTCATACTTTATGGCCTTAAAAGATGTTAATAAATAATTTAAAGTTATTTGTTGTCTTTAGAACGGTATTTATGAATAGCTGCTGTTAATACCGTAATAAGGGAGCTATCTTGAGAGTTTGTTGCATGTGCATGTTTGGGTGAACCAACAACTGCAGTTGGTGCAGGAATACCATCTTCTGGTAATACACCGACATTTTTTTCATACTTGATAATTATCCAAGACATGAGTGATGTAGCAATGACTAGAAGGGTTAAAAAGACGAAGACAAAACCTACGCCAAATAACATTAATGAAAAGCCTTCATTTAATAAGTTAGATGTATCCATCTACCTGATCCTCAACTATAAAACCAACTTAAGTTATTAAATCAATAACTTAAAATAAAATGACCGCACATTATATCATTGATGGTCGCTACCACATGGTTTCGTTTGATTATTGATGCAAATTTGTTGGCATAATAAGCGACTTTTATTATTTATCCACGATAGGATTGATAGGATATTCATGATTCCTGATGCGTCAGATTTTTGGTTCTTGCCTCTGGGTGGTACCGGAGAAATAGGTATGAATCTTAACTTGTACGGTCATGATGGCCGTTGGTTAATGGTTGATTGTGGTGTGACCTTTGAACAAAATACTGATGTCGATGGCGAGGAAATAGTTGCCGGCAGGGCACATGTTCAAATGGCTGATCCGAAGTTCATTGCTGATAGAAAAAAACAATTAGATGGCCTGATCATTACTCATGCACATGAAGACCACATCGGTGCTGTTCCTTATTTATGGTCTAAATTTAAGTGTCCAATTTATACCACGGCATTTACGGCTGAAATATTGCGTAGGAAATTAGTCGAAGCAAATCTGCAAGATAAAGTGCAAGTGATTATTGTCGAGTCTGGACAGCATATTAAGATAGGTGTGTTTGAGGTCGATTGGATAGCTTTAACGCATTCGATTCCTGAGCCGCATGCATTATTGATTTCAACACCAGCAGGTAAAGCATTTCACACGGCCGATTGGAAATTGGATGCAAAACCAGTACTAGGGCCGGCATATCAGCAACAGGATTATCAAGGTCTAGCAGAACAAAATATTGATGTCATGGTTTGTGATTCGACCAATGCAAATGTTAAAGGTTGGTCCAATTCTGAAGCAAGCCTATATAAAGGTTTAAAGCAACACATTGAAAAAGCAACGGGCAGAGTGGTGGTGACGTGTTTTGGTAGTAATATTGCTCGCCTGCATACGATTGCAAAAATAGCAGAAGAAACGAATCGACACCTCGGTTTATTAGGCAGATCGTTAATTAATAATATGTCTGCTGCTCGAAGTGTGGGAATTTGGCCATCTGTTGCAACGGATATTGATCCGGCTCATTTGGGCTACTTGCCAGCTCATACCGTATTATTGGTGGTCACTGGCAGTCAGGGGGAACCACGTACGGCATTAAACAGACTTAGTACAAATAGCTTCCGTGATATGCAACTTGAACCGGGTGATACGGTTATTTTTAGTTCAAAAATGATTCCAGGCAATGAACTAGCAATTGAAAATATGATTGAACGTTTAAAAACGATGAAGGTTGATGTTATTACCGCCGATGAAAGTATATTGCCGATTCATGCTTCAGGTCATCCGGCAGAAGAAGAACTAAAAGCAATGTATAGCTGGGTAAACCCAAACTGTGCAATCCCGGTGCATGGTGAAATACAGCATTTAAATGCTAATGCAAAATTAGCAAGAGAAGTGGGTATATCAGAGCAGTTGACTGGGAAAAATGGTGATTTGTTTTATATCGCACCGGTGAGAGGGATACGACGTAATGCTGTTAAAACTGGCCGCTTGGGAATTAAAGATAAAAAGCTAGTCAAGCTGTAACCATAACCTGAAAATATAACATAAAAACAAACAATTAACTTTGTGCTAGTCTCGAGTTATGGAAACAATATCTCGAGAATATATTCGTCACCCGGCCGCTATACCCATCGGTGTTACATCTGAGATGATGTCAGCTGATAAACAGCATCAAGTCGTGGATGTAAGTGAGGGCGGTTTATGTTTTGCTTGCGCCAATGATTTTAATGCTGGCGATAAAATTCATATTACTATTTCGGTGTGTCGACCAGAATTTAATGCTGATGGCATCGTTTGTTGGTGTAAACAAAACGATAACGATTACTTGATCGGTGTTGTCTTTATGGAAAGTGATGTGACCTATGCTTTAAGAATGGTTGAGCAGATATGCCATATTGAAAATTATCGCCAAGAATCGTTTGAACAAACTGGCGTAAAAATGAGTTCAGAAAAAGCGGCGATGGAATGGATACAAAAATATGCTGCAGAGTTTCCTAATCCGTAATGTCAAACCAGTTCAGAAAAAGAAGGGCCTCTTCGATCATTTGATAAGCGTTGATCCATAACCGATCTTTTTTTGGCTTTTAAACGTCTTCTATTTTGATGCTTTCTTCTTTCTTGTTCATTCTTCTGATGCGGTGTATCAGCAATAGCAGGCGTGGCACGCACTTCAACGACCTGTTTAGGCGTATCGGTATAAACCAAATTATTTGGGTCAAGCTTTGGTACATTGAGCATGCTCTTAATCCTGTTTGCTTCTATCAGGATGTATCGGACTGTTTTTAAAGAACTTTAACAAAAATATTATAAGTTTAAAAGCTTTGTTTAAGACACGCGATCAAGCGCCTGACTCACATCCGCAATAATGTCATCAATATTTTCAATGCCTACAGAAATTCTAACCAAATCGGCACTGAC
>ENA-ORXI01003037-ORXI01003037.1-sediment-metagenome-genome-assembly--contig:-NODE-3037-length-11584-cov-17.246719_pt1 | contig 11584 bp, 11 predicted proteins | sample MGYA00237861_ERZ511468 | MGnify/ENA primary metagenome ERZ511468 (study PRJEB26299, sample SAMN06266213) | sediment metagenome | isolation source: Hudson Canyon methane seep mesocosm | place...
GCATATAAAAACCAACTAAATGAAAAGGCAAGAAATCCAAAAGTTAAAAAGTGAATGGAAGCTGGTTTACCATCTAAATCTTCTATTCGAGTGCCCGCTAATGCTACTACTAGATTTAATAGTCCTAAAGTAAGAAAATATATCTGTTCTGGTGTCATACGAGTAGGTCCTAGTATTTTGATTCTTTTATTTTAGCTTAAAATTTTATCTAAACTAAACTGTTACTTAATAATTTAAAGCTTAAAAGAATAAAATAGTCCCTAATATAATTATTTATAAAGAGCATAAAGTGATTACATGGCACCTATTTTTGTATATACAAAAAAGAAACAATCAAACTGCTCATAGATTATTGAATTCTGGTTTATTAATCTTGAAAATGGAAAAAAACTAAATAAATGTATGCCAGTTGGAAATTTCAGATAATGATTTGGTTCATTTTCTTAAGTTTGTGAATCAGAAATAGTAAGATTAAGTAGAGTACCTCATCTTTATAAATAATGTAAGTATCTACACTCTTACATAACTAGGATATGTCTTTTTTCACTTGTTCAAATTCTTCTTTGGATACTTCACCTTTTGCATATCTTGTTTTTAGAATATCTAATGCAGAATCCCTTTTATCAAGATCTTCTTTTTTCTTAAAAAAATTCATGGTAAATAAAACAATAATTACCAATAACACAAGCCAAAATATCATCCCAGTTCCATGAAACATATTCATATGGTCATAAGCATACATAACTTCTCCTTTAATCTGCAATACAAGCATACTCCTTCTCTGTGGAGAAATTGTGTACGTCAATTCACATATAGTCGTTAGTTATTTGTTCCTATAGATATTATTTACTTTTGTTTTTTATCTTTCTGTAATTTCTTTAATTTTTTAAACTTCTTATCTTTTTTTTCTTCATTTTCGTCATCAGCATTTTTTATTTTCTTTTTCTTGCCTTTTTTAAATTTGGCATTATCATTTGCTACCTCATAGGATTTTTCGCTGTTTTTGTAAGTTTTGTCTTTTTTGTCTGCTTTTGCAAACCCTGGCAATACCATTAAAGACAAGATGGTTAATATTGAGATTAATAACTTCATTTGAGTTCCTTTTATTTTATTATATAATTTTTGGCCTTTGAAATATAGATAAGTTAGTGCTACAAAAATAAAGTATTCTTACATAAGATACTAAGCGATACACTTATGTATATTTTTGTATAATAAAATTAAAATCTGAAAGGAGATTCCATGAAGATATTTAAAGTATTGTTGGTTTCATCATTATTATTCTCAGCTATGTTTGCTGCCAGTCCCTCAGAAGAAAGAGCTGAAGTAAACAATGAGAATAAAGTTATTTTACAAATGCTTTATAAAGCGCATCCAAATGCTAAAAATAAAATTAAAAATGCTTATGGTTACGCAACATTTAGTAACTTTGGCGTGAATTTGTTATTTTTCTCAGCAGAAGGTGGAAGTGGTGTTGCAGTTGACAACAAAACAAAAAAAAGAATATATATGAATATGGCTTCAGGTGGGGTGGGTATTGGTCTTGGAGTTAAAGACTTCAGAGCGATATTCATTTTTGATAATAAAAAGGTATTTGACTCTTTTGTGAATAGCGGATGGGAAGCAAATGCACAAGCTGATGCTGCTGCTAAATCTGACAAAAAAGGTGGCGCTATTGAGGGCTCTGTTACAATACAACCTGGGATTAAGTTGTACAAGTTAACTAAAAATGGTTTGGCTATTCAAGCAACTATTCAAGGAACAAAATATTGGAAAGATGACGATTTAAATTAATAAAAAGGAGTTTATATGAAAAAAATTTTTACAATGATAACAATAAGTTTCCTGGCATTTAGTTTTGCTGGATGTGAAGAGAAAAGCGATGTTGATAAAGCCAAAGATAGTATGTCAAATGCATTTGAAAAATCAAAAGAAGCCATTCATGATGCAACTAAGTAATTCTCACGTCCTTAATAAGTAAAAATCGGTTTCAAGAAAAAATTATTTTACCATTCTTTCTTGAAACTTGTTTATATATCTAACGTGTAAGTCCGCCATTTTTCAACCACAAATCATATATATCATCCTTCCAAAAGCTTTGAAAATAAGCCATAACAGTTTCAATATCTGATTTATTTAATATATCTTTAAATGCAGGCATTTTGCCATCATAACTCTTCCCTCCATTGGCAATGATTCTCTTAAGTTGACTATTTGGGTGATGCCAAGCGTGTGCAGTTCCATTTAAGGGAGGTGGTGGATAAGAACCGTCTTTTAGTTTTTTCTTCCAGTTAATTGTTTTTTCTGCTTGCTTTCCATGACAAGAAGAACAATTTTTTATAAATATTTTTTGACCTTTATTAACTTGATTTGTAGTATACCATCGATCATTGTTCATCTTTTTTGATTCAGCAGAGACAATTGTAGTTAAGAACAATAACATCACTAATACTTTCTTCATCATTGTAAACCTTTCAAGTTCAAAATATTCTCTCAGACTTTAATGAGAGAATATAATTGATTATACTAAAAAATTATGCATCATTATATTTTTTTTGTAGTTTTTTGATATCTCTTCTTTTCCAAATGAAGTAGATTGCTGGTAACACTAATAATGTAAGAAGAACAGCACTTACCATTCCACCAACCATTGGAGCAGCAATTCTTCCCATAACTTCTGATCCTGTACCTGTTCCATAAAGAATTGGCAGTAACCCTGCGATAACTGCTACAGCTGTCATCATCACTGGACGGACCCTCATTCCAGCCCCATGTAATACGGCATGTCTTAAAGTTTCTTCTCTTGGAAGTAGATTTTTCGCTTCACATCTTTCTATCATTCCATTATAGGCTTGATTCAAATACACAAGCATAATAACTCCAATTTCGACAGCAACCCCAGCAAGTGCAATAAATCCAACGGCAACTGCCACTGAAAAGTTATAACCTTGAATATACATTAGCCAAATACTTCCTACCATAGCAAAAGGGAGTGTTCCCATAATAATTGCAACTTCCACAAAATTACGGAAATTTATGAATAATAAAATAACAATAATCAGTAAAGTTAAGGGAACAACGTAGGTCAATTTTTCCTTTGCTCTTTCCATATACTCATATTGTCCCGACCACCCAATAGAATACCCTGCGGGTAATGTCAACTCTTCATTAACTATTTTTTGTGCATTCTTGACATAAGTTCCAATATCAATGCCCTCTATATCAATAAATGACCAACCATTTAATCTGGCATTTTCACTCTTTATTCCAGGAGGTCCATCTTCAACATAAACATTTGAAACATCACCCAAGGTGATTCGTTGACCTCCAGGTGTTATGATGGGTAAAATGGCAAGCTGCTCCGGTGAGTTTCGATAATCCTGCGGATATCTTAAGTTTATTGGATATCTCTCCAAACCTTCAACTGTCTGGGATACATTCATCCCACCAACTGCTGTTGAAACTACTTGTTGAATATCTGCAATATTCAGACCATATCTGGCAGCTTTTTCTCTTTGAATATCCACCTTAACATATCTTCCTCCTGCAACTCTTTCAGAATAAACAGAAGCAGTGCCAGGTACTTTTTTGATAATTTCTTCTAACTGTTTACCAATATCTTGAATAACATCCAGTTTCGGTCCTGCAATTTTAATACCTATTGGAGTCTTGATTCCTGTTGCCAGCATATCAATTCTCGTTTTAATCGGCATTACCCATGCATTTGTAACCCCAGGAAGTTTAACCAGATTGTCAAACTCTTTTTTTAAACTTTCTGTGGTAACACCTTCTCTCCATTGATCTTTTGGTTTAAGTTGAATAAATGTTTCAATCATAGTAAGCGGTGCTGGATCCGTTGCCGTTTCTGCTCGACCAACTTTTCCAAATACAGTTATTACTTCAGGAACTGTTTTTATAAGTTTGTCCGTTTGTTGCAATAACTCTCTTGCTTTTCCAATAGAAATACCAGGGTAAGTTGTAGGCATATACATTAAATCGCCCTCATCCAAAGGAGGTATAAACTCACTTCCAATTTTATCCAATGGCCAAAGACCAACCAAGAGTACTAAAAAGGATGAAAGCAAAACTGTCTTAGGAAATTTCAAAACCCCTTTTAATGCTGGCATATAAATAGCTGTCAACATTCTATTAATTGGGTTTTTATGCTCAGGTAATACTTTCCCTCGAATAAAATATCCCATCAAAACAGGAACCAAAGTAATGGCTAATATTGCAGAGGCTGCCATTGCATATGTTTTTGTATATGCCAAAGGTGCAAACATTCTTCCCTCTTGTGCTTCAAGTGTAAACACAGGAACAAAACTCACAGTAATGATAAGTAAGCTAAAAAAGAGAGCGGGCCCTACTTCACTGGCTGATCTGGCAACAATAGTCCATCTGTTTTCTTTTGTTAATGGTGTCTTTTCCATATGTTTGTGCATGTTTTCAATCATAACAATTGCACCATCGATCATTGCTCCAATGGCAATGGCTATTCCACCAAGTGACATAATATTGGCATTAAGACCTTGCATATACATAATGATAAATGCAACTAATATTCCTACAGGTAGACTGATTATTGCCACCAAAGATGAACGAACATGGAATAAAAACACAATACAAACCAAAGCAACGACACCAAACTCTTCAAGTAATTTAAAGGTTAAGTTATCAACTGCACTATCTATTAGTTTACTTCTATCGTATACAGGAACTATTTCAACACCCTGGGGTAAACCTTTTTTGAGATTTTCCAGTTTGACTTTGACCAATTCAATTGTCTTTTGTGCATTTTCACCATAACGCATGACAACAATTCCACCAACGGTCTCACCTTCACCATTAAGTTCTGCGATTCCTCTTCTCATTTGAGGACCTATCACAATATCTGCAATGTCTTTTAGAAGTAAAGGTGTACCGTTTACATTCATTCCCAAGGGAATATTCCCAATATCTTCTTTATTTTCTAAATAGCCAGTGACTCTTACCATATATTCTGCTTCAGCCATTTCTATAACAGAGGCACCCACTTCTTGATTACCTCTTTTAATTGCTGTATGAATTAAGGATAAAGGAATATTAAATGCTCTAAGTTTATCGGGATCAACTTTCACTTGGTACTGTTTGACCATACCACCAAGTGCTGTTACTTCTGATACACCAGGAACAGTTTGCAGTTCATATTTTAAAAACCAATCTTGCAAACTTCGAAGTTGTGAGATGTCATGTTTTCCCGTTTTATCTGTTAATGCATATAAATAAACCCAACCTACACCCGTTGCATCTGGGCCTAATTGTGTTTTAGCATTTGAAGGTAAAGAAGAAGCTACTTGACTTAGATACTCCAATACTCTACTTCTTGCCCAATATAAATCCGTTTTTTCATCAAAGATGACATAAACATAGGAATCCCCAAAGAAGGAGTATCCTCGAACAGTTACAGCACCAGGTACGGATAACATTGCAGTTGTTAGAGGATAGGTTACTTGGTCTTCAACAACTTGTGGCGCTTGTCCTGGATAACTTGTTTTGATAATAACTTGTACATCTGATAAATCAGGTAAAGCATCTACTGCTGTGTTTTTCACTGAAAATAATCCAGCTCCAACTATCATAATAGTTGCAAGTAAAACAAAGAATCGATTCTTTACGGACCAAAATATTATTGATTTAATCATAGTTATTTCTCAGTTTTCAAATGTTTCTTAGACATTTTTACATCAGTAATGATATATTTATTATTTTTAGTCTTAGTGATTTCAATATCCATAGACATATCTTTTTTAAATTGTGAATAGTCTAAATTTTTATCAATACCGAAGTTCATGGTCATAGCAGGCCATTTCCAGCCTGGAATTGCACTGTGAGTAACTTTGATAGCATTATCATCTGGCATAAGTTTAACCACAGTTGCTTTTGCCCATTCTTTTGGCTGAGCATTATTTTTTTCTTTTGATTCCATTGTTGCCATACTTTGCATGTTTTGTTCAGGTCGTTTATCTATATGTGACATACGTTTAAAATCAGATGTTTTACTGGATTCTGAATCAAGTAAAAACTGTGCGGAAGTAACTACTTTTTCTCCTTGTGTTAAGCCATATAAAATTTGAGCATACTCTTCATTGTATTGTCCAACTTTTACATTAACTGATTTAAATTTTCCCTCACCCAAAGCTAAAACAACTCTAGAACTGTTTCCTGTACGAATAACCGCTTCTCTTGGAATAACAAGAGTTTCTTTACTGCGTTTTCCTTGAATTTTAACCTGCGCAAACATTCCTGGTTTTAATAATTCATTTTTGTTTTCAAATTTAAGTCGAACTTTTATAGTTCTTGTTTTTGAATCGAGTGTGGGGTAAATATAATCAACTTTCCCTTTCCATTCATATCCAGGTAAATAATCAAGTGTCATTGATACTTGACTTCCAACATAAATTTGAGAGGCTTGTCTTTCAAAAACTTCAGCATTAACCCAAACTTGTTTAAGTGTGCCTATTGACATGAGTGTTGTTCCTGGTTTTGCGAAAAAGCCTTCTCTTATTTGAAGATTATCAATCACTCCACTTTTAGGAGAATAGAAAGTCACTGTTTGACTTACTTTTCTAGTTTTTTCTAGTTGTTTAATTGTAGAACTTGGAACCTGTAAAGATTCAAGTCTGTTTTTTGCAGCTTTGATTAGTCTCGTTTTCTTTCGATCAAGGGCAAGAAGCAACTCTTCTTGGGCATTTACCATTTCAGGAGAATAAATAGCATAAAGAGCTTGGCCTTTTTTCACTGGATCACCTGAAGCTTTGACATAAAGTTTTTCAATCCATCCCTGAACTCTAGGATGAACATGAACCAAATGATCTTCATCATAATTTACGTAACCAACTGTATTTATTGTTGATTGCAGTGATTTTTTTTCAACTAAGTTGGTTCTTACTCCTAAGTTATTTTCAACCGCAGGTGAAATTTTAATGGTACCAACACCTTCATCGGGCCCGCCACTATTGTTAGCATAAAATGGAATTAAATCCATTCCCATTGGAGACTTGCCTGGTTTATCTCTTTTATAATTTGCATCCATTGGAGCGACCCAATATAAGGGTTTTTCCTCATTACTTGATATTTGTTTAGTGCTCTTATTTTCAATTTTTTCAATTAGGAAGTTATATCCACCAAACATCGCAAGGGCACCTATAATTATTCCAAACAATAATGAACCGATTTTCATTACTTGTCTCCTTTAAATTGTATTGTTTTTAACAAATCATCTGACTTTGTCATAAACAGATAATTTAATTTCATAATATTTTTTTGTATGTCTACTCTTATATTTAGTAAATCTATTTTTGCATTTAGTTCTGAAATTCTTGATCGTACTACTTCAGCAAAATCTCCATCATCATTAGTATATGCTGTTAATGATGATTCTGCTTGTTCACTTATTTGTGGCATTAATTTAGAAAAATAAAGATTTTCTCTTTCTTTTAGATTTTTAATAATTGTTTGTGTTTTTTCAAAAGAGGTAATGAAATATTTTAGATGTAATAATTTTTGTGTTTTTATTGCTTTTGTTTTTAATATTGCAGACTGAAGGTCTTTATCTTGTCTATTTTTTGTAAAAATTGGAATATCAAATGTTACTCCCAGTGAAAATAAATTGGCTCTATCAGCACCTTTTAAATCATTGTCTCTATATGCATAACTTGAGTTCACACCAAACTGTGGCTTGTATTGCTGTTTGGCCAAAGAAATTTCTTTTGAAACTGCTTTTATATTTTGTTCAATATCTTTTATTGCCGGGTGATTCTTAAAACTGTCAAGTAAAAATTGCGATTCACTGGTATTATTATAATTCTCTGGATTTATAGAATTTATATTTGGAAACTGTTGAGACAAAAGCAAATCAGATGACTTGAGCAAGATAGATTCTAGTTGTGAATCTTCTGATATATTATAAATCCATTGTGACAAACTAAATAATTGCGTCTCTTTTTTCTGCTTTAGTTTGGTTAATCTATCATCAAGTTTAGTTAATTCAAGTTGTGCTCTAACGATATCTTGTTGTCTGGTCTTTCCAATAGCTGAGGAATAACTTGACTCCACTATATCAACTAATTGTTCAAAAAGCGAACGATTATTTTGAATAAGGGTTATACTTTCTTGAGCTTTATACGCATCAAGCCAAAGTTGCGTGACATTTACAGATAAGATTCCTTTTCTGTTTTCTCGTTGGAAAGGGTATTGACTGGCTTTGAGTCTTAATTGTTCTTGTTTAATCTCTAAAGTATCACCCCGTGGGAAAACTTGAGAAACTCCTATTTTGAGCTGAGTCATTCCTTCTTGATTTAAATCCAATGTATCTGTAGGTATATTTGCAGCGTTAATTGAAACCTTGGGATCATTGAAAGTTCCAGCGGATATACTTTTCAGCTCAATTGATTCTTGTGAGTATTGATTTCCCAATAACCATGGGTCATTTTTCAAGGATAACTGGATTACTGTTTTTAAAGAGAGTTTTTCACTTGAGTTTTTTGGAGTATCATCAAGTTTGAGTGAATAACTTGATGATACTATTAATGTAGATATTAATAGTGATTTGTAAATCATTTTAGATTTACACTACCCTTTGTAGTGTGCATATGTCCATCTCTGGTTTTAAACATCAAGTCATATGACCATTCTCCCATCATACTAAAATCAACAGTAGTCTTATATTCATTACCATTCATTTTTGCATGTTCTGTAAACTCCATTCCAGGCATTGATGGCATTGAAAATTTTATATTTACATCAGCTTTTTCTACAGACTTTCCATCTTTTACTAACATAATTGACATGTGATTGTTACCATCTTTAAGCGCTTTTTTAGAGCTGAGCGTTGCATGATATCCATCTACCATCATAGTGTTGTGATATGCTTGCATATTTTCGCCATGATTCATATCTTTTACCATTTTTTTATGATCCATACTTTTCATCTGTACATTTGTCATACCATTTTGATTGGCATGATTTTTCATTTCACCTTCATGCATATGGTCTCCTGTGTGATCACCACTTGCATATAAAACTGTACTTGCTATTAAACTAAATCCTACAATTGCTGTTGAAATTCTTTTCATAAATATCCTTTTATTTTTAGTAAAAAGATTTTATACAGTTTTGAGTGTAAGGAACGTGTAAAATTCAAAAGAGGGATTTAATAACTTAGATTTGGAGAAGTATTTCCTGCTGTTTAGTGCAAAAATCAGAAAATGCATTTAGCATGTTTAGAATACAAATGATTTAATTGAATTTAAAACTAAAAGTAGAACCTTTTTGTTCTTTAGATTTGACAACAATAGTAATATTATAGAGTGTACAAATTTTGTGTACAATATTTAGGCCAATACCAAAACCGCCTTTTTCGTTAGTCGCTCTGTAAAATCTATTAAAAATATTTTGAAGTTTATCATTCTCTATTCCTATACCTGTATCTTCAACAATAAACTGTTTTTTATTTAAAGTAATGTTGATTGTTCCATCATTCGTGTACTTTATTGCATTACCAATGATATTACTACTTAATCTAAGAAAACTTTCTTTATCAATTTTATAATTGACATTTTCTGCATTATAAATTAAGATGATTTTTTTTCGAATTGCCAACTCTTTAAAATTTTCAATATGGTCATCTAATACTTCTTTTAAATTTATTTCATCAACTTTATTGGTATCAAAATTTTTTTTATCGTCCAAAAGAAGATATGTCAAATCATGATAGATTTCAGCAACTCTCTTTGTTGAGATTCTCATTCTATTTAGATTTTTATCTGTACATGGGTTTGGCATACTCATGCAAAGCAATAGTCCTGAAATAGGAGTATTTAACTCATGAGTAGTATCTTTAATAAAGTTATTGAGCATTAATCGTTGTTCTTTTATAGGTGAAATAAATTTCCTTGAAAGAAAATAACCAAATAGTGCGATTAAGAGATAAGCAAAAATAGCTACACATACAACTATAAAAATAAGATTTTTTAATTTTAGGTCTAATAGATTTTCCTTGATTACGATATATGAAACTCCCAAGTGACCTAAACTACCCGAATCTACAAGAATATAATGTCCTTGAGATAGATAGAAGTTTTTTTTCAAATCAATCTGAATGGGCTCCGTACTTGTAGTAAATATACGTGTGCCACGATTATCATAGAAGGAATAGTTATATCCTTCTACTATCTCAAAATCACTATAGTTAGCTTCCTTCTTTTTCATCGCTGCCACTGTAATTGATGCAGTATATTGAGAGGCAAGAATTCTCATTTGAGAAAATACATAGTCTTTGTAACTTTTCGATTCTAAGAAATAAATTAAAAAAGTGATTGAAATAATAAACATTAGTGTAACCAGTAAATAAAATCTATAAAAGTTATTAAAGGCAAGCTTTTCTTCCGTTGTTAAAATAATCACTTTTCCTTTTTTACTTTTAGTATATAACCTAAACCTTTTATGGTCTCAATATATTCTAAACCTATTATTTTTCTAATGTTCTTAATATAAGTTCTAATCGTCGAAAAACTAGGGTTCTGATCGTAGCCCCAAATATTTGTACTTAATTCGTCAATTGATACAATTTTACCTTCATTTCTCAAGAAGTATTCAAAAACTTTTGATTCAATTTTAGATAATGTTACTTTTTTATCTACTAGAGTAATATATTTTTCATCGAAGTTATAAAATATATCCTTTGAAATTTGAAATTTTAAATTATCACTTAGATTATAAAGTCTTTTTATATTATTGATTCTTAAATTCAATTCTTGTAGTTCAAAAGGTTTTTTTAGATAATCATCACAGCCAGAATCAAAGCCCTCTTGAACATCTATAGGTGTATTTCGTGAAGTTAAAAAAATAGTTGGCGTTTTTATTCCATTTTTTCTCATCTGTTTTAATAAGTCAAACCCATTTATATTGGGAACATTTACATCGGATACTATAAGGTCAAAAACATCGTCATATATGAGATTTTGAGCAGTTAAACCATCTGAAATAGCAGTTGTTTCATATCCTAGAGAGCTTAAGTATTCATCTAATACTTCATTTAACACAATATCATCTTCTAATATAAGTATCTTCATGGTTAAATTCTTTATATTTTATTTTCATAAGTATATTATATTTCATGTGTAAACACTGTGTAAACTGAATTATATTGATTTACAGAAATAAAAATTTAGAGTTTGGGGATTATTTTGTGTGATATAAATAATTGAATTGGAGGAGGCACCCGGAATCGAACTGACTGAGGTAAAGACCTATATATCAATACTTTATTACTCTTAAACATTTAAGATATGCCAGCTTATATGCCATTGCAAAACATTTAGTCATATCAAACACCTATATAGAACAATGTAGTTCAGCCAAAGCCAAACTGGTAATAATTCAATTTAAACAATAAAAATAAAATGACTTCTAACTTTTAAAATATTTTTCTATATCATCTTTGACTATATTTACCATATCAATAAATTTAAAATAAATATACCGAAGAAATTGGATTCTTTCGGTACATCCAAATTATATGCTGAAATAAATGCTTTTCTTCAGT
>ENA-ORXI01003040-ORXI01003040.1-sediment-metagenome-genome-assembly--contig:-NODE-3040-length-11579-cov-8.426621_pt1 | contig 11579 bp, 10 predicted proteins | sample MGYA00237861_ERZ511468 | MGnify/ENA primary metagenome ERZ511468 (study PRJEB26299, sample SAMN06266213) | sediment metagenome | isolation source: Hudson Canyon methane seep mesocosm | place...
GAAATAGTAGCGCCGATGGTTTCAGAAAATAACTGACAAATGGCTAAGCCAAGCCCCGTTCCTTCATAATTTCTGGCATTCGACATATCAGCTTGCCAGAAGGGGTTAAATATCTTTTCCAGATTTTCTTTATCGATACCGCAACCGGTATCAGAAACAGAGATGAGCACATGATCTTTAAGCTGCTCGCAAGTGATAGTGATGAGTCCTTTTTGGGTATGCTTATTAGCATTAGAAATAAAATTATTTAAAATTTGCCTTATTAATTGCTCGTCAGAATAAAGGCTTTTTTGGTAATGACAAGTGAAGTTAAAGCTATTGTCGCAAGCCTGAATAAGGGGTTTAAATTCATTATTGATCGCATCCAAGGTGCCTTTTAAAAAGAAGGGATTATTGACCAAAGTAACTTTGTTTTCTGCTGCCTTCGCATAGTCGAGTAGATTATCAATTTGATGCTTTAGGAGATCAAGGCACTCCATAATTTCATCGACAAAGTAGCCATCATCAGAGCGCATTAAATGTAAGTAATACATCGCGCTGTGCAGCGGAGTTTTCATTTCATGCGACACAATTTTTAAAATATCCGATTTTACTTGGGACGCTTCTTGAGCTTTTTTATAAGCATCAGAGAGTTCCAGGGTGCGCAGTTTAACTTGTGATTCCAGCGTATCTTCATAGGCTTCAATCTTAGCGATCATGACGTTAAATGAATCCTGTATATGACGCATCTCAATCGTTCCCTCGCTTTCGATGCGTAAGCCCCGCTCATTGTTTGTCACTCTTGCCATTACCGTGGATAATTCATCCAAAGGGTGCGTTAATTGTCTAGCCAGGTAATAAAAAAAACCAAAAATAGTGGTTGTTAACAAAAATACGATCAGAGAGTTTCTTAGTAAGCTTTTATTCAGCAAGTCATTTAATTCATCTTTAGAGACAATAAGTTCCACTGTGCCTATGACGGCATTAGTGGCTGTCTCTTTAATTTCCGAACTAAAGCACCAGTAAGCGTGTTTAGATAATTGATCACACGCTAAATCCTCCCCGGATGCATACAAGCGTCCATTCCCCGTATCAATATTGATATGTTTTATGGCCTCGTTATTTAGCAAAGGAATGATTTTTTCAAGATCACTTTTTGATTCCGTGAGAATTGAGAACCTGGCCTGTTCCGCGATATTGTCTGCTTGCCTTTGCCACGCATCTGTCATGTAGTTGCTGAGTGATACAGAAAGCAAAAAATAGGTAGACAGAGAATAGGCAAGGGCCAAAACAATCAAGGTAAAGCAAGACAGATACAACATGATGCGTTTAAGCGAGTAATGCTTTAAATTAATCATTTAATGATGACGCTAAAATGTTCTGTTAATGCGGGGATGTTAATCCCTAAATGAAGAGCTGCCTTAAGATTGATGCCTTGGTTAAAGTCGTTTATCGGGACTAAGGACAATGAATTATTATCCTTAGCTGACATCATTTCACCCAGTCGCTTACCCATCATTTTAAAATTAGGGTAAAACACCATTAAAATGCCACTTTCAAGGTGAGTGAGATTACTGGATATGAGTGTGACATTGCGCTCCCAGGCGCGTTCGGACAGTTTATACATAAAAAAGTGGTCAATATCATTATTGATCCAAACCGCCTCTGTTTTTGGATCAGCCGTATTAATCGTTTGCCATAAATATTTAACCAGTGATGCTTGATCGTTAGCCAGTGTTTGCTTGATGAATTTAGGTGTCTTTTGATTATCGATAAACAGAAGAGTAGATTCGCCATTGTCAGCGATATGGATCTGTTTTATGTGGGGTAAATAGACCCGTAATTTTTGTTGAATGATTGCTTCATCAAGTGATAGCGATAGGCCTACTTCATGACCTAGGAGCATTGATGTTTTTACACTGAAAATCTTGGCTTTGGTGGGAATTGCGCGCACGACTGCATTTGCTTCATTACCGATAGCCAGAATGAGGTCGGCTGCATTCGTCATGAGCAAAGAATTTATGGCGCTATGGCTCTCAGGTGTTAATGCAATTTCCTGGATCAAAAAATCATGATTGGTTAGCAATCCGCTAATAATTTCCTGATAAGCACGGGTATATGAAGGGTTGTCATCAGCAATAACCAGCAGTGATTTTCTTTCCGCCATCGCGGGACAGACAGCAAATAACCAGCCAATAGAAAGGACAAATATCCATTTAAAGATCTCTAGTCCCATTAATTTGTTTTATGAGTTTCATTTTTCTGATGATAGGAAAGAAGTCCGCACTAATTAAACGCTTAATCCAGTAGTGAGAGTTATCAGGCCCCGTGTTCCATGCGCGAACGGCTCTAATCGTTTTTGAGCATAACTCGACTTGATATCTACTCTCTGATGAAGATTTCTTCTTTAGGTAGTCAATGATTTGTAATAAAGACTCCACCGGATCGGCTGCGTCATCCCTCATCTCCCCTTGCGATGCATTGAGTCTACTAAAAAACTCAATATTCTTTGGGTCAATACTCAGCATAATGAGTGCAGCAGAAATAATGCCGGTTGAGAATAATCTTGGATCAGGATTAATGCTGTCAATGAGTAATAGCTCACTTTTAAAGACTTCTATTGCCTTATCTATATTAATCTCGATTCTAAGTGTTCTTTTATCTTGCAAGGCTCTGGGTTTACCTCTTAAAGCGATATTTAGGGCTTCTGCTATATAGCCGTGCTTTAGTCTTTCTGACTTAAAAGTCAGCCCTTGTCGTTTATAGGCATTTAAAATGGCACTTTGTGATTTGTTTGTTAATGATAATTGATAAGTGCTGTTGATTAGCTCTTCATACGCAACTTCATCCAAAGTATAGATCAAGATCGTTACCTTGCTAGGTTGAGTTAGTAATTCCTTGACCCACAAATGTTGTCTAATTAATCCGTTTATTTTGTATAAGCACCCATCGACATTAGCCACATTAACCGTCGCGATATAACTATCAAATATCTCATTTTTATCATCCAGCTCAAGCCATTTTTTTTCTGTTCGTGCTGCGTATTTAATGAGACTTGTATCCTTATCATCAAATTTTACCGGCAAAGCTAACCAGTCATCAAAACCTATGCAGGTAACAAAAGTTTTCCCGTTAATGGTATGAGCTTCATTTAAAAGTCTGGATACTTCCATAGGTCTTGTTATTTTTGGCGGGCGTTTTCGCTGTTATGTTGATCAGCCTTGCATTTTACATTGAGCTTAGGTCGATAGCATAGTGACGCCCGTCATTTCTAACTTATATCAGTCATATCATTGTTATTTCTAAGGATAGCATATTTACTAAAAAAACCATGAAAAAATAAAAAAATACCTAAATTAGGTAAAGAAAACATGTTGTGTAATTAACTGTTTTTAAAATGTTTTTAATTTAAATTAAAAATAAGATTGAATTATTTTTTGTTTTGTTTCATTATAGAGTCAAGCCAAAATACTAACCAAAAAAAGACCAATGATCAAAATAACGGTTGTAAGCACCAAGGGGGGGGTAGGTAAAACCACCATAACAGCCAACCTGGGTGGGATTTTAGCTGACTACGGGTATCGTGTTTTATTGGTTGATGCTGATCCTCAACCTACTTTATCGAGTTATTACCCTGTCAATGTGCGAGCTGAGCATGGCTTACAACATTTTCTGATTCACTCCTCAATTAAGGACACCATCAGTCAAACGAGTATTGAAAACTTGGATATTGTTCTGTCTGATGACCCTGAAGGTAAATTGCGGGATTGGATTCGTGACGCACCGGATGGCCGTGTTCGGTTAAAGTTTATTTTGTCTTTGTTAGAGGGGCGATATGACTTTGTTTTGATGGATACACAAGGAGCCATGGGGCCATTACAAGATGCTGCGGTTATTGCGGCTGATTTTATGCTTTCCCCGATACCGCCAGAAATCCTATCTGCCAGAGAATTTGTAAGAGGCACAGTAGGGATGATTAAACGACTTCAGCCCATGGCGAGATTAGGCGCACCTATCGGCCCTTTGTACGGTGTTATTTATCGCCAAGATAGAACGGTTGATGCCCGAATAATTACCAATGAACTGAGAAAAGCTACTTTCTCGGCCAGTCAATGTGTCATTACTATTTTAGAGGTGGTTATTCCTAATTCAGTTATTTACCGAGAAGGAGCAACACAAAAAATCCCCGTGCATCGGTTGGATAAAAAGCGTCATAGCACTTCATTAAGCGCTGGTGAAACGATGGCTAAATTAGCGCATGAACTCATTCCGAATCTGCCTGAGTTTAAATAAGTAATAAAGGGAAATATAAAATGGCACAGAACCTCAGACCTTCCAGTGACGCTATACAGAGCATGCTTTCTGAAACCAATTTTGGCGATCAAGGGGGCGTAGACTTGCCCTTTTCCGATCCATTAACGACGACACAATTTATTTTATCGCTCGCAGAGATCAAGCCTTTTGATAGAAATCCGCGCAAAGAGATAAATCCGCTTTATGATCAAATTAAAGCCTCCATTAGGAGTACCAAAAAACTGATCACCCCCTTTAAGGTCACGAGGCGACCAGGGGATGCGATTTTTATGATTAAAGCAGGTGGGAATACACGACTCAGTATATTAAATGAGCTGTATTTGGAGACAGGGGATGAAGTGTTTAATCAAATAGATTGTTTTTTTGATCCCTGGGTCTCTGATTCCCGCATGATTTCCGAGCATTTAATTGAAAATGTGATGCACGGCGAAATGTTATTGATTGATAAAGCGCATGCCATCAGCGAACTAAAAAAAGAATGGGGAAAAGAGTCGCAACGCGAACTTTCATTAAATGAATTTACAAGACTTACGACTGAAGTAGGCTACCCCCTATCAAGACGGCATATTACCCGTATGGAGTATGTCATTGAGTTAGATGAAATGATTCCTGTCGCTTTAAGGCGTGGATTTAGTACGACTAGAAAAATAGATGAACTTAAAAAAATTCATAGGGGCTATAAGGATTATAGTACCAATAAAACAGGCAACTTTGACGCGGTTTTTTCAAGTGTCATGTCAAGCCAGGATGGTGAGGATTTTAATATTGAAGCGATGCGCAAAGAACTAGACGAGGCTCTTTCAGAAGCAACGGGTATCCGCTCTAATTTATTACGACTACAAGTTGATGCAGAATTATTTAGGGATGCTGCTCCTTATCATTTGCAAATCTCAGATCAAGAAGAGCCCCCCATTAAAAGCAATAATGAAATTCAAAAAGAAAGTCCCTCTATTGATAAAGACGCATCAATAGAGAGCCCAACAGATACGCAGGTCGATAACGCTAAAATAGTAAAAGTTAATAGCGATAATCATACGTCTCAAAAAGATGATTCGCACAGTCTGCAAGCATCCGCTCAAGAAGAGCAAAAAGTCATTAGTATAGAGCCATCGATTAAGCGTCATCAGGTAGAACCCGTCAGTGGGCTTATTGAGGAGCCTCTTGATTTACAAAGTTTGCGCGGCATAAGTTACGATCTAGCGAGCAAGATTGCCAGAGATAATCAGTTAGAGTCGGTGATCTTACCGGTCGATAATGGCTTGGGTTTTATTGTGGAATGCCTCGACCATCCTTTTCGTCAAGATGAGGTCGCGAAATATTTGATGTGGTGGATGTTAGTGGGTCTATCCGAGCAAGATGCCGGACTGGATTTACATGGATATGCTTGGGCACACACGCACTTTTTTAGGCTTAACCAAGAAAGTGGCATCCATCAGAATGATAAGCTTATTCAGTGGTTGGGCCATCCTCCCAGCATTAAAGAGGTTATGTGCAATCTTTTGCAAAACAACGAAATTCTTGATGATAAGACTTTTTCTGAATTATTGAAATTAATAACGCACCTACGCGCTATGAAACGCAATTACCCAGAAAATGAAATTTGGGTTGCAAGGCAATGCGTGTAGGTACGGTTATTTTTGCGAAGTAAAAGGACTAGATTATGGGCATCAACTATCAATCAGAGTATGCATTGCATACCTTACTTTATATTTCCAGAATGGCATCAATGGGCGACTTTAAAACCCCTGCGTTAATGGGAATGAGTTCCGATCAAGTGATAAAAATAGTGAATATGAATTCACAACAAATACATGATATGTCCGCTTTGAGCCAAGCAAAATTTGTTTCTGTGCAATTTGATCACGATGCATTAGATGTGGCACTGGAAATCATTCAAGATAAAACGCTACGCCAACAGAAAATCTATGAGTTGCTCACAGCAGGGGCTTCTTATCCGGTCATGAAATACTTATACGGCTTATCAACGTTAGATGTGGCTATGTGCAAAAAATTCTTAAATCTACCCAAAGGAGAAGGGCGACCTGCTATGCCTAATGATAAAGATCTGGATCTTTTATGGGATCACATTAAGCCAAGCGACCTAGAAGATAACGCTAATTTAGCCAATAAGCTCCTAAGGGCTTCAGAAAAAACGGGCCTAAAGATCAATGCCATTTGGTTGACTCTGCAGGAATGGAATAAGTAAGTCTTTTTATTAGAGATTAATCGATGAATAGCATCATTTCTGAGCAGATAAAAACCTTAGCAGAGCGTATTTCGGCCGAGTTGAGTCTGCTAGAAAAAGAGCCTAGCCGCGAAGCGAGTCGGCACAGTGATTCTTTGGTTTATATTGGTAACTGGCAAGATGCAATACCGCGTTCGATTTGGTTTGATAAAGATCTGGATGCGGTGGATGTGAGATCGTGGGGAATCATTAGAACCCAAGCGATCAATAGTTCTACGGTCATGTTGTCCTTAAATGATTTACTAAAACAGCACTTGAATTATTCCAGCACAACCATATCAAGAGTCATTTATGTACTCAGGCTTTCCCGATGGATTTCGCTGTGCTCTAAAATGAGAACCGAAGACGGCAAGTTTAAAGGTAATATTTATGCCATTCATGACACCCCTATTAGCTTATCTGATTCTATTTACCTAGATAGTGAATACCTTAGTTTTGTTAAGCAACAAACCACACACAATAATAGAAAAATTAGAGGGCTTGCACAGAAAACACAGCAATCCATTCATCGTTCCATTGCCGATGATAATAGCGAACCCTTTCAGGCACCTTCTTTATCCACAGGCATCATTCATTCCTTGCAGGAGATCAATAAAGTTGGAAATATCATCCATGTTTATAATCTAAACATGGATGATAAAAGCCATGTCCATAATTTAAACATGGATGATAAAAGCCATATCCATAATTTAAACATGGCTAATGAAAATCATGAAAATGAATTAAATCAACCAGTTAACATCCATGTCCAGAAAGTAAACGCGGCTAGTAGTAGTAGTAGTAGTAGTAGTTTTAATAAATCTTTAAAAAAAGAAACAACCACGACAGATTCCGCAGGAATCAATAAAAACGAAAATGAAAAAAATTTAGATAGTTTAATTTATCCTCAAAACTTTAGTAAAAATGAAAAAAAATTAGCGGCTTTGTATTTGCAAAAAGTAGAGGACACTTTTCAGCAAGATTTTCTGGATGAAGTTGCCGAGCAAATCATACTGAAAAACAAAACCGATAAACCGGTAAGAAATAATATTTCATTATTATCCTGGCTGTGCAATCAACATTGCCAAGGCAATACCTATCTGACAAGCGCGTATCTTAATCATCAAGCGCGACGAAAAAATCAAGGAAGAGCAGAAGCTGCAATACAAAACAAACAAAATCAGCTTACTCAAGAGGCTAGAGATAAATTTGTCAAAAAACCGGATCCCAACGCTGAAAGTTTGCCATTTACAGAGGCAGAAAAAAAACGGGATCATGAAAAACGCTGGGGCAAGGTTAATATCTCAGTGAGATCAAAAACTCATTTGTAATTGAAAAATAGGACTGGGCGAGGTGCCCGTTAAAAATTAACGCAGGAGTTAGTATGGAAAATTTAGATCAAGATGATGTGGTTGAAGTAACGCGTAGCAACTTGACGCAAGACCAGCCACCTAAAGTGTTGAGTGAACAACCTGGCGGTTTGCGCAATACGACAACCATGACAATTCAAACCAAGCAAGCCCAAAAGTTAGTCACGGGAAGGCGGCGAAGCAAAGGTGTTAGCCCCATTACGGGGTTGTTGGATTTTGGCAGTAGAACCAAGTTACTTTGGTTGTCTTCTGAGTCTGACGACCCTTATGCTGATTGGTATTTACTGCAAATTGAAGAATCCATTAACGAATCCAGAGCAATGATAAAGGAGAAAAAACAATGGCTAGATGAGGTGCTGAAATCAATGGAAGGATTTAATATTGAAGTTGCCCATTCCTTACAGCCGATTCAGGTCTCTCTCTATTTTCAAAATCCTTTTGGCTATATAGGCGCCTATCTAGTTTCAGATTATGACGCGCTTGCATGCGCCATTTTTACGGCCAGACATTTAGGTTTGATTGACCGGGCTATGTCGGAAAGTATTATTCATTCAGTGGGGAAATCTATACGGCGCACCTTTGCTCTGGTGACGGAATGGAAATTTACCGGTGTGACAAGGGAAGATATAAAGCAAGATAATCAGAGTGCTAAAAGGGCTTTAGAGACATACGGCGACTGTCCACCCGAGGTGTTATCCAAGGATAAAAGAGCAAGAATGGCTCCTGCTATTAGGGTCAAGGTGACTAAGGATAATGGCATGCCTAATGAAGCGTCAGATCAACTAAATCCAACTAATTTACTTGGGTTGCCAGCGTAAGGATAATGACATTATGCCACTATTTGCAAGGGTTAAATTTAATGGTATTGATATTTTAACGGCGAAACATAAGGCTGTTATCTATGTTTCTATTAACCCTATTTGTGTAGAAATAGGGTTGGATTGGAAGCGCCAGAAACAAATTATCGAACAGCATCCTCTGTTAAGCCTTATGGAATTAACCGGATGGGGTGACGGGGACTCAAGTTGGTCATCAATGTTACCTATAAGACTATTACAAGTCTGGTTATTTGGTTTACCTGTTTCCGATAGGAAAGCGGGTGAGTTGGAAAAGCTGCGGATATATCAACAAGGATTTTTTGATGTAGTTAATGATTTTTGGATAAGTAAACCTTTAAGCGCAACAGAGCCAAGTGAGTTTGAGATTTTTTTAGAGTTAACCCGGGGGCGAAGTGTGGGTAAAAGAGAGGCATCTACTGAGAGTGTCTCCATGACAACAGCTAAAGTTTTGCAGTATTTGTATCGCAACCATGATAATCAAGCTATGAAAATTAGCGCTAGGCAGATAGGTCGAGAATTATTTATTGATCATAGAACAGTGCGACGAGTGGTTGATAGGGCAAGTGAATGGAATTTTTTAACTAAAAATAATAAGGCGACTGAGTTACTTTCCGTCTCTTTGCATAAAGAGGTGATAGATGAGTCTTTGGATCTTTGTAGGGCTAAATTGTTGGGTAAATAGAGGGACAGTAAACGCTTTTATTAAGATGTAATTTTTGATATTGACAGTCTTGTTGGCAATTTCAAAAATTATATCCAACAAGCGTAGCGCGTTAGGCTCTAGTGAATAAAGTGGGCGCAGCGCCCCACCCTAAATAAGCGAAGCCTTATTTATTGTCTTGGTTATTTCTTTAGCTCGGTCGAGCTATATCTTATTTTAATTTTGAAGTGGGGCGCAGCGCCCCACCCTAAATAAGCGAAGCCTTATTTATTGTCTTGGTTATTTCTTTAGCTTGGTTGAGCTATATCTTATTTTAATTTTGAAGTGGGGCGCAGCGCCCCACCCTAAATAAGCAAAAGCTTATTCCATGTCTTGTGCTTTTTCCTGTCAGCAGATCAGTCGAAATTTGCTTTGGGTTTAGGGGATGTGTGAGATACACGCACCTCTCTAAAAAGAAGGAAAAATGGGGGCAAAAATTAGCTATTATTTTGGGTGATAGAGGTGTATTATCGAGTGACGGAGGGGTGATGAGCAAAAAAAAGAGCCCTTTAGGGCGTATGTGTTGGGCTTCCGCGTCACTACCCGCGGGTAGTGACGCGGAAGCGTAAAAACGATTTTTGGCCTTTAGCCGGAAATCGTTCGATCAGGGGGATTTGGCCTTTGGGAGGGGCGGGGTTTCTTTTTTAATGAGCGCAAAAAGAATTTTAAAGCGTGACTCACTATAGGGTCCCCATTCTATTGGATGGGTAAAGCATGACTCACTTTAGAGTCTCCATGGTCATCAAATGGGTTAGGAAGCGGTAGCTTCTGGATTGATGAAAACGGTTGTATAAACCGCCTTCGGGAAATTATGCACCTTGGCCTTTACGAGCCTTAGAGCAATCTAAAATCGTAACCCTTTGGTTCTATGAACCCTAGAGCAATCTAAAATCATAGTAAGCAGCTCCTTACGGGGGGTATTTTTCATTAAAGTTAACACCTTTATTGAGCTGATAGAACTATCAGCGGTAGGCTTTCCACAGAAAGTCCCGTTGTTTCTGACATCAGGAGTATTAGATCTTCTCTGTCCATAAACAGAGACGCATGCCTTTACCTTCGGGAAGTAGTGTTTTTTTACTACTTGGCAGTAACACTAACCATCGGATTTATATGCGCGATCTAAACTATCAGTTAAAAAATTTATGCTTAAGAAACAAGGACGGTTCCTTTGCAACCCAAAGTAACCGTCAAAAGATACTGCACCAAATAGCGAATCAATTGCATGACATGGGTTTTCGGCAGATGCAGGCAGAGAGCTTGAAAGCTAAACATATTGATGCGCTGGTTAAACTCTGGAAAGCGTCGGATTTAAGTGCGGGGGTTATGAAAAACCGCATGTCTGCTTTACGTTGGTGGGCTGAAAAAGCCGACAGGCGTGAGGCTATTGCTAAAGATAATGCCGTTTACGGTATTGAAAAACGGCAGTATGTGACCAACGAAACGAAAGCGGTGACGCTGACCAGTGAGCAAATAGCATCGGTTAAGGATGCTCATGTGCGAGCGAGCTTAGCATTGCAATCTGCCTTTGGTCTAAGGCGGGAAGAGGCGATTAAATTTAATGCGGATTATGCGGATAGAGGGGATCACATTAGTTTGAAAGGTTCTTGGACGAAAGGCGGGCGAGAAAGAATCATCCCGATTACGAATGAGCACCAAAAAGAAGTGTTAGCACAGGTTAAGTTATTCGCGGGTAAAGGCTCTTTGATTCCCAGTGATAAAAGTTATATTCAACAATTAAAAATTTATGAACGTCATACAGCGGGTGCTGGGTTAAGTAAATTGCATGGCTTAAGACATGAGTATGCGCAGCAACGCTATCAAGAATTGACGGGATGGCAGTCTCCTGCCCAGGGTGGGCTACAAAAAAAAGGCATGACTCAAATACAAAAAGATAAAGATTTAGAGGTGAGATTGCTGATCAGTCAAGAACTGGGTCATGAGCGCGAACAAATTACGGCGGTTTATCTGGGCCGCTAATTGAATTGATTAAAGGTTTTACTTTTAGGGTGGGGCAGGCTGCCCCACCCTAAATAAACGAAGTCTTATTTATTGTCTTGGTTTTTTCTGTAGCTCGGTTGAGCTAATAACTTATTTTAGTTTTGAAGTGGGGCAGGCTGCCCCACCCTAAATAAGCGAAGTCTTATTTATTGTCT
>ENA-ORXI01003042-ORXI01003042.1-sediment-metagenome-genome-assembly--contig:-NODE-3042-length-11574-cov-17.576063_pt1 | contig 11574 bp, 9 predicted proteins | sample MGYA00237861_ERZ511468 | MGnify/ENA primary metagenome ERZ511468 (study PRJEB26299, sample SAMN06266213) | sediment metagenome | isolation source: Hudson Canyon methane seep mesocosm | place...
CAACTCCGGTACTGTCTATTAGCTTAAGAATATGAAAACCACCCGGACTACGAATAGGCTCCGAAATATCACCTTTGACCATTGTTTTTAAGACATCAACAAACAATGTTGGCACTTGATTTAAAGTACGCCAACCTAACTCACCACCTTTTAAAGCATTGCCGCCATCAGAAACACTTACTGCCATTTTTTTGAAATCATCACCCGCACGTAATCGAGAAATCACATTAAGTGCTTCCTCCTCTTCTGCTTGTATTGTCGGTGCAGACGCTGCCTCAGGAACAGCAATTAAAATATGACCTAGAAAATATTTTATTTTCTGATCTTCAGCGCTAATTTCAGTATCTAAGTAATGACGAATTTCTTGCTCTGAAACTTTAATTCGACTACCAATTTCGTGACTACGTAATTGATTAACAAGAATTTCTTGGCGTATATCTTCTTTGAAGGCATCATAATCCATACCCTCCTTACTTATTTCCCCTCTAAATTCTTCCATGCTCAAGCCATTTTGCTGAGCAATAGACTCAAGCGAACCATTCACCATTTCATCGCTTACTTTAATACCCGCTTTCTGTGCTAATTGACTTTGTAATTTATCAACAACTAAACGCTCTAACACCTGCTGATACAAAATTTTCTTGGGTGGCAATTGCACATTACTAGCTTTTAATTTGCTCACAATGGAAGTCGCTTCTCGCGCTAACTCACTATCGAGAATAACATCATCTTCAACAACAGCAACAATACCATCCAAATATTCGGCAGCTAAACTATTATGACTTTGCACCAGCATTAAGCAGCCTAAAAAAAGAACTGAAATAAACTGTGTCACTAAACAATTAATTTTCACTTGGCCTCTTTTATGTAACGTTATGTTTATCATTGCAATTAATAATTAGGTTTTCTGTATCCTGAGATATTTTCTAATAAAAAGTCTTCTAGTTTATCGCCTAAACTGGTCAAACCTTTTAATTCAATCTGAAAATATATTGAGTTTTGCAGCTTAACATCTTCACTGGTGCTCAACATAAATTGGCGAGCAATCACTCTAAAGCGCCAGCAGCAACTATCTTTCTCAATACCATAAAAATATTCTAAAGTCTTACGCTCAAAAAGTGAATGTCGGTACAATCCGATAATACTCCACCCATCATAGATAGGAATAATAGCAGAAGCAACAACTTGCTCTTGGCCTACTTGCCCTAGCCGCTGTTGTCGATAACGATAACCGACATTAAAAATAGTATTGTTATTAAGGCCATGATAATACAGATTAGCACTACCTCGATCGATGGCGCTATAGTCATAACTCCAATGCATAGCAGAACTGAATTTAATTTCATCGGTTATTTCACTACTTAACTCGGTTATCAAATTAGACAGTAATTCGGAATGTACTCGACTGCCACTTAAATTAACCTTCCTATCTTCAAAGTAAAAAATCTGGCCGACAGTCAATTTTAAGCGGTCTCGCCCATCCTCAACTAAACGTGTCGTTAAGGCCGCAGTAATTTGATTGGTATTCTGGGTTTTATCAACACCATTAAATTCATTATCTCTAAACAACTGACTGGTATTAAAGTCGTATAATGAGGTATCAAAATTAGGCATATCACTTTGATCCGTATACGGCACATACAAATAGAATAATCGTGGCTCGATGGTATGTGTTAAGGACTCAAAATCACGCTCAAAGAATAAGCCACTATCCACAGACACCATAGGCAGCGTCTTACTCGCATTAGTTGAATATTGAGCAGGTCCATCGCCACCTAACCAGTACTGGGTATGCTGCAAAGCGATTTTAGGCGTAATAAAACCCGCCTCAGAAATAAAAGGAAAACTGACCGAAGGCTTAAGGTTTAAACGCTGACCATCTGCCTTCCCATCAGGAAAATGTCGCTGAAAAATCACGTATTCACTATCCAATGCCAACGCTACAGGCAACTCGTCAAAGTCTTTAAACATATCCAATGTGACCTGAGGCAAGCGACGATAAGGTACGCTTTTATCATTCCGGTTCGGATCGATATTCTGATAATTTTCCGCTTTAGCCGTTAAAGTCACCCAAGGCAAGGTATAAGTAATATTGGCATCACTAACTAAATAACGCGAGCGATTACCCATTCCAAGTGAGCCATCTAAATCTGAAAAATAAGCACTATCAGATACATAATTAGCATCCCAATCAAAACTCAATTCTTTAGTTAGCTGGGTTTTATGCTGAAAACTTCCACCCCACCGTAAAGCCTTGGTTTGTGTATCTTCAGGCATCATTTCAACATTAATTTCACCTTCCGAGTCTGTCCATAGATAACGAAAATCTGTGCCCATCATAAAGCCACGAGAACTCATATATCGCGGCGTTAATGTCAGGTCATAGTTCGGTGCCACATTCCAATAAAAAGGCAGAGTAACATCCACCCCACTACGCTGCGAATAGCCAACCGAAGGGATTAATATGCCTGTTTTACGGCGATCATCAATAGGGAATGAACCGTACGGAAAATACATAACAGGAACATGCTTAAACTCCAGCCAACCGTGTTTTACTGAGGCCGTACCATCTTCATCATTAACCTTCATTTTAGAAGCATGTAAAATCCAGTCTTGATTGCCCGGCTCACAAGCCGTATAGGTAACATCACTAAAACGACTAAAGGTTGGACTATCGCGATAAACAACAGCAGCACTACCGCGTATCGGTGATGCTGGCATAATATAAGAAACATCGCGCAATAAGGACTTATCCTCATTTAAATTCATTCTGACTGATGAGCCGTATAAAGCCATACCGCCATCACTATAAATAACATCGCCATATAAATCGAGCACGCCAGAATCTTGATTATAATCCGCTTCATCTGCAAGCACTCGCTGATCTGCCCGCTCTAAATCAATATCACCTGAAAAATTAGTCATCTTCTGATCAAATATTTCACTTTGATCAGCATAAATATTCATCGGTGTACGCTCTCGCAACTCCTTATCAACTAAGAAGGTCGGTTTAGCTCCTAACTTTAAGCTACACACCGCCCAAGGATCCTTATCGAACTGCTGCTGTAGCCGTTTAAATAGTTGCTCTTGCGCTGTACTATAGGTATTACTGAACCAACCTTTATCTTGTGGCTCAGCAACATCCTTCACTTTAGGTTTAATATTGGTTTTTTCAGGGCTTACACACTGCCACTGACCATTCATTCTATTTCTTTTGCACTGCCAACCAGATTCGCTCCCTTGAACAACACTAAATTGCCACAAAGCTGTACCAACAAAGAACAAAAATATACGAGCAACCATGCACACCATAAACCTAGAAATAAAAAATCAAAAAGCCTACATTAATAGGCAAAATATCATAGAATAACAACAGACCATTTTACCTTACTTTTCCAGCCTATTTTTAAAAGAATGATAACGGCAAGCGACGATAGAGAAAAAGCCATTCTGCACTGGCTAACGAATGACTTACAATTAAATATTACGCAATTCAAACCAGCTTCTAGCGATGCCAGTTTTAGGCGCTATTTTAGAGTACATCAGCAACAAGACACGTATATCGTCATGGATGCGCCACCTGATAAAGAAGATACTGCACCTTTTATCAAAGTTGCCCAGCTTTTTAGCCAAGCCCAAGTTAATGTGCCGCAAATCATCCAACAACACACCGAACAAGGTTTTTTACTGCTTGAAGATTTTGGTTCAGAATGCCTATTAGACAAGCTAAATGAACAAACAGCCGACGCCTTATATAAAGATGCACTTAATAGCCTATTAGTTTTACAAAGCAATATAGATATAAAAAACTGTGATTTACCTCGGTACGATGCTAATTTATTACAGCTAGAACTCAACTTATTTTCTGATTGGTTTCTCAGCCAACAATGCAATCTAACATTAAGCGCAGCTGAACAAGCGATGCTGACCACTAGCAATGAACTATTAATTGCATCTGCACTACAACAGGTGCAAGTATGCGTACACAGGGACTATCACTCGCGTAATTTAATGCATATCAGCATTAATAACCCAGGCATTATTGATTTCCAAGACGCCGTTATTGGCCCTATTACTTACGATGCAGTTTCTTTATTAAGAGACTGCTATATCAGCTGGTCTGATGCTCAAATCGAAAACAGCCTAAAACCTTACTACCAAAAGCTCGTTCAAGCACAACTAATTACTTGTGATTATCCACAATTTAAACGCGATTTTGATTTAATGGGCATACAACGCCACTTAAAAGCCATCGGCATTTTTTCTCGGCTCAATATTCGAGATGGCAAGAGTGGTTACCTTAAAGATATTCCACGGACCCTGAATTACGTCATCACTATCAGCGCCAACTACCCTGAGTTACAAGATTTTCATCAGTTTTTAGTCAATAAAGTTTTACCTGCAAGCCAACGCGCCTTATGAAAGCCATGATTTTAGCAGCAGGACGCGGCGAAAGAATGCGCCCTTTAACTGACCACACTCCCAAGCCTCTGCTAAAAGCAGCGGGCAAGCCTCTTATTGAATATACGATAGAAGCTTTAGTTAGAGCCGGAATTACTGAAATTATTATTAATCTCGCTCACTTAGGCAATCAGCTAAAAACTTATTTAGGCGATGGCTCACAATACCAAGCGCATATTCAATACTCCGAGGAAAGCGAAACTGGTTTAGAGACAGCAGGCGGCATTAAGAATGCCTTACCTTTACTAGGCGATTCACCTTTTCTGGTGATAAACGGTGATATTTACTGCGATTTCCCCTTGCAAAGTTTAATCAACAAATCTTTCGATTTAGCGCACTTAGTTCTAGTTAACAACCCTAGCCATAATCTTAACGGTGATTTTTCCCTACAGGCTCAAACTACCCTTACCCCCGAAGGCGAAGAGAAATTCACTTTTAGTGGCATAGGGCTTTATCATCCTGATTTATTTGCTAAAATTAAGCCTGGTAAATCTGAGCTCGCCCCTTTATTAAAAAAATCCATGCAAAATCAACGCATTAGTGGTGAGCACTATGCGGGGTTTTGGATGGATATAGGTACACCCGAACGCTTAGAATACTTAGGTCATTTTCTAACGAGCAATAGCTTAAATAAAAATAGCTAATATGGGCTTTTTTTATCGTCGCTCAATACTCAGCCTACTTTCTATTAGTGCTTTTTTGGCACTATGGTATGGGCTTGCTGTGTATCTAAATTCGGAAACCCTGCCCACACCTGTCACAGTCGCTAAGGTATTAATCGCCGAAATACAGTCCGGACAATTAACCCATCATTTAAGTACAACTCTATACCGTCTATCTATTAGCTTTAGTATCGCGATGCTACTCGGCTGCGCCATTGGAATACTCCTAGGCAGACACAAAAAACTGGATAATTTTCTTGATAACTGGCTGGTCATTTTTCTCAATATCCCCGCCTTAGTCACGATTATTTTATGTTACGTTTGGTTTGGGCTAACAGAAACCGCAGCAATTCTTGCAGTCGTGATTAACAAACTACCCAATGTCATTGTCACTATCCGCGAAGGCGCACGCGCCTTAGACACTGAGTTATTAGATATGGCAAAATGCTACCGCTTTAGTAAAAGCAAAACATTACGCCATGTTATTTGGCCGCAATTACACCCTTTTGTGATGGCAGCAACACGCTCAGGGCTGGCTTTAATTTGGAAAATTGTTTTAGTTGTTGAAATGCTTGGTCGTAGCGATGGTATGGGTTATCAACTCCATTTATTTTTTCAACTTTTTGATGTAACTAGCATCCTAGCCTATACCGTTGCTTTTGTTACTTTGATTCAAGGAATTGAATTGCTCATACTCAAACCACTAGATAAACATGCACAAAGGTGGCGCTAATGAATGATTTAACGATAAACATTACCGATAAATCATATCTAAACTCGACCGAAAAAAGCAGCAAACAAGTCATCAAGGATTTACAACTTAACTTAGCTAACAACGAATTTGTTTGCTTGGTTGGCCCCTCAGGCTGCGGTAAAACCACATTGCTCAATATTCTAGCGGGACTAGATACAGCCTTTAGCGGAAACGTCTCGCTAAATGAAAACCATAAAGCCCCCAAAGTCGGCTACGTTTTTCAAAACCCTAGACTATTACCCTGGCGCACCGTACAAGAAAATATCGAATTAGCTTCTGAAGAAAAAATAAAAACTTTAGACTTTTTGCTAGAAAGTATGGGCTTAGCAACAGAAAAAGACACTTTCCCCACACATTTATCGTTAGGCATGAGTCGCCGCGTTGCAATTATTAGAGCTTTTGCCATAGACCCAGATTTATTACTAATGGACGAGCCTTTTGTATCACTCGACCCACCCACGGCTCGTCAAGCGCAACAATTATTGATTGATTTATGGTCTAAACGGCCGCATAAGGTTCTCTTTGTCACTCATGACTTACGCGAAGCCATTACTTTAGCGGATCGTTTAATTTTTTTAAACAGCAACCCTATGTCAGTTATCACAGAGATTCCTGTCTCTATTCCTAGAAAAGAAAGACGACAAGAAGCGAAAATTGAACAATTTAGACAGCAGTTATTTATTGATTATCCGGAAATAACTGCGCTATTATAGCGACTCAGTTGCACTACACTTATAACAACACACGGAGAACGAGGTTATATGAAATCATCACTTATTATCGGCATTTTTACTGCCGCGATCACAGTCATCCCAAGCATCAGCTCAGCGAATAAAGATGACAATAAATACCCTGCCGCAAATTTCCAGCCTAAAGTTATTTACCTGGATAAAGAAGCAACGAAAGCGCCAGCTAAATTTGTCGGCGAAAAATCTGTGTTTGACCCAAGATATCCAGCTGCAAACTTTGAACCTAAAGTGATTTACCCTTAAATCAGACTGAGTTTAATGCTGACAATATTTTAACTGCCGAGTACACTGAGAAAAGCTCCTCCTTATGTGTTCGGTGGTTAAAATATTTCTTTAGATTTTATATTTAACACTAAAGCCTGCTACCTCACTGCCCCAATTAAAGTATCAAACAAAGTACTTGCTGTAGAAATGGCTTGAGCTGCCGCCTGATACGACTGCTGAAATTTAATTAAATTCGCTGCTTCTTCATCTAAGTTTACACCCGCAAGATTTTCTCTTGCTTCGGTCGCCCGATTTAATAAAGATTCCTGCGCGTCAGCACTAATATTTGCCGCATGAGTCAAGCCTCCAACTTTAGAAACAATCTGACCATAAGACTCTTGAAAGCTGGCGGTTCCGCCAAACATCCCAGAGCTATTTGCCAAATTAGCCAAGCTTAAGGCATTGCGATTATCGCCTTCCATAGGGCCAGCAATTACAGTCACCCCATCTATATCCAAATTAGTAGCCGCAGCAATTTTTCGTGGATCGGTAATATTCATCGCGAGATTACTAGCCGCTTGATAAGTGGGGCGAATAAGAAATTGATCCCCATCCAGAGCGCCTGCGCTTACCGCTAAAGTAATACCTGGCAATACATCTGAACCCGACGCAGTCAAAACCCCAGCGGTATTGGTTAAATTAATAGAGCTATCATCACTTAAACGCTTTAAAGTATAAACACCACCGTTCAACTCTAATAAATAGTCACTGGTATTCAAGTCTGCACTATTTGCACCAAAGGCAGCCGTGACTGTCGCCGTTCCAAGATTAGTTGGTGACGCTATTGCTGGAACTTCAGGCACACCAGTAAATTTAAAGAATGCGCCACCTAAAGTGCCATCTAAATCATACCCAGCCTCATGAATCGCATTAAAATCAATAGCAATCGCAGCAGCAACCGCGCCTAATTTCTGCTGCGCAGGATCAAGTATTTCTGTTCTAAATCGCAAAGTTCCAGCAATCTTCCCCCCTTTAATTCGGTCAGTAATATCTTGCTCCTGCCCCCTAATGTCAGTAAAAGTAACATCTAATCGAGACGGATCGAAATCATTTGCTTTAACACCCAGCATAGATGTTAGGCCATCCATCACTAAAGGCAAGCCATTACTCATCAGCACACTAACCATGCCATTTGCTTGCGGGATTACCGACACATCAACTAAATCGGCTAATTTATTTACTATATTGTCTCGCTCGTCCAATAAGTCATTCGGCTGCTGCTGGCCATTAGCTCGACCAATATCAGCTGCAATTCTTTTGTTTAAATCTGCAATTGACACAGTATAAGAATTAACCGTATCAGTCATACTCTTTAAATCAGAATTAACCTGACCTTTGAGCTCTTCAAAACGATTACTAATCATCCCAAAACGATGCGTTAAGCTATCGCCTTCGATTAACATGACTTCACGTGCAGCAATGGAACTAGGATCATTAGCTACATCATTAACCGAATTAAAAAAGCTCTGTATTGCTGGCTCCATACCAGTAGTCGGATCAGCTAATAAATTGTCTATTTGCGTCGCATAACTTTTAAATCCATCCACCTCACCAAAAGCGGACGTACTAGAGCGCAACTGACCGCTAATAAACTGATCATAACTGCGTGTAATATTGGTAACTTCAACACCCGTTCCAATATAACCACTACCCGTATATTCTGGTAAATTAGCTACCGATTCGACCCTCTGGCGGCTAAAGCCTTCAGTATTAACATTGGCAATATTATGGCTGGTTGTTTCTATTGAGCGCTGAAATGCCATTAAACCCGAAACAGCTGTACTTAAAATCCCACTGGCCATGTCCTACTCCTTCGCATCCGCGACCACTACATCAGGTCGCTGTAAACTAGAAAACACATCATCATGGTAAATACGCATGACTTTATCTGCATAGGCAGGATCAGTTGCATAGCCTGCTGATTGTAATTCATGCATATACTGTTCCGCTTTCTCAGTATGCTGCAACGCTTGTTGATAACGTGGATTCTCTTTTATAAAGCGCACATAATCATTAAAGCTATCTTGATAGCTCTCATAAGCTCTGAAGTGCGCTTTTTCTTGCTTAGCAATACCACCTTCGAACTCCAAAGTATTCTTAGTTGCTTGTTTTCCTGACCAATCTTTATGCGTTTTGATATTAAATAAATTAAAACTACTATTACCATCCGCCATTTTAATGACGCTTTTTCCCCAGCCTGTTTCCAATGCAGCTTGCGCTAATAAAGCTTTAGCATCAACACCTAACTCTTGTGCCGCTTGTTGAGCAGGGGCACCTAATATACGTACAAAATCCTGTTTAGAATTTATCTGTTCAGCACCTATTTTCTCTGCGCTAGCTATTTCCTGCATTACTTTAACCGGCTCGTTCACATCAACAGGTCGCGCTCTATATTCATTTATTCCTAATCTACCCACTGGGTTATACTTTTTAGGACTTAATTGATCCTCAATCACAGCCGCTAAACCAATCCCAGGATCTCCTGATAACTGCACAGAAAGTTGCTGATCATGCATATCTTGAAAAAACTTACTTTGATCATTATCCATAATGCCGCCATCAGTCAGCTTAGCTGCGCGCATGCTTTTTAACACCATACCCAAGAATACCGATTCAAATTGCTTGGCAACTTCTTTAATCGCTTCAGGTGTTTTCTGTTTTGCTTCTGTTCTTAACTTGGCAAGCCCGTCAAAATCAGTATAAACATCCGCAGAATTGACATTACTTAGCATGATGCGCTCCTTTTAAATAATTATCAGCTCAGCTCTTAACGCACCAGCTGACTTTAAAGCTTCTAAAATAGCCACCAAATCACTAGGGGAAGCACCTACGTTATTTACTGCACGCACGATTTCATCTAATGACACACCCGGATTAAACATAAACATCCGATTATTCTCTTCAGTAATACCCACTTCAGACTGAGGTGTAACCACTGTTTTTCCCGCCGCATCACCAAAGACAGCTGGATTAGGCTGGCTGACTTGAAGATTTTCGCTAACTGTCACCGTTAACGAGCCATGCGATACCGCCACAGGCTGAACTCGAACCATATTATTAATGACCACCGTACCTGTTCTCGAATTAACAATAATTCTAGCCGGCGCATCATCTGGATTAACCATAATGTTTTCGACCATTGAGGCAAAAGTGACTCGCTGACCAACATCTAAAGGCGCACTGACTCTAACCGAAGCAGCATCTGTCGCTTTAGCCGTTCCTTCACCTAATAAACGGTTAATTGCCTGAACCATACGGTTAGCCGTTGTGAAATCAGCACTGCGCAAACTAAACGTAATGGTATTACCATCAGCAAAAGGACTGGGTACACTACGCTCCACAGTCGCGCCATTAGCAATTCGGCCAACGGAGGGATTATTAACAGTAATACTTGAGCCATCTTGACCAGAAGCCGACAACCCACCGACCACTAAATTCCCTTGGGCAACGGCATAAACTTGCCCATCCGCCCCTTTTAAAGGTGCCATTAATAAAGTACCGCCACGTAAGCTTTTTGCATCACCAATAGAAGACACAGTGACATCTATAGTTTGCCCTGGCTTCACAAAAGCGGGCAAATCGGCGTGCACTGCAACAGCAGCAATATTTTTTGATTTAGGATCTATCCCTGCTGGAAAATTAATCCCCAACCGCGCCAACATGGCACGTAAAGATTGGCCAGTAAAGCTAGTTTTATCGCCCGTTTTATTTAAACCGACCACCAAACCATAACCGACTAATTGGTTACTTCTAACCCCATCTATATCTGACAAATCTTTAATGCGTTCCGCAAAAGCAGAGCTGCTATTCACAAAGAGTAAAAAACTAAGCAGCATGATGTTTATGCTTATTTTGTTCATGTTAGGCTCCTATTAAAAAGGAAATAACCAAGAAAAGAAGCTTCTACTGATCCACCCCATACGGCTAGCATCAGCGACGGCACCATCTCCGGTATACATGATGGTGGCATCGGCAAGCAGCCCAGAAGGCACCGTGTTGGAAGCATTAATATCAATAGGTCGGATAATCCCTGAAACTCGGATATATTCATTACCTTGATTTAGTGCCACACGTTTTTCACCACGTACTTTCAAATTACCGTTTGGCAGTACTTCAACAACACTAACAGTAATACTTCCAGTTAAACTATTACTTTGGTTCGCTTGCCCATTACCCAAAGCATTTCGCGTAGCCGAGATTTCATTAGTTAATGCATCCCCCAAAACAACACTTGGATCCATACCATAAAGCTTAGGCACAGTAATACTGACATCAAGATCTTTATTAACATTAATATCTGCCGATTTTTTAGCTTGCGTTTTTTCCTCTAAAATAATAGTCAAAATATCTCCTACTCGACGCGCTATTTGATCTTCGAACAGGCGCATATCATAATTATCTTGATATATTGAACCCGTTTTCTGTATCGGAGGCCTTAAGGCCTCTGAACGTACTGGAGCAAATTCAGGATCACGATCAGGCAGCGTTTCACACCCAGTGAGTAAAAAAGCTGCCGACAAAATACTTATTGTTAATAGTTTCATCACCTTACCCAACCTTAAAGTTGTTGCGTAACATAAGAAAGCATCTCATCCGTGGTCGAAATAGCTTTTGAATTCATCTCATAAGCACGCTGTGTTTCAATCATATTGACCAGTTCTTCGACAACATTCACATTCGATGT